>ERZ1292640.347-Hain-H43-02um-R1-347-length-37239-cov-6_pt1 | contig 37239 bp, 35 predicted proteins | sample MGYA00564404_ERZ1292640 | MGnify/ENA primary metagenome ERZ1292640 (study PRJEB36523, sample SAMEA6512636) | groundwater metagenome | collected 2019-01-08 | study: AquaDiva: Metagenomics assemblies of 32 groundwater samples | reverse complement strand
CCGCAGACTGAGCAACTCTTCCGGGGTGATGGTAGGCGCAGGTTTCTTTTCTACACCATGCTGGCGCAAGGTGATCTTGCCCTTGCGTACAGATTCGAGTGCAGTAAGTCCCTCTTTCAGTTCATTAAACAAGTTACGTTTCATTTGATTCTCCTTGCGTCCAATTCCTGCTTGAGCAATTCCTTCAGGATTTTGCGTTGTGCAGCGGTCAGATCATCCATCGTGCCTTCGATCACGTCGCCAGCTTCCGGATTTTTCATCAGCATCTTTTGAAACTTGCGAAAACTTTCGTCGTTCAGATAACTCTGCCGGTGTCGCTCGAATGGCGGCAACTCAGTGAAGGTGGCTTTCATGAGGGAAATCATACGCAGATTGCGTATGTTATGTCAAGGGGAAAATCTTTTACGAAGGCTGCACCCGCGTGGGCTTGGACGATTTTTGTTTCTTTCCAAAATACTTCGATACTTGGTTGTGTTCCCAATCTTTGTGCATTATCGGAAATGGATTACGGGTAGCTAGGCGCACTACTCGCTCCAGTACCTTGATAATAGGTCGATTCCCGATTTTCCGTCGCGTTTTTCCAGATAGCATATACTCAATCAAAACCTCGTTCAGCTTGATCTTTGGAAGGTCATAATTAGTTCGTTTATGATATAGCTCCGTGAGGGCGGCACCGGGGTTCTTTGCGGATTTGCAGACTATCACATTGGCAGATGAAAAACTTGCTCGGCCTTGAGCAAGTTCATTCATAGCAGTTGCGATTTCGCTACAGGAAAAATTATCAAACTCAAAGGAGTCTTTCCATATACGAATATATTCCGGTCGCGTCACATAACGCTGTTCACTCAATTTGGATTTAGCCTTTCGCGTTTCCACCTTTAATTTGTTCGCATAATTCTCATTATCGAGTATAAGGAAGGTGAATGTTTGATGATGGTGCAGGTAGTCAAGAAGCCGCAAGATCGCACGAAACCGATCTTCCTTCTTGGTTCCGGTAGCCGTACCCACACCACCTAACACGATAATCTCGATCCCGCACATACCTGGATGAATGCCAAAACATTCGCTAAAAATTTTCCGTACTGCTATATCTTCACCCTCTCCTTCCACAAAGAGAGAAAGCTTGGGTTGTGGATTGAGTCCAAAGCGGTTGACAACAAATTCAAGGTGGCGACGTGCATCCTGACGTACTTCCAGTTCCGGCATATGGATAATGACTGTCCTTCCAACTTCATTCGGATGTGGAAGTTCCTCCCCATATAAATCTTTGTGCAGGAGTCGCAACATGTGCGAGCCAACACGTAACGTCTCTGCCCTCAAGGCATCGCCTTTTAACCTCCTGCGTTCCTGCATAGAAACAAACTGCGTAAGTTGATACCAGCTCGAAAGAGGATCACAGGACGATTGAGCCAAAGCCAGTCCTTCATAGGCATGACGCAGTTTTTCGGGAGTCAGGTCGAACAAGCTCTCCACTGCTACGGGGTTCCAATTTCGCACCTCTTCATGCCAATCCCAGCCTGATCCACTGACGCTAATCCAGTTATCTGAATAGTAGCCTCCGCCTATTTGGATTATTCTCTGATCACCTTGCGTCTCTGGAAAATAACGGTTTGATATGAACTGGCAAAGTAGTGCCTTACTTCGACGATACTCATGTACAAGCAAACTCTTTGAACAACTTTCGGCATGTTGCATCCAACGCTCGCCTCTCTTCTGCCAGTCGATAGTCTTATCTTTAGCGCTATCCAAGTAGGAATCCAACTGAATCCGAATCGTCATTTCAGAGAGAACAATGTGAAGATAATCAAGTTGAAAAATGGAGTAGTAACCTTCTTGCGTTCGATCATTGTGTTCAGGAACCTCAAAGGTGGAGGGAATTCCTGTGGTATCCCATGCCCATCCCTTGGCAAACCAATCATTGCCGTTGCGCACCGGAATATAAAATGGCGAAACATCCTCCTGTGGTTCCCGCACTCGGAAGATCGGTGCAAACAACCCCAGGCGTTCAAACCGTATCAGACGTTCCCGATCAATTGAAAGACCACGCTCGTTACAGAACGTAACGAACCGATCTGTTCCCAATAGCGAGCAAGCGATGACTGCTCCGGTTTTAACTATAGCTCGCCCAGCATGAGCTGGAATAGTAAGCAAATTATCAGGCATGAATAGTTTTCTTGCTAGATGTTACTGCAATGGCCACTCGCTTATCGCATCATCAGATGACAGGCCATGGGCTTGCCCATAATGCCCAGACCGATGAAACCGATATTTGCCATGACTGTTTACTTTGAAAAAGAATAGCCGAATGATATGTCGATAGCGGGGATAATAAAAGAAAAAACTACTGCTGACGCCGGGACGACCGGGTACGCCATAATACAGCCAGCAGGCTGCCTAACAAGGAATGCGTCAGCACTGAAACCGCACCGACAACGGGCGCCAGGGGCAACATCGGAAAAGCCTGCTTGGCCAGCACGATAGCCAAACCGGAGTTTTGCATGCCGACCTCAATCGAAAGGGTACGGGCGCTCTGGGAATGGTAACCAAAGATCCGTGCAAACTGATAGCCAATCAAAAAACCACCGCCATGCAACAACGCAACGGCGAGAATCAGCCCGGCGCCATGCCTGAGAATGGTATCGGCATTGGCCGCAAATACAACGGCGCAGATCACGCACACTCCCAGCACGGATAGCAATGGCGCGACCGGCATCACGCGCTGCACGAATTGCGGCGCCCAACGGTTGAGCAGAACGCCCAGCACGACGGGCAGGATCACGACTTGCAGGGTTTGTTTGAACAGCATCCAGGTATCCACCGGGACTAATGTGCCCGCAAACAATTGTGTGAGCAAGGGGGTAAGGATGACGGCGGCCAATGTGGAGCAAACAGTCATCACCACTGAAAGCGCCACATCCGCTTTCGCAATATAAGCCACCAGATTCGAGGCAGTGCCGCCAGGACAACACCCCACCAGAATCAGACCGACCGCAAAATAAGGCGGCAAATCAAGCCCGGCCGCAATTCCCCAGGCCAGCAAGGGCATGATGGTATATTGCGCCGCAAAGCCAATGGCCACCACTCTGGGCATACGGGCGATCCTGCGGAAATCATCAAAGGTTAAGGTCAATCCCATGCACAGCATGACAAAAGCCAGTATCAACACCACGATTGATCCTTGATTCAGAGGAATCAACCACTCCGGCCAGGATAACGCGATGGCGCCCGTAAGCAGCATCCAGAGCGGGAACAGCAGCGTCAGTTTTTGCAGCATAAGGATCTTGTCTCAGCTCAGATTTGTGGCAGGGAAGAACGCGCAAACAGCAGGGTATAGTGCTGTCCGTAACGACTGACTATACGACTGGCTTTCAAACCGGCCGCTGCCGCCATTTCCTGTAACGTCGAAAAGTACTCAGGATAATCGTGATCATGCACATGCGCGCAGGCCTCCTCCAACTGATCCGAAGGCACCTCGATCCAGTTGTCGCGCATGCATTTCAGATAACCCTCCAAATAATCCTCGCGGCTCTGGTTTTCCTCACGTACAACATCCACCAGAATCAACCAGCCTTTTTCTGCAAGGCAGCGCCCGGCGGCCTGGAAAAAACGCGCCTTATCATCGGACATCAAGTGGTGAACAGCAAATCCAGTGAAGATCACATCCCATGTCTTATCGGTAGCTTCAACAGCTTCGAGCAGATCGCCATGCGTCAGCGTCACCACTGAATCAGGCAGACCAGCCAAATAGCCACGCGCCTCAGCCAGCGCCGCTTCGGATAAATCCACCCCTTCATACAGCGCTGGCGGGAATTGTTGCAGACAAGGCGCCAGATAACGCGCGTTGCCGCACCCCAGATCCATCAAACGGTAACGCCCAACATCATCGCGCAATTTCAGCAGTTGACCCACCCCCTGATAGATTTCCTGATGAAACATGTAATTGTGCTCCGTGATCAGATCATACAGTGACCAGGAACGCGTGAAGATGGCGGTCGATTCAGCAGATGTCATAGGTTATCAAAACAGGGTGTAAATGCAGCGGACTAAACTCTGGCAACACTTTACATGAGATTGCGGCTTAAGGAAACGCCGATTCATTTTCCGGGGATTGATGCCGGTGACGGGCTTTCCGGCAGCCGCTCCCTAACGGTTTTATCAGTCCGCAGAAAACGTTTAATCTGTCTCGCGTTCCGGGCTACAGCAATGCGACGTGGCTTGCGTCTCTTCCATTTTACTGAGAATAACGCCGGTGATCGGATTGGGCCGGAAAGTGGTGCAACCTTTCAGACCGAGATCATAGGCATCCTGATAGAGACGGCGAAAGGTATCGAAGTCATAATCCGCCGGTATATTGATTGTCTTGGAAATCGCCTGATCCACATAAGGCTGAAGAGCCGCTTGCATATGCAGGTGTTCGCCGGGCGTTACCGTATGGGCATTGACGAATGCGGGCGGCGGCGTGTCACACGAACCATTTTTTTGCCAAACCGCGACAGCATAATCCGTGACCGGATATTCGGAGTAGCTCCCGTCCCGTTTTAATACCCGCCGCATGTAACAACGATCAAATACCGGTTCCAATCCGCTCGAAATATTATTCGCCAGCAAACTGATGGTGCCTGCCGGAGCGATGGCGGTGAGATGACTGTTGCGGATGCCATGCCGCGCAATGCCGTTGCGGATCGATTCCGGCAAAGTCCGTACAAAAGCACCGGCAAGGTATTTTTTCTCGTCGAAGTACGGAAACGACCCTTTCTCCCGGGCAATCTCAATAGAAGCCTGGTAAGCCGCATGGCCGATGCGCTGCATGATTTGCTGCGCAAATTGCACCGCGTCGCTGCTGCCATAGCGGATTTGCAGCATCATCAGCGCATCGGCCAAACCGGTTATCCCCAAACCGATACGCCGGGAATTCCGTGCCTGCCCGGCCTGTTTGGCTAATGGAAAACGTGAAACATCGATGACATTATCCAGCAGCCGCACCGCAATGCCGGCGGTTGTGCCGATGCCTTCCCAATCGAGATGCGCCTGCGCGGCAAAAGGCTCACGGACAAATTGCGTCAGGTTAATCGAGCCAAGGTTGCACGCGCCATAGGGTGGTAGTGGCACTTCTCCGCAGGGATTGGTCGATTGAATCGTTTCGCGATAATACAGATTGTTCAACTGATTAATGCGGTCAATGAATAATACCCCCGGCTCGGCATAATCGTAGGAAGCGCGCATGATTTTTTCCCACAGCACACGGGCGCGAATGCGCTTGTAGACCTTACAAGGCACAGGACTTGCATAGCCCGGCCAGCTTCGCAGTACCGTTTCTCCATCCGTAGCGCCTGCACCGATGGGAAAAACCAGCGGCCAGTCTTCATCGTTTCTCACCGCAGCCATGAAAGTATCGCTGATCAGCACCGAGATATTGAAATGCCGCAATTGATTCCGGTCTTGTTTGGCCGCGATGAATTCTTCAATATCGGGATGATCGCAGCGCAACGTACCCATCATGGCGCCGCGCCGCGCACCGGTCGACAGGATGGTTGCGCACATACTGTCCCAGATATGCATGAAAGAAACCGGACCGGAGGCCACCGAACCCACGCCATTGGCTTGAGCGCCACGCGGACGCAGCGTGGAAAAATCATAGCCAACCCCGCCGCCTTGCTGCATCGTCAGCACGCCCTCCTTGAGCGCATCAAAGATGCCATCCATCGAATCGGCAATCGTTCCCATCACAAAGCAATTAAACAGCGTCACCTGATGCGAAGTCCCCGCCCCGGCCTGAATACGCCCCCCAGGCAAGAATTTGAAATTGCTCAGAATGTCGTAAAATCGCGCCTGCCAATAATCCTGATTGCTTTCCTGCGCGGCCAACGCTTGCGCGACGCGCTTCCAGGTATCGCGAATGGAAGCATCACGTACCACCCCATGTTCACGATGGCGGTATTTTGTGTCCCAGATGTGCTGTGCAATGGGGGTGATGAAATAGGGATCGTTCATGGTTTTCAGGATAACACCGGGTTAACTTGAAGAGTATGATGTTCGAGATAACGAAGTAGGATGGGTGACGCTTCGCTTATCCATCCTACCTTGCTACGTTTTCCTAAGTTTTTGTACGCCGATTAGATTTGTTTGCATAAATAATTTCCTTTAGCTGTTCAATGCCCAAAGGGGGATTCGATGTGTGAAGCATAGAATGGCAATTGGGACATACGGGCCGCAAGTCATTAACTGGATCAACTTGGTATGAGTCGCCAATTTGTGACACCGGCACCAAGTGGTGAACATGAATAAATCCAGAACCAATATCACCATAAATTTCCTGAAAATCCAACTTGCAAACAGCACACAAACACCCCCAGTGCTCTACGCACAAAATGCGTGCTTTTGGGTTTCTCTCGTAGGAGTTTACGGTAACTGTTTTTTTGACGCCCTCAGTAAACAAGATGCCTTCTTCGGATGGAAGTTCTTCAGCGTATGGCAGCTCTCCAGTTAACTTGCATTCTCTGAGTGCATCCGCAATTTCTGATCTTAGTTGCCAAACAAAATATTTGCCTTCTTCCCAGCCTTTGAAAAATAAATCCCAGTATTTGTATTTTCTTTGGCTTCTTTCGGTGAATTGAATGTCGTAATGTTGCGCGATTCTCTTGGCGTATCTACCAACTTCTGAGTTTAATGGTGCGTGCGGCGATTTGCCTTTGTAACCTAACAGAAGTCCAACTTGACTTGCGAACGCCTTGTAGCCATCGAACGAATAAAGCGTTTGAAAAATCGACAAATCAGTATCATTTGTCAATTCCGAATTCATTAGGATTTCACACCATTGAATTTTGCTTAATTCGGTAGCCATGTTTCTTTACGCATAACTAGAGTTAGATAGATTGTAAATTAGCTTGTAAGGTTTACTAAGCCGAGTTCGTGTCTTGCAAACAATCACATCCATAACAAAATCCTTCTTACGTGCAAGCGAAATAAAACCAGCGTCTTATTATTCCCCCTGAATGGATCAATATTTCCAATCATCGAAAATATTGCCGGAAGGTGTTTCAGAAAGATGGTTTTGATCTTTCAGCCAGCGCTTGAAGTATTTATCATCCTCTATTTGCTGCAAGTCTTGCTGCATGGCGGCCAGGTCTTTTTGGAAGGATATTTCTTCGATTCTCAGGCTGCGATGCAGGTTGGTTATGCTCAAAGTTTCGTAGGATTTAAGGCCAAATTCATGCTGTGCATCGTGACGGCATTGATGCAGTTCGTTTTCCAGTTCCTGGGCTTGCTGCTTGAGTAATAGCGTCAATACCGCAATCTTTTCTTCCGCCATTTTGGCAATGGATGCGGTGCCCGTTAACTCAGTGCGCAGTTGAATCTGCAGCAAGGCTACCAAATCACGGCGATCATAAGCGGCATTGGCTTCGCTCATTAACGTTGTTTTTCTGGCATGTTCATCGGGGTCGCTTTCACGATCAGGGTGCAAGGCGCTGGCCAGTTGCCGGAAAACCTTGCGCAGTGTGGTTTCTGCTTCTTGCTGATCTGCCTTGGCTTTAAGCTGGGCGGCGCCAGGCTTCTTTTTACGGGCCTGGGCCTGCTGGCGTGCTTCCTGCTCGGCTGCCTCCACTTCACGCAAACGTTCCATACCGGCTCTAAACACATCCTGCACGGTTTCCAGTGATCCGTCATCGGTCAGCGGCTCACCCAGCATGTCTTCCATCATGTCGCGCATGTTCATCATGGCGGATTGTTCTTTTTGCGCCAGACTTTCGCTGCTGTGCTGATCATGCAGAATTTTCATTTCTTCATCACCTTGTGCGGCAAGCTGCATACTGAGATTGCAAAGAATCGTGGAGGCAGTGCTTTTTTGTAAGGCGCTCAACCCCTTGCGTTGCAGTCTTTTATCCAGCCAAAGCACCATTTCGCGCATGAGTGCTTGATGGCGTTCACGTAGCGATGCCAATGTCTGGTGGTATACAGGGCGATGTGCATCGCACAGCGCCTGTATCCCGGCAAGCTGGCCCTGCAATTTATCAATGCGTTCAAGTAACCGGTTAAAACGCTGCTGACCTGGCGATAACCGGGCATCTTGGGCCGCTAATTTGAGCGTAGCGGCCGGACTGTTTTTGGATTGCTGGCAAGCATCCGGGGTTTCGCCGGAAAATAAATCTGGCTGATGTCGCATTGTTTTTCTGTAAAGTCAGTGGATTAGCGTTAACATTCCGATACACATAAAGTTTTCCTCGGTCAGGAGGCTATCACCCGTTATCGAACCTGAAGGATGAAGGAATAACAATGAATCTACAGAAAGCCAGGTGAATCGTCAATTGCATGGATGACCGATCAAAATGATTGATGAACTATCGTTTATGTCCGGTAACATGTGCTATGCGCAGATTCACATTGCAAGCAGAGGATAAGATGAAAGACTATCAAGTAAAACCAGGAAGCAGGTTGCTGCTTTCGCGATTTGACCCTGACGACACCGCTGATTACAAGAACACCGAGCAAGGCAAGGAAAAAGCTAAGGCTGTCACAGGAAAATTAATCATCCGGTTAAGTGAATTGCAGGAGCGTCTTTATGCCAATGGGAGCCAGGCGTTGCTGATCGTTTTGCAGGGGATGGATACCAGCGGCAAGGACGGCACGATCAGGAACGTGATGTCCGGTGTGAATCCGCAGGGTTGTAAAGTGGTGACTTTCAAAACCCCATCTGCGGAGGAACTCGGTCACGATTTTTTGTGGCGCGTGCATCAGAAAGCGCCTGCCAAGGGCCAGATCGGCATTTTTAACCGCTCGCACTACGAAGATGTGCTAATCACCCGGGTGCATGGGTTGATATCGGACAAGGTGGTCGCGCAACGGTTTAACCAGATCAAGGAATTCGAGGAATTGCTGTCTGAGAGCGGAACGGTCATTTTGAAGTTTTTCCTGCATATTTCGAAGGATGAACAGAAAAAACGGCTGGAAGAACGTATCCGCAATCCCGAAAAACGCTGGAAGTTCAACGACGGGGATCTCGAAGAACGCAAACTGTGGGAAAGCTATATCGAGGCATTCGAGGCCATGATGACCGCCACCAGCGCCGATCAGTCCCCTTGGCATATCATCCCGGCCAACCATAAGTGGTATCGCAATCTGGTCATTGCGGAGCGTGTCGTTCACGCGCTGGAAGGCATGAGACTGAAAACACCTCCGGCTCCGGCGGGGATCAATTTTGATACGCTGAAGATTGAGTAGTCATCGCTTATGCGCACTGACGTTAGAAACGGAAAATATCATGGAAATTGAACTGAAACTGGCTCTGCATCCCCGTCATACGGCACGTATCCGGCGGCATCCCTTGTTGAGCAGGGTCACGCCGGAACAACGTTTGTTACTCAGCATTTATTTCGACACCCCGAAATTTGATCTGATGCGGCGCGGCATCGCATTGCGCGTGCGTCGGGTGGATGATCAGTGGATTCAAACGCTGAAAGCCGAAACGCAATCAGTCGGCGCATTGTCGAGCCGCCCGGAATGGGAAGTGGCAGTTACGGACGGCAGCCGCCCGGATTTTTCCGCATTGCCGCAAGCGGCATTGGATTTACTGGCCGGAATCAAACTGAAGCGTATCGCGCCGGTGTTCACGACTGAATTTGAACGCACCACCTGGCAAATTGACAACAACGAGGCTCAAGCCGAAGTGGCGCTCGATACCGGAAAGATCTGTGCAGGAGAAGCCTGCCGGGATATTTGCGAAGTGGAGATCGAACTCAAATCCGGCGCGCCTGAGTTTTTGTTTGATGTGGCGGCGCAATTACTGCAACAGATACCGCTACACATCGAACCGCGCAGCAAGGCGGAACGCGGCTATATCCTGAGCGGTGCCATGCATCCTGCTCCAATCAGGGCAACGCACGCGGCAATTCATAAAGATCAAACTGCCGGTGATGCTTGGAGTGCGATCATGCAGGCGGCACTGGCGCAATTGGCCGCCAATGTGCCCGGCTTTCTGGAAAATGCGCACGACACCGAATATCTGCATCAGCTTCGCATCGCATTGCGCCGCTTGCACGCCGGCGTGCTACTGGCGAAATCATTGGGGCAAGTTTCACCCGGCTGGAACCAGCCGCTACGCGAATCGATGCACGCGCTCAATTCGGCACGTGATTGGGATGTATTCCGGCACGATATTTTGCCTGATCTGTTAGCGATATTGGGAAAACCATCAGGGATCGCACCGATTGAAGATGCGGCGCTTGTTTTGATAAACGATAATGCTGCACATGCCCGCCAGCGGGCACAAGCATCGTTACGCCAGCCCGCATTCACTCGGCTCGTGCTCGACATCGGCCATAACCTGCTGACTGCACCTACTGATGTGCAAATGCGGAACACCCAAGCATGGGCCGGGACGATTCTCGAAAAACGCTGGCACGCACTGCGCAACCGCTGCCACGGCTTCGCCAAATTGAATCCAGCCGAGCGCCACAGGGCGCGCATTGCCGCCAAGAAAATGCGTTATGCTGCAGATGCTTTCGCGCCACTCTACGGGAAACGCAGCCACCCTTTCATCACTACCCTGGGAGCGTTACAAAATGAGTTGGGGCGTGCAAATGATGCGCGTGCCGGAATGCAATTATTACGTTCGTTGCAGAAGAAATCCGCCACGCTCAGCTTCGACCTCGGCCGTATCAGTGGCGCGCTGGAATCCGATGCCGCTCAGCACGTCAATCTGTCCGGCGCCGTCTGGCAACGGCTGGCACGGTCGAAATTATTCTGGCGTTGACCGGCTATTGACGGATCATGCTTCGCTTATCTATCCTACCTTACTTAAGAAGCATATCAACCGATATTTTTAAGGGTTTATAAATGAATGTTTCAAAAAAATCACGGGGGGTAATCAGCAAGATAACGCTGGCATTACTTATAATTGCCTGCTCTGAAGTTTCAGCACAATCCGAAGTAAAATCCATCACAATACTGCTGGACGAACAAAAACCTGCGGGGTGTCAATTAGTAGGTAGAGTGACAGGGTCTTCGCAAGATACCCAAGAAGATAATATTCCTTATACCGGCCGCTTGATTGATGCCAGAAATAATTTAAGAAATGAAACGCATAAACTGGGTGGCAATACGGTTCATATCAGACATGCCAGCACTTCGGGCAAATATGAGGTTCCCGGGGCTGATAAAAAAATAACATTCATCGGAGATGCTTACCATTGTGAATGAATTTACAGGCAATCAATTAATTTAGGGAAACGCTGAATAATTCGGCGAGCAAAATGAGATGCAAGGCGGATGGAGCGCAGGAAATGAGACATATCAATACAGATAGACGAATTTTCGAGCATCACCCAACGCAGCAGATCACTTGCGCAGACAATTATTCAGCGTTTCCTTAGGAAATTATCAATGGCGGCTACCAAAGTAGTGCTCAAATCCATTATCACCTGTCCCCAATGCGGGTATGTAAAGGAAGAAACCATGCCAACCGATGCTTGCCAATGGTTTTATGAATGCACAAATTGCGGCATGCTGCTACATCCGGAAACAGGCGACTGTTGTGTCTTTTGTTCATATGGTTCAGTTCCATGCCCGCCAATGCAGGCAAGGCCGTGATCCATCCAAATGGGAAATTCAATAGGAGGAATAATGAGAAATCTCTGCCGGATACTTTTAGTTTGTATTTTGAGTTTGACTTCGGTGGCACAGGCTGGAACGCCACCTTATTGTTGGTCTCTGGATACCGGTCTGCTGGGTGTCAGTCCGACTACCTTGAAACTTTATGCTATTGACATGGGAGGACAATATTCAGTATTGGGAACAGCGAGCTTCGACATTATCACCTTTCCGCTCGTTACCCGGGTGCGGCTTGTAAATGGAATCGCCATTCCTGTGAATGATAAGATCGAGATATCGCTTAATGCATCTGGAATCGAAGATTCTGAACAGAACAGGCTATGGTCAGGCACCTATCATCTCATCCTGGATGCAACGACATTGAATGGCGTATTCCTCAGCCGGGCAAGTGAAGATGCCAGTTCTAATCCGGCAATCAGTGGAGGAGCCAGTCTGGCTATATGCCAGTAACTTTTTAATCGACTGGAACGATTATTTTTCTACGGAAAATTCATCAACCAGACGCTTGACACGTGCACAATGGCTCCCCTGCCAGTAAATCTGACTACATTCCGGGCAGATCAGAAACCGGTTGTAGTGTTTCTTTGTTAATGGTTCCAGGCGATGCTCAATTGCTTGTTTGCCGATTTCCACTAATTTGCCATTACAGCGTGTGCAACGTGTCAATGATTTTATCAAAGGATACAAATCAAATCTTTTCAAAACTTCTTTGGTTTGAACTTCGGGTATGTCTGCCCGGACAAAATATCCGTATGTAATGATCTTGCGTTGTAATAATGAGCGATCACGAGTCAGCACCGTCCGTTGTTGTTCACTGGCTATTTGGGCGGCTTCGTCATCGTCGTAATCATTGCGATAGAGGCAATCAAATCCCAGCAATCTTAAATAACGCGCCAGTCTCCCAAGATTGGCATCCGCTATAAATACAGGCGGGCGTGACGGTTCCGGGCGAAGCCGCAGTGACAGCATCACTCCGGGATTTTCAGATACAGGATAAACCTGGATGTAATCATCATCCTGCACAATGTAGTTAAAATCCACTGCAATCCCATTGACCAGAATCAGTTCGATTTCCGTGTGCGGCACATTAAAAGATTCGATCATGTCCTTAACCGAAGCTTTACGGTCAAAGTTATGAACAATTTCTGTATTGCGCAGCACTGACGCAATCAAATCATTCAATGCATGGTAAAAACGTATTCTGATCTGTGCCATTGATAACGCTGCCCTCAATTAAATCACCATTGAAATCTAGGAGCCTGTCGGACTTAAGACTAATCTACTGCGCCAATGGGATAACGGTTCATATTTCCTCAATTTTTCGTTGCATAGTCTAGCTATGCGCCTCAAAATTAAGAAAATCTGTACTCGCTCTCCCACTTGGCTCGTAACGATTGCTTAAGTCCGACAGGCTCCTAGCAGAATAGTCTGGGCGGCGTATATTGGCGGTATTCTCATTGGCGTTGTCTTCGGAGCAATCCTGCGTGATTTACCAATCAGTGCCGGGATGGCTTCATCTCGAGAATTAACCCTCATCCAATAGCGCCCCCACCAGTCTGGCTTCTATTTCCTGGTATTGCGGGTTGTTGTTGCGGGTTACAGTGGGTTCTTGCCAAGCGGGATTCTGACGCAGGGCGCTGGTCAGTTTGCTCCAGTTATCCGGTAATTTCTCAGTATCCGCCGTGTCCACTTTCATTGTATCTTGAGCGGCATGACCACGATGCATCAGTTTCTTCAGCAAGTGTTTTTGGCGCAGATACAGTATTTGCAAAGTAATCTCGTCGGCGCATTGCCATTTTGCACCTTGGACAGTTGCTTTGATTTCGTCGCCATAGCGCCGGAAAGTCGACCAACCGGCACCGGCGATAGCACCCAGCGCACTGGCTGCGCCCAGACTCATGCCACCCACCATCAAGTCAATACCGGCGCCGGCAGCGGCACCTTTGGCAGCGGCACTGCCTACGTCCAATCCATAGGCCTTGAGTATGCCGGGGGCAAAGATGTCCAGTTGCCAGTGACCATTGCTGACAGGAATTTTCTGGATGGCGACATCTTTTTCAGAGAAATTAAAGATGGACAATAAATCGTGGAGGCAGCGTTGCTCGGCTTTCCTGACAAAATCATGCAGCCGGTCTTCAGTCAACGAATCAGCAATCCGATTATTTTGGGTTGCCTTGCTTTCGCGATAGCAAGCGACATTTACAATCAGTTCAGTAACCCGCTTGGCGCCCGATAAGCAGAGCTGGTTCCATAATTTAGCGCGATGATCAATCAGTTTTTGTAATGGGGTGTAATGCGATTCCACCAGGGATTGTATTTTCTGATAAAGCCGTTTCTCCGCTTCAAAAGTAAATGCGACCGTATCAAATTCAAGCGTTGCGTGTATGTTGTACATTGCCAGATGTTGCCGCCATTTCGCAAGCTCCTGATTATGTCCGGCGATAAAGTTAAAGACCGGGATCATCGGCTTGGCGGACTGGGTGAGTATATCCAGCTCAAGACGGTATTTTTCCAGAAAGGGTTCGCGCACATCGATGATATAGAGAAGTATATCGCTGCGTAATATCTGGCGGATCACTTTTGCTTCCTGTTCCAGCGGGTCATTGACGGAAACACGCGTCACAAAATGCTCCAGGATTTGAACCGGCGGCAGTGATTTTAACTTTGTATGCAGCTTTCTGATATGCGCGGCTAAAGCCCGCGAGTCTTCCAGACCCGGCGTGTCATACAAATTCAGAATCGGCTCATTGTCTGCGGAAATGGCCGCCTGCTCTACGTGCCGCGTAGTGCCTGCGGCATCTTCAATGACGCCGAATTCGGTGCTGCGCAGCATGGTGCGGATCAGTGATGTTTTACCCGTGTTGGTATGCCCGACAACGGCAACATTCAGCAATGAATAGTTATCCGGGCGGTTTGGATTGCTTACTATCATCATTTATTGGGTAATGACATGTTCTGCGGGAATGCTACAGGCTTCCGCCAGACGAAACCAGGCAAATTCACGCGCGCTGGCAACGGGAGCCGATGGTTTGTTTAAAAGGATCAACCAGGGTTTCTCAGCAGTGCTGTCGACCAGTTCTTTGATGAGGCGCTGCACCCCTCTATCGGGCAAGCGATGCGCCGCCACGCCCAGCAATAGTGGGCCTTTTACATTTTTTATCAGCGCAATGGCTTCATCATGCGATTGTTGATCAATGATATTCAAACGGCAGGTCACTGATTCGGGCCAGTGCGTTGCTTGGTCCAGTTCAATGCCAAAAGCCTGCGCATTGGCAGGAATAGAGACATTCTCAGGAGGGCGTGCCACTGCGGCGGGTTTTATACCGGCATTCGGGTCTGCATCAATGACCTTGGCTTTCAGTTCGCGCGCCATCAAGCGCTGGCGCAATTCAATATAGTAGGGCAAATAAAGATCCAGCTTAAACCGGTATTCACTCCACTTTTGCATCACTAAAGAAAGACTGAGCAATAACAGGCGCGGCAGTATGCCGTAGATCAGCAATGAACCGATCAGGAAGTTAGCCCAGGCGCCACGTGTTTCGGCATCTTGTTTACCGGCACCTATTCTGCTGGCAACAGTTTGCGGGTCATCCGGTATTTTTAATCCCATCGCTTCCAGCGGTGTGCCCAGAATGTGCGTGAGTCTGGGCAGACTGCTATCCGGCAGCAGCGTGGTACCCCAGATAAAATTATACTGCTTGGCCAGCATGAGCAATATCAGTAAACCCATGCCGGCTGTTAAGTAAGTTAACCAGAATTTGTGTGTTAATACGCTGATGCGCCACTTGCCGACGTCGCCGGTCAAACAGCTTTCCCACCAGGCGCGTGAAGCGAGGGACGCAATGGTCGGCGTCTTCTTTTCCCGGTATGGGAGCCAACTGGCTAATTGCGCGGCAATACCACTGCTTAAACTTTGCAAATTTAAGGTAATGCCGGATATCCATAACAGCAGGGAAATCGTATTAAATCCCAATAGCACGGCCAGTAACCAGTAAATATTCAGGATAGAAGATTCACTGACCGCCTGGCTTGCAGCCAATCCACCCAAAATAGCCGCAACTACTAAACAGATTCGGCTGACGCGGACAAATTGCTGTTGTGGCTGGCGCAGCCTATCTTCCAGTGCATTATCCTGAATCAAGCGTTTTGCGCGCGTGGCCAGTCGATGGATGAAATCCGGATAGCTGAAATCATTGGTGGTGTGAGTCTGCATATCCTTGATGCTGGCATAGGATAAATCCTTAGCTTTATTGGATTCTATCTTGCGTAATTGTTCGATATGCACCAGATCGGCGAATTTATGTTTTTTTATTACTGACATTCCACGACCCATTCCATGCGAATGGGAATTAAGGTTTTACGGTTGGTAACGTGTGTTTGTTTCACAGTATCAAATCCTAAATTTTCAGCAGAAAATTTGCTGTAAAACAGGCTAAAATTCGTTATCAGCTTATTCAAAAATGTATGGCAGGAAAATTCCATGAAACCGGTTGCAATTTTTAGACATCTGCCCATCGAAGGGCCAGGCTATTTTGCCACATTTCTCGACAACAATCATATTCCATGGCGTCTAATTAAAATAGATGCCGGAGAAAAGCCTCCGGCTAGCATTGATGAATTCAGCGGTCTGGTATTTATGGGCGGGCCGATGAGCGTCAATGATGATTTGCCCTGGATTGAGTCTTCGTTAGCTTTGATCCGCCAAGCTGTCGCGGCGGGCATGCCGGTACTGGGTCATTGTCTGGGCGGTCAACTGATGGCCAAAGCGCTGGGAGGCGTCGTCAGCGCCAATCCGGTGAAGGAAATGGGCTGGGGTGAAGTCAATGTGCCGGATAACCCGGTAGCCCGTGCCTGGTTTGATGATTTAACCACTTTCCAGTCTTTTCATTGGCATGGGGAAGCATTCAGCCTGCCAGAAAGCGCCACCTGCATTCTTTCCAGTCCGTATTGCGAGAATCAGGCCTTTGCGCTCGGCATGCACTTGGGGATGCAATGTCACGTCGAAATGACCGAACGCTTGGTCATTGACTGGTGCAGCGTGGGTGCGGAAGAACTCGCCAGCCTCAACGAGCCGTCGGTGCAATCCATCGCCGAGATTGAGAAGAATTTGCCGGAACGTGTGGCGGAACTCAATGCCGTGGCTGAACGGTTGTATATCAAGTGGATTGCCCATTTGAAATAACCCGATTGGCTATTCCAGTCAATCCAGAATATGCTCGCCCAGCAATAGCTTCAGGAATTTCTCGCGCGTTGTGCTGGATGAATCCCGGTAGAGCATATATTTTGCATGCTGATCGGGTTGCTCCGGGTTGATCTCAATGCCCCATAAAGGGGCCAAAGTCATGGGCAAATTCGAATAACGCACATCGACGAGGACATTGGGTTGTTCCGGACGGATCGCGAGCAATCCTGCCGAGAAGTGGCTAAAGCGTGCAATATCGGCAGCCAGCACCGATGAAGCCGGCAAGGTGCTCAAATCGCGTTCCAGCACGAATTTCTCAATGGATTCGCCCGGATAGATACGCGGTTCGGAAAACAAGCCGGCGCGAATGGCATCCACATAGAGTCTGCCTTCAAATTCATAGATTGAGCGCCATAGCACCAGATTGGCAAGGGTCGGCTTTACCAGCAATGCTTCCGCGTGATGTCCTCTTCCGGCAATCAGTGTTTCAGCCAATGCTTCAGCGCGCTGCAATTGCATCCATCCAAACGACATATAAACCGCTGCCAGCAACAAGCCAACACGCGCCGCAGTATACGCGTATTTCCTGAAAGCGATCACCACGGCCACCAGCAGAATCAGCGTGAAAACCGGATCGATCACCGAAATGGTATTCCATGCCACGCGCGCATCGCTCAATGGCCATAGCAAATGCGTACCATAGCTGGTAAAAGCATCCAGTACGCCGCTCAAACAATACCCCAGCAAGGCGAATAAATACAGACGGGGAAAAGGCAGGCGCTTGCGCAAAAACGGCCACAGCAGCAGCGCTGCAATCAAGGCGCCCAACGGCACAAAAAACAGGGAATGCGTGAAATGCCGATGAAACTCGATATTCAACAGCGGATCATTCGATGATTGAATCAGAATATCCGCATCCGCAACGATGCCCGCAAAAAAACCAATACCGGTCGCAAGGCGCGTCTCCTGCTGCCTGGCGCCCGACTGCGCCATCGTGGCGCCAAGTAATCCCTGGGTCAATAAATCCATAGCTCTTAAAGGGGTAGTGAATGAAAAAACATGATCCTGACTGGTTCATACGGCTGGCGTCCGCTTCCTGATCGCGGTTATTGCCGGTGCAAGTTCAATCAGAGAATCGCAGACAGTATGAACAATACAGCAAGTAGGGGGCAACAAAATAAGTTTTAATTAAGAAATTAAGTGAGACATTTCAAACAGTATCAATTAGTATTTATTCATTTATTGGCTTTACTTTAGGTAATGGGTATCCATTCCATTACCTGACATTGCACTCGTTGTATAGCTAATAAAACTTCACCGAGGAGGGGTATGGTTCTAATAAAGAGGATCAGCACAAGTATTATTGCATTCGCTGTCCTGCTTACTCTGGCCGGTTGCACGTCATTCGGATCATCAATCCTAGCCGAGGAGCGCGTCAATTACAATACCGCGCTTCAAATCACCAATGATGAGCAACTACTGTTGAATCTGGTTCGGCTCCGTTACTTGGACTCTACGGCGTTTATCGAGGTTAGCAGTATCACGGCGCAATCTTCATTTCAATCGGGCATCCAAGGTGGAAGAGTGCCTTTGCCAAGTATCTCACCGATGTTTGGCATCACCGGCAGTCTGGGCTATTCCACGCAACCCACGCTGGTTTATACACCCCTGCAGGGCGAGGACTTCATTCGCCGGCTGATGTCTCCACTTACTTTGGAAAGATTAGTTTTACTCTATCACTCAGGCTGGGACATTAAACGTTTATTTTCCCTATGCTTAAATGAAATTAACGAGATCCACAATATCAGAGGAGTTCCGCACCCAGATTCTGTTCCGAGCCGCGAGATTCACAAATTTGCGCGCATAGTGGAACTACTGGGTGATCTGGATGCCCGCAACGGGCTTGATCTCTTAATGGAGACTCAGCCAGAAAGTGCGGCACCGCAGTATTTTTTGCGTATCTTACTGAACGTTTTGGAAACTTCAGAAGCACAGAGCCTTACTCAACTGCTTGATCTGCAACCGGACCAGACTTATTACCGATTAGCATATCCGTCCATTCAAACCGAAAAAGCACCCAACCGGGATACCATATCCGTACAGCCTCGTTCATTGCTGGGTATTATGTCCTTTCTCTCGCAATGGGTTGACAGGCCGGCACATGACCATGAAAGCGACAGGATAAATGACGGGTTCTATGAGACGCCGCAATCCTCCAATGGCGGAAAACCTCCCGGTTTTCCATTCAGCATCAAGTCACAATCAGAACGGCCGGACCAGGCTGCTGTTGCGGTCCGCTACCGTAATCACTGGTTTTTCATTGATGATGCTGATTTAGGGTCAAAGGGCACATTTTCACTTTTGACCCAGATCTTTGCCTTGCAGGCGAGTGCTATCCCCGTGACACCTCCGGTACTGACGTTACCGTTGGGCCGGTAAGCGCTCTTGGAAACTTATACCAATCAGCCACATGGATAAACGTTTAAACACCTGGCTGCTGGTGCTGGCCGGCCTCGTCATCATTGCCGGGGCGGGTCTTTATGTATTGCGCCACTCCCTGTTAGAGGCATTCATCAATATTCATCTGCACAAACAAGGTATCCCGGTGCAATCCATTTCGGCCCGGGATGTTTCATTCAAGGCTTTTTTATTGCAAGACCTGGTGGCGGGTACTGAGGAGAAGTTGCGCGTTGGCAAAATTTTGGTTAGCTGGAATCTGACGGATCTACTCGCTGGAAAGCCTGTTTCTATTGAAATCAGCGGCTTGCAACTTGCGCTCGATCTCAGTGGAGAACGTCCTCTTTTGGGTTCCCTGCCCCCTGTCATTTCATCGGCCGGAGAAGGCGCAGGTACGCTGTCCTGGCTTTCCGCCCTCGCACTACGGGATTCAACGATTCATCTTCATTCAGCGGCAGGTGATTTTACGATGACCTTGTCCGGCGGCATCGATCAAGATCAGCGAGGTGCTCAGAAGATTCATTTTAGTACCATAATTTCCGGCCCATCCGGTCAAACCCGAGGCATGTTGGCCGCAACCCTGGATACCCAGGGAAATATGCAAGGCAAGATCACTGTTTCAGAGGGTATGTTGAACTTACCCGAAGCGAAAATTTCCAGCTTCTCAGGTGAGGCAATATTTGTATTCGCCGCAATGCGACCTATTGACGGATCGTCCGATGCCGGGACTGGAAAACTCGATCTACAGGTTGATGGAGGTCAATTGACGACCGGGCCGCTGAATATCCAACGGGTTTTTGTTTCCTTGCCGATGCAAATTAACCTGGATCAGGATACCTGGCGTATCGCTTTGCGCAGTCCGGGACAGATTAAATTGGGCAAGATTGATCCCATGGATACTTTGAGTTTTCCAGATTCGCCGGGCTTCTCAATTTCCCAGGCGGACTTTGAATGGGTAAAACATCCGCAAGGACAGGCACTCAAACATCGCATTGTAGCCGTCCCCGAAAATTTTACCGTGCTGGCCGAACAAGAAAAATCTGCGGTGGCTGAGGCACAGATTCACCCCGGGAAAATAACTCTGAGTGGAGGGCTCGATGCCAATGAAAAATACCAGGGTCAATTTGCCATCAGTGATGTGGTACTGACTCTGCCGCAATCACACATTCAATTGAAAAATATTTCAGCCAACCTGTATCTTGGCGCTGCCAAAACGGATAAAGTTGCTGACTTTGCGATCGGTCAATTGCAGCATCTGGCGCCCGCGCCGTTCTTTAAGGCGCTATCTTTTGCCGGTAGCATCAAGAAGAAATCCGTTGATGGAAAACCGGTGGTGTATTCATTGAACGCTACGGGTGGCGTTCCGGGTTCGCGATATTTAAAATTTTCTGGTAAGCATACGTTCGATAGCGGTAACGGTATGCTCAAGGTAGAGATTGCTCCGCTAAGCTTTTCACCGGATAGTTTGCAACCGGCCGCACTTTCCCCCGTTCTTGCTCCGCTGGAGGATGTGAATGGCCTGGTCAGCGCGAGTGCTCAAATCCAGTGGTGCAAGCAAGGCATCAGCGGCGGCCGTGGTGTGGTTGATCTGCAAAATGTATCGTTTACCCATGAAGCCGCCAAAGTAAACGGCCTGAATGCAACGCTCAATTTAAGCAATCTATTACCCCTGAACAGCCGGCCGCAGCAGATCGTCACTATACGAAATATCGATCCTGGTATTCCACTGGAAAATCTGCTGGTTTCCTACCAAATAGAGGGCACTGATCCGCCTCGCATTGCGCTGGAAAAAGCACATTTTTCCATGATGGATGGATTATTGTCGTTGGAGCCCACTGTCATTGATCCGGTTTCAGTGCGTTCCAATATCATGATACGCGTGGACGGTATTGATCTTGCGGATTTCTTTGAGTTGATTCAGATCGAAGGACTCACTGGAAGCGGGCATCTCGATGGACATATTCCGATCACTCTGGAGGATAATCAGATCACAATCAAAAACAGCCATCTTGCTGCTAAGGCGCCGGGCATTTTGCGCTTCAAATCCGAAAAAGCCGCACAACTGTTAGCCGATGCGGGTGAAGAGATGAACTTGTTACTTCAAGCCGTGCAGGATTTTCACTATACCGAGCTGTCACTGAATCTGGACAAATCCGCGACGCATGATTTGATAGCCAAGCTCTCTCTGCTGGGGAATAATCCTAATGTTAAAGATGGACAGATTTTTCGCTTGAACATCAAGCTTGAGAGTAATATTGACAAAATTCTGCAACCCATTCATCAGGGCTACAGCTTATCCAACGAAATTCTGCGCGGCTCATTCAGGTTACGTTAAGCTTACCGGAGCTAAATTACACACATAGAGCCTTGTCAGGCTCATTAACGGATTCCAGCTAAAACACGGCTCTGGAAATCAATCAGAAAAGGAGTGCAATCATGCGCAACATGGATCGAATGACAAATAAAAAGACCGTCATGGCAATACTGATTCTTTGCGGCTGGGCGATGACTGCATGCGCACCCACAGTCAAAGTGGAAACACCTCAAGAACCCATCACGATTAACCTCAATATCAGGCTAGATGCGGATATTCGAGTCAAACTGGAAGAAGAGGCCAAGAAAGATATTGCAGCCAATCCTGGCATTTTCTAATACCTAATTCGTTCGATAAGGAGAAACCCTATGCAGTGTATTCCAAAGCTGATCATTACAAAGCCTTTATTGGGAATCATGAATGCCATTCTGCTGGCACTGTTACTCTGCACGGCACCATCATGGGCCGGTGCCTTGGAAGATTTGCGTGCTTCGGGAGCAATTGGTGAAAGTTACACTGGCTATGTCGTGGCAAGAGATTCGAACGCACAGGCAGAAGCGGATGCCATTAACGCCAGACGCAAAGCAATTTACCAGGAAAAAGCGGCTGCGCAAGGTGTGAGTATTGACCAGGTTGGAAAAGTGTACGCGGAAGAAATCATCAGAAAAGTTCCGGCAGGAACCTGGGTTCAAATTAATGAGCAATGGGAAAAGAAACAGTAAGCAACTATGTCTGATGTACTAGCTCAGATCAACCCGATCATCGATTACCGTACAATACGTGCATTCCTCCTTCTGTGAGCAAGGAAATGCTAAGCTGGTTTCATGGCCTTAAAACTAAATTTTCTTCAAATGGGCTTGTGAAAATATTCCCATTACAAGTTCCTTCATAACTGGGATTGGCGAGTTCAGAATAAACCCGTAACGAGTTTGACTGAATATCCGGCTTTACATATATTTTACTTTAGAAAAAAGAACGTTTTACCTATACACCGTCACGATCTTATTTTCCAGTCGTTCCCTAATGCGCAATGGAGCCTTAGCCCATGAAGTCCCGACTAATAAACTTCTATCTGCGGCTAAGTCATTATCGTTGTCTGATTTGTCTCGTCTATCTCCTGGTCACGTTGTCGAGCGGTCAAGCGCTGGCACAGGTTGTCATAAACGAGACCGAGTTTCTTCATTCCGATCGTCCCGAAGCATGGGCGATGAATTATTTCACATCCGCCACACTCCTTTCCGGGCTCAGCGTGCCGCGCAGCAGAGCGCTGGGTTCGATCGAGGTTGGCGCCGAATTGGACTGGGTTCCCCAGCTCAGCTCCGCGCAACGACAGGTTGGTTTCAATGGTACGAAGGAAGAAGATCTGAACAAAGCACCTGTTTTTGGCCGGCCGCGCATCACCTTCGGACTTCCGTGGCGATTTGCCTTGACCTTGTCCTATGTGCCGCCCATCAGAATTTTCGGGATCAAACCCAACCTCTTCGCATTCGCACTGGAACGACCCTTATATGAGCGTGATGCCTGGACTATCGGCATGCGGTTGTACGGACAGATTGGTAACGTAGAAGGCGCATTTACCTGCCCCGGCGAGGTTGCCAGATTCCCGCCGGGTTCCTCAGAGAACTTCTACGGCTGTGAGAAGAAATCGGCGGATAAGTCGATCCAACGCTATGCAGGACTCGAACTCAGCGGCGCATACCGCATCGAACAATTAGGAGGATTAACTCCTTATATTGCCGTAGCGGGAAACTTCCTTGACGCACAAGTCCATGTCAACGCCCAGACGTTCGGCATTCTCGACCGTACTCACTTAGAGGCCAAAACCTGGACGTTTTCAGCCAGCGCCGGCGTTGCTTATCCCTTAGCTGACAAACTTATGTTGAGCGTGGGGATGTTCTATAGTCCGCTCTGGGTAACACGTCCTCCAGCAACTTCTAGCCAGAACGATGCCTTTATCAATGTCCGTGCGCTACTCACGTATCAATTGAACTAGGTGTGAGCCAAAAGAAACTACGGACAGTTTACAAGCTGATTTCCAATGCCAGCTTCGATTCCGTCATTCTTGAGATGCCAGCAGTGGATGTCATATTCGAAGATGAAGTCGATCCGGCCTGGCTCTTCACCGAATGCACGCCGGTAATTGGCACGTATGTCTCGACGTTCGCTGATCCATTGGCCGATCCGATCAGAACCTGATTCTATCGCGATCATGTGCGCGATCGGTAAAAGCATTGAGCCAACTACCGCCGCTCGGTTGTTTATTTGACCATACGTAATTGATGGCGCGGGTGCGCTCATCATTACCGGTCAATATGCTATCCAAAATAACAATTTTCTCATACTTTATTGTGTTCTCTCAAATAGCGATTCGATGAGAAAAGCGTCGTCAAAATGACGACGTCCGACAAAAGCGGTGGGATGGCGCCCCCATTGGCGCATTGCACCTGGAGAACGTATACCCATAGGCCATAGAAGAAAACGTTCAGATCGTTCCGTTCCGGCGACCAATCCATGTGTGCCGAACAAGCTGCGGTATTCGTTATCGGAAGGCAGAGAGCGCAGTACATCATAATCCTCCCACGCCATCGGCTGGCTCGCCTGTCCCGCCGATGATCGGACATCCGGCTCACTATCATGATAAACCCGTTGGATAAAATGGGTACGGTGAGCGATGCGCAGCACCAGCGGCTGTTGCTCGGGTGCCAGTTGCGGTAGCAGTGGCGATTCAAAATAGGCAGAAGGAAGATTCTTGCGCAAGCGTAGCTGATGACTCGGGAAGAATTCATGGTAGCACCCGCAGTTATGGATGGCATCGTAAAGCCACGGCTCGCCATCAGGCCCTAAAGTTACCCGCCAGTTGATACCGTCGAGCTGGCCGGCGTAAATATCATTACCCGGCCGCGCTCGAAACCAGACGATGTAATTGAGCTGAAGCAATACCTGATTGCCGAAGCGGGTGTGTGAAACCTTGCGATAGCCTGTTGGGTAAGTGATGTCTACTGTTGGTCCGTTCTCCCAATGTACCCTGCCAATGCGATCATTCTCATCCATTACATCCACTTCCCATACCGGAGCAAATGTGTCGAAAAGCTGATCCAGTTCAGTAGCCGTTGGCAACGGAATCCCGAGCGGATCGAGCGAATGGCGTAGAATTCCGCTGATCTGCTGAGTATTGAGAGGTTTATCAGGTAATGAGGCATCCGTCGCTGCAGTGATGGCGGTAGATATCGGTACCCAACGCAACAGCCTGCCTGCAACAGGCAGCGATGTCAGCGGCATAGCGAAGGTATCGCGCGTTTGGCTATGCCATGCAGATATTCCGGCAGCAACAATGGGGGCAGTGAGCGGGTAAAGACCGAGTGCCTGCCACCAGGTGACATAGTCATCCGGAACATGGACGATATCGCGCAGTCGGGCGCGGTATTCTGGCTGTGTAAGATCGATCGTTATCAAAAGTTCACGACACTTGTTGAGTTCATCAAGCAAGGTGTCTTTGCTCCAACTAGCTGCTGAGGAAGGTAGGTTGCGCAACTCTAATGCGCGTGCCTGGGCGTCAAGATCAGCCATGTGACCGATCCATGCTAACCATTGCGGTGATTCATTGCCTAATTCATGACTGAACGAGGCCAGCAGACGTGTCGTGCGAAGGTAAGGAAAACCCTGAACCGGCGATGAACCGTGATCGCGTATACCCGCATTGTCGATAGCAGCATCCATTTCTTGGTATAAAGCCCGGCAGGTCGTCTGGGTGATATCTATCGGCGCTGTTATTCTGGTTTCTACGGCAATGCAACCCGTCAGAAACAGCGCGCTGAAGATAAGAATTACCTCTGTCATGATTGGCATCATGCATCTTGAATGTTTGGAATTATTCATAGATTTCCCTTCTTTATGCTATTACTCGTTTGCTCGCTGTGCATTCATCAACATTGAAGAAAATGTGTTCTATATCAAATTACAACACACTCATAGCATGAGTATGTATTATTAGTCCATATGACTCTACCTAATCCAATGAAACTTAGATCAAAAAGCTTTCATTGTCGGGAAGAATGCATTAAGATTTTCGAAAGCATGTCATTTAGCATTTGAAGACAAAGCGAAAGTTATTCCCGGCGCGGATTCATAGAGTTACCGGATTAGCATGTCAGAATACGCACGGTAAGGTGAAATAAGCAGTTAATCCAACCCAGGCGGCCACCTTGAATAAATTTTCCCTATTTCGCAGATACTTGAAAAGATATGACAAGCGGAAGAACGAAGCAATCGTCTGATTTAAGGGGGAGAAGAAAATGGCATTCCATATTTTCCATATTAACGAAGTATATTCCAATGCCGATGGAACTGTTCAATTCATTGAGTTCGCGGGCGATGCCGACACGCAGCACGTGTGGGCGGGACATTCAATTACCTCGACCAATAGTGTCAGCACCAACACCTACAATATCAACGCTAATCTGCCCAGTGCAGCGACCAACGGCAAGGCAGTACTGGTTGCGACCCAAGGGTTTGCGAATTTGGGCATCGTTACACCTGACTATATCATTCCCAATGGATTTTTGTTTACAACCAATGGCACCGTAAATTTTCCCGGAATGCTGGGAGGTACCATAACTTATGCGCAACTACCGACCGACGGAATATTGTCACTTAACCGTAACGGTTCCACTGGAACCAATTCCCCCACAAATTTTGCCGGTAACACGGGCACTGTGCAGAGCGATACAATCTCAGGGACAGATGGCCCGGATAATTTGATAGGCACGGCAGAAGACGACATCATCCTGGCTGCCGGCGGCCAGGATACGTTGAATGGTGAGGCGGGCAATGACACACTGGATGGCGGTTCGGGTATCGATACCGCAATTTACAACAATACCCGTGAAAGCTATTCAATCTCCGGAGCGGCTCCCAGCTTCAGTATTTTCGGGCCTGATGGTAACGACACGCTGTCTGGTATCGAACGTATCCAGTTCACAAATAAGAATCTCGCCATCGATCTCAATGACGGACAGGCAGCTAACAACTCGGTTCGAATCATCGGTGCGGCGTTCGATACGCCCACTATCCAGGAACATCCAGACTATGTGGGTATCGGGCTGAATCTGTTCGATTCTGGTCAAAGTGTGCTCGAAGTATCTCAACTTGTCGTTGGTGTGATGAATCTCACCAACGACGTTTTTGTGGACACGGTCTACCAGAATATAGTAGGCGTAGCCCCTTCGGGTACGGAACATGATTTTTATGCCGGATTGCTGCAGGGCAATGGCGGAACATCTACTCAGGCGCAGTTGCTGGAACTTGCAGCTAATTCTGATGCGAACGCAACGAACATAAATCTCATGGGGCTTCAGCAGAGTGGCGTGGAGTTTGTCTAACGGCCGCCTTCACAGTGTTTCTTTTCCTGAATTGCACACTTACGGTATAAAGTTTGTCGACGGTTAATTCCGGCGCCAATAGTCTGCTGTCATGGCGGGTGACTTCATTTAGCATGGTTGTGTAATCAGCTGCGGGCATTTGCGACAAAATGAAAACAGGTATCCGCATGACTTTATTGAACAGCTCTTGGATATGCGATTCAAATGTATTTGTATACTAATCTGTATTTATCTCCGTTGATTTGCATTGGACCTGCTCTGGTTCTTGTGGAGCATCACTCCAGGCAAGTGAACGGTAGTCAAAGCCATTTTTGATAGTTGGTTTGATAATATCAAAAAAGGGTGATATGTCGAAATCGCGTGGCGTGAGCAGACCATGATGGCGGATGCGGTAGATTTCCTCATAGCAATCAGCGTGCATCGGATCATCTGACCAGGTTCGTTGAATCTCGGGTAATATCGGATAGCGTACCGATTGGAATGCTTGTGCAATCAGCGTAGAACAGATTGCGCGAGTCGGATCCCCGCAGCCAAGCGACAGCAGGCGTCTGCGGAATCTCGTTGGAACGGGTGGCGTGGGAAGAAGGTAGCGCATAAGATCGAAAATGTGCTTGAGATCATACTGTTGACCTATGCGTGCAATCACATAATCCACAACACGCTTGCGATCTTCATCGCTCAAACCAACAGGACGGCAGATTCGGGTGTGCATTTGCGCATAGTATGCAAGCGTCACTACGCGCACACCTTCCTCCAGATCAGCTTCAACCAATACCTGAGGCAGTTGCCAGGGTGTCCCGGCAGGAAGCGCGTCGCCGATGTACAGTGCTGCATGTGACCAGGTTGACTGCGTGAGGTATTTGATGGCAACACTGACACGGGTATTACCTTCAATCAGGAGAATATCTGCGGGCTGCAAAATTGCTGAGAGCTGTTCCTGGCTGATTGTTGCAACCTGGGTACTTTGCCGCACCGGCTTGGTCAAGAACCGCGCTAGCCAATGGCCTGCAAATTCAGTTACCGGATCCATAAATTTCTCCTTATGTCTGGATATATTTCCATGATTATCAGCTCAATATCAGTATTTGGATAAATATGTGTGGTAATGCTGGAACGCATAAATGAAAGCATGCAAAATTTTATTCCATTAGATCAATTTCTATTATATGTGTCTACAATACGTTTTGTGATCAGTCATGCAACTGTTTAATTATGAATGAGCATGCTTTCCATTTGATAGCGTTGGTTATCTCTGGCGTTGTGGTAACAATCTGCGTGGTATTACACTACGAGGCATTACGTTTTTTAAGTCATACTGTAGGGGTGCATGTACATAAACGGATTGGAGTGTTAGTTGTGATGCTTGGATTGTTGGTAGCCCATGTACTGGAAATTATTATTTTTGCCTTGGGTTATATAATGATGCAATACGGTGCTGGATTGGGTCACATATCCGGTATGGACGGGGGTAATTTGTTTGATTTCATTTATTACTCATCCGTTGTTTATACGACGGTCGGATTTGGGGATTTGTTACCGGTCGGGGCCATACGCATACTGACTGCTGCTGAGGGTTTGACGGGACTGGCTATGATTACATGGTCGGCTTCTTTTACCTTTTTGGCAATGCAACGCTTCTGGCCGCATCCATTGACAAAATCTGATCACAATTCAAAAGATTAAACATGAAGTAATTTTAAATAAATGGAGTGAACAATGCTAAAACAAGCATCTCTGGGAAATTGGATGTGTTTATTGGTGATTACGGGGTTTTCCAGTACAGCCATTGCAGATCATGCATGGAATAATTATCACTGGGCAAGAGCCGCCAACCCTTTACAACTAAAAGTCATTGATAGTGTAACGAGTAATTGGCAGAATGAGTTTGAAACTGCACTGGATGGATGGAATGCTTCCTCCGAGATCGATATGTATGTGGCTGGTGTTGATGAGAATAGTACGGTACGTAAACGTTGTAATGCAAAAGAAGGCCACATGCGCATATGCAATGCTTCCTATGGTAAAAATGGATGGCTGGGCTTAGCATCTGTTTATCTGGACAGTAATGCGCATATCACCAAAGGTATCGCTAAAATGAATGATTTTTATCAATCTTATTGGACCATTCCGGGTGAAAAAAATCATGTGATATGCCAGGAGATTGGGCATGTTCTGGGCCTGGGGCATACCAGCGAAGATGGAACAAGCCAAGGAACCTGTATGGATTATTCTACGGATATTAACAGCCAGTGGCCTACCGCTCATGATTTAGAGCAATTGGCGCTTATTTATAGCCATTTGGATAGCTATAACACCAACGGCGCAACAGGTAGCACGACCAATACTAATTGCACAGAACCTGGAAACTGCAGCAAAAACAATGCCGCTGATCCAGCACCCGTACCCATGGGCGTACTGGTTCATCGCGGACATCATCATGAGATCCGGGTGGCTCCCGGTGAAAATGGAGGATTATGGGTCCACCATATTCGCCTGGTGCCGGAAGAATACTTAAATCAGTAAGCAGGTTTGCTGCATAGTATTTTTTGCGGGGGCTGGATTAGATCTGATGGCTTTTGTATAAAACAAATAACCATCAGATCAGTTTATCGCCGTTATTTTAAGTTGCCTATGTCCTGATTCATTTTAGCCCGGCATTGCTCTTCCTTTCCGGTCAGATCAATTAAGCCGGTGGTTCTTAGACATTCGTTATATTCAAATAAAATGTCATTCTTTTTCTGAGCAAGTTCCAGTGACGCCGAAAGTTGTTTGACCTGCTGGGTAACATTCTTCAAGTTGATATTCGCAACTGCGGCGCTAATGCCATCAATACTTACTTTAGTGTCATCAATTTTTTGTAATGACTCTTTGTTTATTTTATTGGCCTGATCAGCAAAAGCCTGATTAGCCTTGTTGGAGTAATCTCTCAGTTCATCCACATTTTGCTGTGTGATGGCAGCCAATCTCTCCTGATAATTATTGAGTTCACCTTGAACAAAGGTATTGATACCTTCCTGGAAACTGTCCAGTGAATGGTCAATTTCCTGCTTAAACGCCTGCATCTTGTTTCCTACCAAGTGATTGATATCATCATCCAGCCGCTTGACAATAGTGTCAGAAATTTTTTCAACGGGTGGCCGGGAATCGATAATCTCAGTTTTTGTTTCATTTAAACTGGATTTGATCTCATCAGCTAATAATCTTTGCTTATCATCAATCTGGTTTAATGAGTTTTTCTCATTTTCAGAAATTAACCATGAGATAAGAATCAGATCTTTTTTCTTCCCCTTGTCGAGACCATAAATCAGCTCATCCAGAATATTGGAAGAAACCTCTTTATTTGCGACATCCTTTAAGTGGTTTAAATTGGCAGTACTCAATAATTCTTGCAGATTACTGTGTATTTCACTGACATTTGCTTCGGCTCTGGCCATTTCAGTGGATTGACGAAGTAGCTCATAAGGTAGAAAAACCAGTGCAAGTACCAAACAAACTGAATAAGCAGAAAGTTTCCATTTTCTATTTCTCAGGAAAAAGCTGAAACAAAACAATACAATGATTAAAATCACAGAAGGTGCCAGGATCAATAAAAGATCCAACCAACTTCTCCCTGTCAGCACATCAAAGGAAAGCATATTTAATACCTTAGCTATAAACTCGTTCATCAATCACTCCCAATATGATCAAAAAATGTATTAACGTAAAACCATTTTCAATATTTCTTAATATCGACTTGCAGAATATTGATAATTTATCATGGGACAGAAGATTGATTGTATAAAGTTTGAATTTCGTTATCGCAGGCTACCGTTGGATAGGGCTATCATCACATTTCATAGGATGAGGAAACAAATTGCAAACAGCTTATATCAGTCATCCAGATTGCCTCAAGCATGACATGGGCATTTATCATCCCGAAAGTCCGCAGCGGCTGATGGCCATTGAAAATCAACTGCAAGCCACAGGTTTACTGTCACAACTGCAACGTTATGAGGCGCCGCTGGCAAGTACGGAACAATTAGCGCGAGTGCACACGCGGGATTACATTGAAAGTATCCGGCTGGCTGCACCTGACGCCGGATTGGTTGCTCTTGACCCTGACACTGCCATGAATCCGTTTACATTGAATGCTGCATTGCGGGCAGCGGGAGCTGTCGTGCTGGCAACAGAACTGGTTCTCACTGACAAAGTAAATAATGCTTTCTGTGCCGTCCGCCCTCCCGGACATCATGCGGAGTCAGACCGCGCCATGGGATTCTGTTTGTTTAACAATGTGGCGGTGGGTGTTGCGCATGCAATCCATCACTCTCATTTGCAGCATGTTGCGATTATGGATTTTGATGTGCATCACGGCAATGGCAGCGAGGAAATTTTTCGTAATAATCCACAGGTCATGCTGTGCTCAACTTTTCAGCACCCTTTTTATCCTTATTGCGGCGCTGATAGCGGCAATCAGCGGATGATCAATGTACCTTTGCAACGTGGGGCTGATGGCGTGATCTTTCGCAAGGCGGTGATAGATTATTGGTTGCCGGCGCTAGAAGCATTTAAGCCTGAGATGATTTTTGTATCAGCGGGTTTTGATGCGCACCGGGATGATGAAATGGCGCAATTGCAGCTATGTGACGACGATTATGTCTGGATCACACAGCAGATTAAAGCCATAGCGAATCAACATGCCAGTGGCCGTATTGTATCGGTGTTGGAAGGAGGCTATGAACTGAAAGCGCTGGGGCGTTGTGTCGCGGCACACATCGGCGTACTTAACACAGATTGACATGTTTCAGATTTCAGTGATTGTTGCTTGCAGCGCCTGGAATAATAAGCGAAAGCTTTTCGGTGGTTTGTCAGCCGCTTTTTCTTTATGGGCGTTACGAATCAATAATCTCAACTGCTGCAAGTCGGCGGCAGGGTATTTCTGGGCAAATTCCGTGAGCGCGTGCTCATCGGCCAGAAGACGTTCGCGCCAGCGTTCCAATTGATGCAATCGGGCCGTTTGATGTAAGGAGGTTTGTTGCCAGGAGCCGAGTTTCTCCTGAATGGGTAACACATCAACGTTGCGCATTAATTTGCCAATATATTGCATCTGCCGACGACGTGCGCCATGCTTATTCATAGGCCGGGCAAGATGAATGGCGTCGATTAAAATTTCCGGCAGACCAAACTCGGCCAATTTCTTTGGATCAAGCTCTACCAGTTGCTCGCCGATTTCCTGCAAAGCATGCATGTCCTTCTTGCGCTGTGTTTTGCTCGGCGCAGCATCCGGTTTGATATCATTTTCTGGGTTATTTTGCACGGTAACCTGTGTAATGCAGTGTCAAGAAGCTGCTATCATAGCGCTTTAACTGCGTGTCATTCCATTTGATTTGTTTTTTCTAACGACTAAGAACTGCTTTTTTCTTAAATTCTCCGCTTATAGCTATTTATGAACAATCTACCTGTTTCTGATTCTCGATTCTCGTATCCGCTGAACACACTTCAGCAAATTGCTCGTAATATTCTGACACATGCCAGGCAGGGCGGCGCCACTGCCTGTGAAACCAATGTTTCCGATGGCTTTGGTCAAACAGTGACAGTACGCCAAAGCGTGGTTGAAACGATTGAATATAATCGTGACAAGGGCCTCTCAGTAACCGTTTACATCGGACAAAAGCGTGGCAATGCCAGTACTTCTGACTTTTCACCCCAGGCTATCAGTGATACCGTTGCAGCCGCTTTATCGATCGCTCGCTATACGGCGAACGATGATTGTGCCGGACTGGCGGACGCGGAATTATTGGCGAAAGATTATCCACATCTGGATTTATATTACCCCTGGGAGTTGTCTGTTGAGGAAGCCATTGAACTGGCAAAGAATTGCGAACAAGCGGCATTCGCAGCAGATAAACGCATTGCTAATTCAGAGGGCGCCACCATTTCAGTCAGCGAATCTCAATTTATCTATGCGAATAGCCTTGGATTCATGGGAGGATATCCGCTGTCGCGCCACAGTATCAGTTGCGCCATGATTGCTGAGCAAGGCGACAGTAAGCAACGGGATTACTGGTACAGCGTTGCGCGCGATGCCGCTGATCTGGAATCGGCTGAAAGTATCGGGCAAAAGGCAGGTATACGTAGTGCAGCGCGCCTGGGCGCCAGAAAGATTGCCACTTGCGAAACGTCTGTATTGTTTGAAGCGCCTGTCGCATCCAGTTTGATCGGGCATTTTGCTTCTGCCGTAAGTGGCGGCAACCTTTACCGGAAATCTTCTTTTTTACTGGATAGTATCGGACAACAGATTTTTGCACCCGATATCCAGATTATTGAATTACCGTATATCCATAAAGGTCTGGCCAGTAGTGCATTTGATGATGACGGAGTGGCTACGGTCGAGCGCAAGGTGGTTGAAAATGGTATCGTGCAGGGTTATTTTCTAGGCAGTTATTCGGCACGTAAATTGGGTATGCGCACGACCGGGAACGCTGGTGGTACGCACAATCTCATCATGCAAAATGCAGCACCGATGGATTTTGATGCGCTGTTGAAGAAAATGGGAACAGGTCTGCTGGTGACCGAATTACTGGGACATGGCATCAATGCAGTCACAGGCGATTATTCCCGTGGTGCTTCAGGTTACTGGGTCGAGAACGGAGAAGTTTGCTATCCAGTCGAGGAAATCACCATTGCAGGTAATTTGCAGGAAATATTTCAGGGAATATTGGCTATCGGTAATGATGTCGTGGTACGTGGATCAAAACAGAGTGGATCTGTTTTAATTGATCACATGACCGTTGCGGGTGGTTAAATGTTGCTGCAGAATCCTGATAGGATAGATGGTATAAAGTTGAGCGGGGGGTGATGTAGCTTGATAATCGCCATTGTGATGATGCTTCCGCGAATTATTAGCGCATTCTGAATCAGAATCAGTTATTTCTTTTTCAGTATAAAAATAAACTCATGGATTGTTTCTGATAAAGACAACAGCTCATTGCCTGTTTGATCTGCAAAAACCTGGAAATCGATTACAGAGCCTGGATCAGTCGCAACAATTCTCAGAATTTGCCCGCTGATCATTTCAGCCAAGGATTGTTTGGTGCGTAAAATAGGCAATGGACAAACCAGACCACGTGTATCCAGTTCTTTATCAATATGCATTCTATCAGTCAGTGTTTATTACGATAGACGACACAAGATCAGATTCTGAAGATTCTGAATCTCATGTGAAAATTCATTGATGCGGCGCATCATGATCGGGTTCTTTTATTCCCAAATCTTATAGTCGATTAACCCTGTGACCGAACCACCAGGCATTCCATTCCCTGTCGAGTCAGATGCTGGCAAGCTGTGCGTGCTTGATTTTCTTGCAGACCCACCAGACGAGCCCGATACAGCTTGCGATTGCTTATCTCCACCTCAGTGATCACCACTGCACCAGGTATCCAGCGGGTAGCCGCCTGAGCTTGAGCCTGAGCCCGTTCGTGTGCCAGATAAGAACCAATCTGCACCTCCCAGCTATTGTTATCAGCCACGGCAACCCTCTGTTCATTAACACTTTTGGGTTGAATGGTTGGTTGCATTGCAATTGGATCAGGTGTCTGTTTCAATAAGGGAGCTGATCTGGGCACTGGAGTTGTGATGTTGGTCTTCTGAGCTACGACAGGCACCACACGGGTATTGGCGCTGGCCAATTGGGTCGAAGCTGATTGGTTAAAACTACGATCCAGTAGTTGGGCCATATGCTGATCGCGGGAAGCGGCGGTTTGCCCGCCCATCACCACAGCGACCACTCGGCGGTTACCTCGCTTGGCAGAAGTAGCCACATTAAATCCAGAGGCCTGGATAAAGCCGGTTTTCAGGCCATCCACACCATGAGTGTTGCGTACCATGCGGTTGTGGCTGTTGTAAGTGGCGCCTTTATAGCTAAACGACTGGGTCGAGAAATAATGGTAATACCGCGGAAAATCCTTCATCAATCGTGTGGACAGGATCGCCATATCCCGCGCTGTGGTTTTCTGTTCATTATTGGGCAAGCCGGAGGCATTACGGAAAGTCGTGGAACGCATACCCAGCTTGCGGGCCTTATCGGTCATCATGCGGCCAAAGTTGGCTTCGCTATCACCCAGCGCCTCGGCCACCACGGCAGCTACGTCATTGGCAGAGCGTACAATCAGTGCCGGAATCGCTTCGCGCACGCTGATCGCTTCACCCGATCGCAGGTTGATGTTGGTCGATGGCTTGGATGCCGCATAGGCTGATACCCTCATCGGGGTATCCAATGTCATCTTACGTTGCTCTATCGCTTCAAACAGCATGTAAAGCGTCATCATCTTGGTCAGAGAAGCCGGATAACGGCTGGCGTCGGCATTGGATTCGTGAAGAACTTTGTTTGTATCCACGTCAATCACGATAGAGGCATAGCGGGGATTCGCCTGTACCGTGCTCACCAGCGGGAGCAACAACAGCACAACAAGAACAAAAAATCCTTCCTTTCCTATACGTTTCAAAACGGTCATTCTCCCGGACAGTTCCTATAATTAAAACACGCAATACCGGAATGTTACCCCTAAGGTTATTTTTATACAAAAAAATTGTATAAAAATACAGGAAAACAATAAACTTGTCATTTTGAATACTTTGGAAGCAGCATACTTTTTAAAACATCCAAAGATCTCAAGGAAGTATTGCTTAACTACCTGTTTAGGTATATCCATTTCTCTGGATAGAGGATTCCAAAATACAAAATCCATGCAAACCCTGATAGGCTTATTACATCAATCTGATCCGGCAAAATCTGTATCTGTGAAGATAATTAATATCTTAAAAGGAGTACTGATATGGCTCAATACCAAATAAGTGAAAAAGGATTGAAATTATTAAGAGATGTTGAAACACTTCGCTTAATACCTTATGACGACCAGACTGGCAAGGAAACCAAAGTTTGGACTACGGGAGCAACCATCGGCTATGGCCACTTGATCAATCAAGCCGAATGGAGCACTTATAAGAATGGCATCACTGAAACCGCTGCTAACAACTTATTCCAGCAGGATCTCGCGCCATTCGTCAAGCTCGTATCCGCCAGCATAGCGGCTCCATTAGAGCCGAACAAGTTCGACGCTCTTGTTATACTGGCTTACAATATTGGTCCCCAATCTTTTCAGAATTCCTCGCTGGTTAAATTGGTCAATGACCCGGACACCCAAACACCCTTTGATAATCTTGAAGCAGCCTGGAAAGCATGGAATAAGTCGCAAGGTAAAATCATGAATGGCTTGACCAATAGAAGGCAATGCGAATGGAATATTTATTCAAAAAACATTTATGAAAGATGGTGATGTGACCCACCCCGCAAATTAATGCCGATAACTTTTATATTATTCCTATTTCTGGCTTTGTCTGGTTTGCCCTGTTTTGCCATAGACAATCCGGATGCCCCGGACTTTGTTGCGAAATTTGAAGTGCGTGCACAAAAATTTGAGATTAACGTACAAAATCAGGGAGGCGATACCGCTGATACCCATCGCGCTTACTCCGATTATGAAAACTTCCTCGATCATGAACTGAATCAAGCTTATTCGACACTGATGAAACACCTTGACAATCAAAACAAGAAAATTCTGATCGCCTCACAAAAACAATGGCTTCAATTCCGGAATGCTGAATTCCTGTTTATCGAAAATAACTGGACCATGCAAAATTTTGGGAACTCATATGTCATTTCCAGAGGTGTATCACGGACAAAAATTCTACGAGATCGCGTAATAACGTTACTACACTATTTGAAGAATTATTGATTGAATTTCATTGCATGCAGCCCTTCAAGAAGCAGAATACAATTTATTTTGAAGAACCGGAGTGATATGAACCGCTTTTTTCATTTGCGCAGTCGATCAGCTTTAAGTCCGGTAAGCTCCTGGTCTGAAGATTATCGCTAAGGAACGAATCAATGTTTCCAAACAGAATGACGCATAAATTTAAAAATGCGCTCGTTTGTTCTATCGCTGTCTCTCTATTGGGATGCGGGACTGTCAATACAGTCGTCAGGGGAGATTCGGTTGCACGGCGCAATCTCAATCAAGTAAAAACATCCTGTGAAATGATGCCTCGCGTTTATAGCGGGGTTTCTTACGATATTTGCATTCTGCGCGGGAAACCGTCGCATACATCGTTGTGGCTGGGATCAGCGCCACAACTGATGTTCGTTGATCTAGCGCTATCAGCGGTATTGGATACGATCGCTTTACCTTATACCATTTATGAGCAAATTAACGAAGGCCACATTCATCTCAAGTGAAGTTATCACAGAACGTTGGGCAATGTAGATC
>ERZ1292640.345-Hain-H43-02um-R1-345-length-37288-cov-6_pt1 | contig 37288 bp, 34 predicted proteins | sample MGYA00564404_ERZ1292640 | MGnify/ENA primary metagenome ERZ1292640 (study PRJEB36523, sample SAMEA6512636) | groundwater metagenome | collected 2019-01-08 | study: AquaDiva: Metagenomics assemblies of 32 groundwater samples | reverse complement strand
TCCCGTATTGTTCCAGATATTTTACAAGTTCTGGGATGGCGTTTTTCCTGGCCGCGTATTCATTGGCGCCGTTATTGATCAATAATTCTCCTTTAGTTTTCGCCAATACGTTGTGTATGAATGAGATGGCCTTTATCCGCTGGTCGTCATGATTGATTGATTCGCATCCAGTTGCTGCTCGTACCTGATAGCTGTCCTTGCCACGTATCGGGACAAGGGATATGGCGGCAAATTTATAATCAATTATATTGGCGGAAAGATTAACTATCGACATAAGGACGGCGTCTAGATCAAGCGTCGATGTTATTTCTTTGCTTATTTCTATGAGCGCGGAAAGCTCCTTGGCTTTGCGCTCGCTCTCAAATAGTTGCGCATTTTTAATATACATGGCTGCGCTTGATGCCAGCAGGACCAGAAAATCCATGTCATGTTTGCTGAATAGGGCGTTATCTCCTTTTTTATTTAGGATCTGTATTGCCCCTATGCATTCGCCTTTAATCGTCAATGGCGCAGAAATTATCGATCTTGTGATAAAACTTGTTTTTTGATCCACCAGATTTGAGAAGCGCGAATCCTCGGAACAGTCTTCCACGATAGACGGTTTGTTGTTTTCCGTTACCCACCCGATTATCCCGACGCCTCTGTCTAATTTTACACCTATGACCCTTGTTTTGGTCGGCCCTTCAGCGAATTTACATTCTATTTTTTCGGTGTTTTTATCTATTAACCATATTGAACCTGCTTCCGCATTTAGGAGAGCGATTGTTTTACCTAACACGACACCTAACAGCGAATTTAGGTCAATGGTGGAGCTAAAACTTTCGTGAAGCTCCCTTACTATATTGACTTCATTTAAAAGTGATTTATGTATGCCGGCATCGAGTGATACTTTTACATGAACGGACGCAGCGGATGCGATATTAAGTAAAATATTTTTATTGTTTTCATTGGATGTTAAAATATTAATGGCGCCGAAAGTTTCTCCTCCATAAGACAGCGGAACCGTTATCCCGAATCCGTCTAAAAAAACAGCGATGTTGTTTTGAAACGCTTCTCCTATCGGGCCATCGTTGGATGGGATTGATGTGTATAATGTTTCTTCGGACTTTCGCCCCTCTGCTGCATGACAGGTTAATAAGTTTTTTTGATTGTTATACAACCACAGTGCGCCGGTGTCAGCGCCTGCGGCGTCTATTGCAGTCCCAAGAGTCATACGCAGCAAGTCTGACAGCGCTGGTACTGTTGTTAATCTCGATGATTCGTTAAGCTTTCGGTATGCGAAGAGTTCTTTTTCAGAATCTGTTACACAGTCATTATGACTTTGCTCTACCACTGTCAGTCGTGGTTTATCGTGCTGTAATGAGTTTGCCGTGCGGAATGTCCTTTTTAGGGCCACGCTTCTTTATCGGCGGCGTCAGTCGTTAATTTGATGCTTCATTTGTGCTGTCATTATAATGGCGGAACTTAATTAAGCTGCCTTCGTTAAACCTAGCTTGCAATTCCTACTACTGGACCGGATGGTTTATCGGTGAATTTGTATTTTCCTAAAATCCTAATAGCCGCCCGGAAACCACTTTTTACATATTCTGACATCTTTTTTGGTGAGAGTGTGAAGTGCTCGCCGAAAAACATATGTGTGTCATTCGGATCTGGATGAATATATATGGTGTCGACATCCATATGATGGTGAAGTTCTAATTCCAGTATTTCGCATATTCGTTTGCGGTGTTCTTGTGACAAGCCGGCTTTCTTGCAATACTGCGATACCGAGTCAATGGCATTTCTTTGTATCTGTTTGTTGTAAATGTGATTGTTTATTTTCTGCTCAATCAGCAAATAAAGTGCCTGCACCATGATGGCTGATAACCCGTGGTCGGTGAGCGAACCTATCTCTCTCATGAAATGGTAAGGTTGATGAGTATGGCTGGCTATAACTAAATCTGCACCGGCGTCTATGGCTATGTGTGATGAAAGCGTGTCACGGATTTCTCCATCTATGTAATACATCACCTTACCGCTCTTGTGTTTTATCTGGTATGGCGAAAACACCAACGGCATGGCCGCGCTGGCCGCGCACGCATCTGAAATGCCAACGTCATCGTCATATTGGCATGAAAGATCATGAGGTGGTGGCTTGTACTTATACTTGCCGAATACCACCTTGCGCGAATGATTAAGTTGTGTTGACACGATGAAGAGATCCGCCATGTAATCCTGGAATTTATTGGAAGGCAGGACCTCCTCACGTAAAAATTTTTCTATTCCTGAAGTAGAGAATAATCCGGTGGTCTTTAACCAGTTTGATGGTGACATCCCATTAATGTCACCATTTATCAAGTTTCCGAATATTTGCCGAATATTTGTCAGTTTTGAAAACTGATTTTTTAAAGTGGCCGGTGAAATAACCGGTTTAAACTTGAACATCTTTTGATATGTAAGCCGCCCAAGCGGACGTGACCCGGTGTTCGTCTGGATTTCATCGCCATTGCTTTTTCTAGAGAGGACCGAGCTGAAAATATTTTCAAGCGAATATCCCGCAGCGAGAAAAGCGCATATGATCGATCCCGCACTTGAACCAACGTAAGTGGATATTTCCATCGGCCCCGGCATTTTTGGGGTATTTGTCGAAGGCACCAATCCTCCATAGAACCTGAAGCCCTGTTCTTGGAGGGCAAGCGCAACTCCCAAGTGAAACGCTCCAGCTTTTGCAGCGCCACCACTGCAAACAAGGGCTACCTTTCGTTTAGGGCCTATTGTGGTGCGCTCCCGGCTGTTTTTTACTTCAATCGAGGGCATATCGTTAAGACTACTTGAATTTAAAACTCAAGGAAATACAATTAATGCTATGTCGAATGTGGTTTCTAGTGAAGATTGGATCCCGCTTGTTGATTATTCAGTTAAAACAGGAATCAGCCTTTCAACTCTTCGTAGGCACATAAAAGCCGGGAAAATCTTATACAAGATTGAAGGCGGGCGCTATTTGCTGTTTTTTAATGATACCCCAACAGACCAGGCGTCCGTTTATTGCGACCGGCTCAAAATAGAATTGAATAAGGCAAACGAAGAAATAGCGGAACTTAAGACGCTTATAGCTCTTTATGAAGAGCAAATGCCGCAATAAGGAATTGATGGTTAGATTGTATTTCCGTTTTTTTTACACAGCGATTATTGCGGCTTTTGTCATGGCCGTGGCAGTTTGTTTCTCGTTTGGAGCCAGCGCCAATCAGGAATTAGATAGAAAATACTCTCTAGGGACTGTCGTGTTACTTCGCGCTTCTGATAACGTTGATGGATTATTCGCTGATCATGTCGCATCGGCATACAGGGAATATTTTTCGTACCAGAGTCGTTTTATCATTCGGGATGTTTCAAAAGCCAATGCAGTTATTTCCAAGTCAAAGCTGCCATATTCCAATCTGGTCAGTGACGTAGATGTCCTTGGGCAGCTCGCAATAGCGGTTAAAGCGGAAACAGTCATCAGAACACGCATTATCAAAGAAACAGACGGGTATAAATTCACCATTGATTTGTTACTCGCCCCACGAATGGATGTCATTTCAACTGAAAGTTTTATTTTAAGCGAACCACCCACGGGATCATCTATCAGCGAATTGGGAATTAAAACGCCAGTTCAAGAGGCATTGGACAGATTGATAAGTAAAATTCCGTTTATAGGCGGAGTCACTGGTATTGATAACGGCACCGTGCTTGTGAATATCGGAGAACGAGCTTTGTTGCAAAAGGGTGATACGTTGTTAGTTTCAACACTTGATGGAATAAAAAGACATCCTCTTTTAAGCGAGGTCTCGGAATGGCGGCTGGCACCGACAGGCAGGATTGTTGTTGAATCAGTGGAAGAAAATATGGCGTTTTGCCGCATTCTTGAAGAGGAGCCAGGGCAAAAAATAGATCGTTATCAAAAAATCGTGCGTATTGATAAGGCTGATACTGCCACCAACAAAGTCGGGTTGAATGAGGAATCGCCGCAATGGAAGCCGAGGAACGGTTGGGTCGCGGCCGGGGTGGGGATTGGGTCGTTCAGCCGCCAATACAGTTCGTCTAGTAATCAAACAGGAAAGAACGGGAATGGCACGTTTTTCGGGCCGGATATAGATTCACAGATATGGTTGACCAGTAAATGGTTTGCGGAAATTGGTTTTACCTATGGTTTCTGGAAATATTCACAAGTTAATTTGCCGTCGGGACAAGACACTGGTGCGGCCAAAGTTAGCAGCTATATTCTAGGCTCCAGGGTCGGTGTTGGATATACATACCTTTTAACAAGCGATTTTTTTGGCCCCAAAGGATGGATCAAGATCGGTTATCAAGGCAGGAATTATTCGTTTCCGGTTTCAAGCTCCGAGCAGACCAGCCCGTTTTCAGTTTCCTCCGTTTCACTGGGTTTGGGCGGGGATGTCCCCATCCGGGATAAATGGAGTGTTTTGTTAAATATTGATTTTGGTCTTTTTTCAAGCGGTAATGCGCCTGGCGGAGTATTGCCAAAGGTTGATAGTGCGTCCCACGTAAGTCTGTTTGTTGGCACTCTTTATAATTGGTCAGCCAGGATGGCTATTCGTGGCGGGCTTTCGGTTCTTGCCAATGGAGCAGAATTTTCAGAGCAGGGGACCAGTTTGTCACATAGAATCGTGGCTATAACTCCTGCGCTTTTATATTATTTCTGAATTCCAAAAAAGCCTATAAGCGGGTAATTACCAGATAGCCTATGTGCAAGCAGAAAGATGATGATCCAGATGAAGTTTTGCGGGCTAGGGCCGCAGGTAAAATAAGAGAAATTACCGCGCTTATACACCATCATGATTTCCGCTATTACGTATTGAATGACCCGGAAATTTCCGATTCGGAATATGACCGCTTATTCAGGGAGCTGGAAGCTCTTGAGAAGAAATTCCCTGAATTAAGGCTTAGTGACTCACCAGCCTTGCGTGTGGGGGGTAGGGTTCTTGATGGCTTCAAAAAGATCAAGCACGGTGTCCCGATGTTGTCCATTTCAAACGCGCTCACCCAAGACGAATTTTTACAGTTTGATGAGAGATTGCATAAAATCATCGGTGTTAGTGCGCAAGCGGATCTCGAATATTATGCTGAACTAAAGTTTGATGGGCTTTCATTGAATTTGACTTATGACAACGGGATATTTTCGTCGGCTGGCACGCGCGGGGATGGTGAAAACGGTGAGGATATAACACAGAATGTACGTACCATAAGGACGGTGCCGCTTAGACTTAATACGAAAAATCCACCAAGGCTGATTGAAATCCGAGGCGAAGCGATGATGCAGATCATGGATTTCGAAAAATTAAATGAAACACAGGCAAAAAGCGGGCAGAAGATTTTTGCAAACCCAAGGAATGCCGCTGCCGGGTCGATCCGTCAGCTTGATCCTGGGATAACCGCATCGCGGAGACTAACTGTTTTTTGTTACGGCATTGGTTATGCTGAGAATTTTCACGCAGAAACAATGGCGGCTTATCAAGATAAGCTTGAAGAGTGGGGGTTTTGCGTAAGTTCGCATAGGCGCATTTGCCATGGAGCGAATGAGGTAATGGAGTTCTATCAAAAAATAGAAGCTCTGCGTGAATCATTGCCATTTGAAATAGATGGAGTCGTTATAAAGCTGAATAAGTTTAGCGAAATAGGTCATGTCGGCTATATTTCGAGAAGTCCAAGGGGGATGGTCGCATTTAAATATCCACCACGTCAGGAAACCACGACCATCGAAGATATTATAGTTCAGGTTGGACGGACCGGCGCACTTACTCCGGTCGCGATTGTTTCTCCGGTTTGCTTGAGTGGTGCCACTGTAAGCCGCGCGACTTTGCATAACCAAGATGAGATAGATCGGAAAGACATACATATCGGCGACAGGGTGATAATACAGCGCGCAGGCGATGTGATCCCAGAAGTTGTAAAGGTTGTGACCGATGTGCGTACCGGTAAGGAAAAGAAATTCCATCTCCCAAGCCATTGTCCTATTTGTAAATCAAAGGTTGAGAGAAAAGCCGGAGAGGCCGTAATTCGTTGCCCAAACCGTGGGTGCGTGGCACAGCTCAAGGAACGCATCCGTCATTTGGTGATGATTGATGCTTTAAATGTCGAAGGGCTTGGTGAAAAAATAGTTGAACAGCTAGTGGACGCTGGAATGGTTCAACATTATGCCGATATTTTTCGTTTAAAAAAGGAAGATCTATTAGGCATGGAAGGTTTTGCTGAAAAGTCTAGTCTGAATATTATTGAGGCGATACAAAAAGCGCGTCAAACGGAATTGCATCGCTTGATATTTGCTCTTGGCATAAGGCATGTCGGAGAGGCAACAGCAAAGCTCCTAGCCAATCATTTTCTAAACATAGATTCATTGGTAAAAGCATCAGAAGATGACCTTATGGAAATAGATGAGGTTGGACCGGAAGTGGCCAAAAGTATCATGCAATATTTCCGTGATCCTAAACATCTTCACGAAACGCATGAGTTGATAAAATGTCTTGATATCCATTCTATTAAGAAGCCAGCTGGCGGAGGCAAGTTCTCTGGTAAAACATTTGTTTTGACCGGTACGCTTCCAACATTATCCAGGGCAGAGGCCACTGGCATGATCGAGAAACATGGCGGCAAGGTTTCTTCCAGCGTTTCTAAAAAAACAGATTATGTTCTATCGGGAGACGAGCCTGGCAGTAAACTTGATAAGGCGAGAGAGTTCGGCGTGAGGGTCATCAGCGAGGAAGACTTCCGCGCTATGTTGTAAAAAACTTAGTGGACGAGGTACTAGCGGCGGGTCTTGTGTCCGCTTTCTTCAAGTTCTCGTATCAGCCTGTCCCAGCGCGTTTTATAGTTTTGATAACTCGCCTGTATCGTATTGTAGCGGAACTGGTAAAAGGCCGTTGGTTTTTCAATCCGTTTGAGCATTGTCATTATTTGTTCAAGCTGCTGGCGCTTTTCTAATGGTGGGCGTGGCTCATTCCCGGAGCAATACATGTTATAAAGGTTGTTTAGTTGCTCCAATAGCGGCTCGGCATTCTTAAGAAGTTCGTCAATTTTTGTATGGCTAAATTCCACCTGGTGTTTTTGTTCAAGATGTTTTGGTGGGGTATTTTCATGCTCTTTTTCGAGTTCGAGTTCACGTTGTCTTCGGCGTTTTCTGCCTTCCTCTTTTTCATCCGGCATATCAATAATTTTCCCTGTTTTTGCGAAGTAAGAGCGGCAAGTCATTAATTCTTTTAACTGTGACAAGCCTTATATTTTTGCACAATGACTTATCCCCAGAAGATGATATCGCATCTTCTGGAATCACCGCTGTGGTGAAACCTAGTTTTGCGGCTTCTTCAATACGGGTTTGTATTTGTGAAACGCGCCTGACCTCGCCTGTCAGGCCAATCTCGCCTATGAATATCCAACTATGCGGCAGTGGTACGTCCTCGTGGCTTGACCAGATTGCCGCGGCGGCAGCCAGATCGCAAGCTGGTTCATTAAGTTTTAATCCACCTGCGACATTGAAGAAAAGGTCCTGATGGGACAGAGGGAGCTTCATATGCTTTTCCAATATTGCTGCAATAAGTGAAATACGTGCGGATTCAAGACCGACGGATGTTCGTCTAGGTACCACTAGGCCGGATGTGGTTGTCAGCGCCTGTAATTCAACAAGCAAGGGCCTTGATCCCTCCAGTGAGGAGCATATCGCTGTACCTGGAACGGGTTCCCTTCTTTCGCTCAAGAAAATAGAAGAAGCGTTTTGTACCTCCTTTAACCCGTTCTGTGTCATTTCAAAAATACCGAGTTCGCGAGTGCTGCCAAATCTGTTTTTTACCGCGCGGAGCAGCCTGTAGCTTTGCCCGGTATCTGTTTCGAAATATAAAACCGTGTCCACCATGTGTTCGACGGTTTTTGGCCCTGCAATACTGCCATCCTTGGTGACATGGCCGACCAGCCATATTGAAACATGCGCTGATTTTGCCGCGGTCATAAGGCGCATTGCTACTTCACGGACCTGGCTGACGCTGCCAGGCGTGGATTCAAGCTCGGTGACCGAAAATGTCTGAAGCGAATCCATCATTATTACGTTCGGTGAAAGTTCTTTCATCATGGCGAAAATCTGCTCAAGCTTGGTTTCTGATGCCAGAAAAACTCTGGCGTCGCCTTTAAGGGAGAGCCGTTTTGCCCGTGATCTGATTTGATCGAAGGATTCTTCACCGCTGACATACAGGATTTTTAATGAGGAGTTTGATTCCGAAAGGCCTTTGGCCACCTGAAGAAGAATTGTACTTTTCCCTATACCTGGATCTCCGCCAAGCAGTACGAAGCTGTCAGGCACTAACCCACCGCCAAGCACACGATCGATTTCACTGAGACCTGTTTTTATGCGTTCTGTCCTGGATCCGCATTCATCATCTAATGGAACCCAGCCTTTGCCCGTGCCGAGTTCTTGGTTGACCGCGGCCTGGCTTGAAGCTGGCTTCGCCACTTCCTCAACGAAGCAGTCCCACGTGCCGCACTCGTGACAGCGGCCCATCCATTTCGGGGCGATATATCCGCAGGTTTGACAAGTGTATTGTGTTCTAATTTTCATTAGCGACGTTCCGCGTGACTTTGTTGATGGCATGTTTCCATTTTTTTAATGCTTCCATGCGCTCCTCGGTACCTATTTTTGGGATAAATGAACGTTCCTCTTTCCATGTACGTTCGATGTCGGCCATGTCACTCCAGAGGCCGGCTCCTAAACCAGCAGCAAAGACTGCTCCAAGGCTGGTCGTCTCGAGAAAATGAGGTCTCCTCAATGGAACACCTAATATATCCGCTTGGAATTGCATCAAAAGATTATTTGCAGCCGCGCCGCCATCGACATTTAAACTCTTAAGAGGCTTTCCCATGTCTTTTTCCATCGCAGAAAGTATATCGGCATTTTGAAAAGCTATGCCTTCAAGCACAGCGCGCGTAATATGTCCTCGGTTAGTTCCCCTGGTAATTCCAGTAAACATACCAGTCGCATCTGGGTCCCAGTAAGTAGCGCCTAGGCCTGTTAAGGCTGGAACAAAAACAACTCCGTCCGAGGATGGTACGGATGCGGCAAGCGCTTCTATCTCGGATGATTCATTAATGAAACGTAAACCGTCGCGTACCCATTGGACTGCGGCACCGGCAATAAATGCACTCCCTTCAAGCGCATAAGTGTAATTTTCATTGTTCAGCGCCCATGCAATTGTAGAAAGCAGCCTGTGTTTACTCCTCGCTGGTTTATGCCCGGTGTTCAGCAGGAGGAAGGCCCCTGTTCCGTAAGTGCATTTTGCAGTTCCCTCCTTGGTACAGGCTTGACCTAAAAGTGCGGCCTGCTGATCTCCTAGTATTCCGGTGATCGGGATGCCGTCAGGAAGGGCTGGAAATTTTCTTGTTACTGCGAATGTTCCAACGGAGGGATATACTTCGGGCCATATTTCAATCGGTATACCAAGGGTTTTACATAAATCATTATCCCACTTGTGTTTCGTAAGGTGGAAACACAAGGTTCTTGAAGCATTACTCGGCTCAGTCGCGTGTATGCCCCCCGAAAGACGGGCTAGCAGATAACTGTCGACGGTTCCAACTGCCAATCGTCCGGAGTTGTATGCCGACCTGACTTGTTGCCAGTTTTTTAGTGCCCAATTAACCTTAGTACCGGAGAAATAAGGATCTAGCAGGAGACCTGTGGCTTCTTGAAAAAAAGATTCTTTTTCATCTTTTTTAAGAGAACCGCATATGTCGGTCGTTCTCCGGTCCTGCCAAACAATGGCATTAGCAATAGGCTCCATGGTTTTCTTGTCCCAGAAGCATACTGTTTCTCGCTGATTAGTTATGCCTATTGCAATGATTTTTCTGATATCAATATGTTTGGTTACTTCGCGGACAGTTTGAATGACTGTTGTCCATATCTCACTAGGGTCATGTTCAACCCACCCCGGTTTTGGGAAATGCTGATCAAAATCAACGGTAGCCTCGGATACCCTGTTTAAGTTCGTATCCATCAGCAGTGAGGTGGTACCGGTTGTTCCTTGGTCAATAGCTAGAATATATTCCACAATTAACTGATACCTTTCGGCGGGCTTGCGATCAAGGGTTAGTGCCGAAGGTTGTTGCTAACCGGAGTATGTTCCTCCAGAATTCTTATTAAGGCAGCATTTGATTAGCTGAGACATTTCACTTAAACTTTAGTCAACTTGGAAAATTATAACATGGATGGAATTGAAGAAAAAAAGTGGTTTCTTTATATGGCGGATCACCACGAGGGCCCGTTTTCACTCGAGGAGATTAAAGGCAAATTAAGTGAAGGCCGAGCCTCAACTTTAAGTTATGTTTGGAAGGAAGGTATGCCTGATTGGCAAGTTATGTCAGATTTGACTGATTTTGAGGAAATCATCGCGTCAGTCACACCTCCGGAACCTGTTCTAATAGAGCCAGACGCAGCGCCACTGCTTGTGTCAAAACAAAAGGATAAAAAAGATATTGAATTCTGCATGCCTAATGAGCTGTTAGAGAATTTGGAAGGCTCTCAAGGGCGTTCAGCCGAGAAATCCGGGATAATTAGGCGATTGCTTCCTGTTGTGGGAATAGTCTTGGTGCTGGGCATAGCAGCGATGGTGTATTTTTCTGGTTTGGGTCATGGTCTTGGAGAGAAACAAGGATTCATATTGAAAGTGATAGATGTATTTCCTCTCGCAGGTAAATGGATTTCTCCTATTCCAGCCATAAATGATGTCAGTCAGGAAGAATATAACGCGCTTAGGGAAGCAGCACGCCTCAAAATAGATCAAGCTTCACCGCGGATCGGGATGGCTTTGTCAATGGCTAGTCCTGAAAAACCATTTTTCTATTTATCCGCCAATTTGCCTGATGGCGCTATTTTTGATGTCAGCATTAACGGTGTTGAAGGGACAATGGCTGGCCAAGTTGCATTTTCCTGGAAGGGTAAAATTATTCTGGCAGGACGGCTGGGAAAGTCTGAAGTGATAGCGCTTAATGATGGAAGACCTATACCACGTGGCGAATATTCATTATCCATAAAAGAGGCGGATAACCAGCTCCCCGCAGTTTCAACCGTATTGGAAACACTTAAGCCCGAAGCTTCCAGTGTCATCGATACCAATATTGCCACTGGCGATGCGGCAGGTAAGATATTTATTGAAAAAACTTATTTTTTAGGCGGTGCTAAGGATGCTGAGTATGCCGCAAAATTAAAAGAATTTCATGAGTCCATGCGCGCCAAGGCAGCGCATGAGTTTGAAGAAATAAAGCAGTTTTTAGCCACCATTGAAAGCCAGCAAAACGAGTCAACCGTGGCATTCAATGATTTACGAAGGAAGGGTAATAAGGCCACTTTTGTGACAAAAGGCGCCTGGTTGAAATACCATGACAAATGGGAAGGGCTTGAAAACAAACTTAGAGAAGCTTTCCAACGCTGGACGCAAGACGTGCTGGAAAAAGAATATTTTTATGGAGTGCTTTATCTGATGCTACGTCAGGTCGGAGAGGCATTAGACAAACTTCACGATGTGCAACATTCATTTTTTACCAAACCGGTTGAACCGCAGGCTTTTGAGATTCAACTCGGTGAAGCATCGTCGCTAATGCAAAGCACTGTTATGGCGTTGAAAACAAAAATAGAACAAGCAGAGAAAATTCCTCCCACCACAACTGGGATGCCTAGAAAAGAGGGCCTATGAGCCAACCCGTAAAAACAATGGCTGAGCGCCGCCTCGCAAAGCGAAGACCAATACTAGAAACCTTTTCGATTTTTGTGGTAGTGCCAAAAAAAGGCGTGCACAGATTGAAGCTTGGCGATCTGAGTGAGATAGGGATCGGCTTTGACTTGGATATAGAAGGAGAACCGCAGGCTGGTTTCCCCATGGCTAGTGGCGGTGAAATCGGTTTGCGCCTTTACCTGAATCAATCACTTTATCTGCCTCTTGTTGTTAAAGTCGTGCGGGTTGAGAAGCGCGAGGGATTCCGCCGTGTTGGAGCGACTTTTTCTGACGCCGGAGGCAAGGTGCATAACGCGCTCGTTTCGTTTTTACACATGCTTGACGATGTTATTGATGTCGCAAAAATTGAAACGCAGCCGGCCAAGATATAGGAAAAATCTGCTTATTTAGGGCCTCTCTCTTGCTTCCGATAAAGTCCTTAGCAGGAGGGCTTAAAAATGTCGGAAGAGAGCGGGCGCGCAGGCCAATCAACGGAGTTAAAACAAGTAATTGACTTCAATGAAGCCCGTGCGCAGAAACTTGCAGAAAAAAGACGGAAAACTGAGCGTATTTTCTTCAAGCACCTTTTAAATGTTTATTCGGTGGTTGGTAAGTCGACCATGTATCCTATAGAGCTTATTGAAGTGAGCGAAGAAGGGTGTTCGTTTCAAGTTCCGTTCGAACCGAAGCATCCATGGCCGACCGACTTAGCAGATATCCCTCTAAGACTTTATTTCAGTCAGGACACTTATCTTGAGATCATGGTTAAAATACAAAACTCAAAGCCATTCATTGACCGCAATGGAAGGTCCATCAGATTTGGTTGTTTGGTGGATAAAACGGTTGCTTCTTATGCAGCATACAGACAGTTTGTATTTTTTCTAAAGTCGTATGCTGAACACGCACGTAAAGACTTAGGCGACGTTACGGTATTTTACATTTAATCCCGGCTCGCTGGAGATCCCATCTTTTATTTTTGAGGTATTTTTAAGGTATTTAAAGGTCTTTTTAAGGCTGTCCGCTGTTAATGCCTGCGATAAGTTAAAACAATGGCGGCTGTATTTTTAAAACTCAGGAGGTTCCTGTTATCTTGAAAATTTTACCTTTGATGGCGGATGAAACTTTGGTGCTTATCCCGTTTTCAGGAAGTGAGCCCACAAAAACATCTTCACCGATCAAAGAGAACACGAACCAGCGATTACCCATTTTTTGATAAAGGACCTCAATAGTATCGTTTACTGCTGGTCCAAGCTTGGTTTCATTCTGTGGCAGTTTTGTATCCATGTAGACATATTCGGAGTGTTCGACTTATATCTTTATATGGGCAAATAATGCTAGGTTTTGATGGAGTCGTATGCGGTGACTTTATTGCGCCCAGATTGTTTGGAATAATATAGGGCCTTATCAGCAGCTTCTAGTACTCCTTCTGGGGTTTCCGCATCTTTTGGGTAGCCAGCGATGCCTATGCTTAATGAAACTCTTCCGAGGGGCTGGTACTCGCTGAATGGAAATTTACGTTCCGCTATGACGTAGCGTATGCGTTCTGCGAGCGAAAAAGCCTCTTTTGCCGATGTTTCAGGGCACAGAATTACGAATTCTTCACCGCCGTATCTTGCTGCGAGGTCGGTGTCGCGGCAATTTGTAGCTATAATATTTGAAATTTGCCTCAATAGGCCATCCCCTGCGGGATGCCCATTTCGATCGTTGTAATGCTTGAAGTTGTCCGCATCAAAGAAAATCACGGAATATTCGCTGTTGTAGCGGGCCGCGCGAGCATGTTCAGCTTGTATGTGTCCTTTAAAATGCCTGAAATTAAAAAGCTTTGTGAGTTCATCCGTAGTGGAAAGCGCTTCTAGTTTCTTATTTAGGATTTCTAGTTCTGCTATGTAACCACGGATTCTTTCCTGCGTTTCGCGTTCCTGGGTGATATCCCGCAAAATAGCCTGTATTGCTTCGTTGCCGTCGCTTAGTTTCATCATGCATGCAACGACTCGCACATAGATATTTCTTCCATCAGGGCATTGCCATTGTGTTTCGTATTCACGCGGATAATAGCGTCGTTTGGCTATCCGCATGCTTTTTTCAAATTCAGGCCCTTGTTCCTTGATCACCCATGTAAAGATTGAGGAACCCAAAATAGAGTCCTTGGGAATCCCTAGCAGTCTTTCGGCGGAATCATTTGCATCAAGGATAGTCATGGATTCAGGATTTATCAGCACTACTGTGTCAAGCATGCGCTCAAAAAGATCAGCATAATTTGCCAGCGTGGAAAGTCTGGTTATCTCTTCTGTGCGCGGTGATTCGCCTTCACTCATTCACTATCTTTTCGGCGCGAAATGGCTTAGCTTGAATTTTTACCAATGGATCTGCTATAGTTTTTCTTTATGGAGAGATGGCCGAGTTGGTCGAAGGCACTCCCTTGCTAAGGGAGCAGTGGGTAAAACCGCTCGTGAGTTCGAATCTCACTCTCTCCGTACGTATAAAACTTCCAGGATCTTCACCATTAACAGGGGCAGGGATCTGTGCAGAAAGTGCTACCTTATTGACCTATAAGTAAAAACGTCACATGATTATAAAATATGTGCCAAGTAACCTTGACGCACATTGTTTCTAAAAAATGATAAGATTCACATATGCAATCAAAAATTATCCCCCCGACTGAAGTCGTAACAAATTTCAAGGGAGCATTTTTAGAAGTATGTTACCGTGGATATTCAGCTCTTGGTAGAACCCCACATAAAGTATCTGATCAGGCCAGGAAGTGGCATTACGAACCAAGCTATCCTCCGTGTTACTATGCACAAGCCCGGTACCGTTTTTTAAAAACACTGGCTATTGCTAAAAGTATGCACTTCAAAAGTGTTTTAGAAGTGGCAGCTGGCGGAGGCTTTAATGGTATTTGCCTGCATGAACCCGGCAGGCGCACTGTCCTTAACGACATGCGTTTTCTAGATGAAGAGATTAAAGCTTGGCCCAACAGCGAGGACATAGAAATAATTATTGGCAATCTATTAGAATTGGATCCAAAAAAAATAGGACACTTTGATTTAGTGATGGCATGCGAAGTTATTGAACACGTGGCACACGGTGACGAATTAATCGAGCACCTTAGAAAATTTTTAAATCCTGCCGGAAAACTATTAATAACAACCCCCAACGGAGCTTACTTTAGATCTAAACTATCAACTTATTCGGAAGTGAGCAATTTTTCAGAGCTTGAGAAACGCCAGTTTAAACCAGACGCTGATGGGCACCTTTATCTATACACGCCTGAGGAAATTACGGAGCTTCTTAAAAAGACAGGTTTTCATGACATACAAGTAGACCTATCAATCACACCATGGCTTTCTGGGCATATGGGAATGCGATTACTGCCGTCTTCTAGATCTCTGACGTCGTTTTATTTTAAGTTAGACAAACTTTCTATGAAACTAGGGTTTTCGGTTCAGCGCAAATTATGCACACAAATGATAATAGTGGCCAGCCAGACAAAAGGTTGTAGATGATTTTCAATGAGGTGGGTTACTACTGTTTTTTCCTTTTACCCTCCATCCTCTTATTCCACTTAAGCAAATATTCATTAAGGCCATGGATTATAACCATTACTGGCGTACTTTTTTTTATATATTTTGGAGGGATTCATTTTGGTGGATTGTTCGGATCTTTAGCAGTCATTATCCTGCTGTGGGAGATGTTGACTTCGCGTTTTTATAAACCCAAGTCGCTATGGAGTATTTTTGGTGTTGTGCAGGCGATTATAGTTCTTTGTTACTTTAAATATTCAGGTTTTTTCATAACAATATATAACGATCTCTTAAACGTATTTAAATTAAGTGACACCCAAAGATTTTCAAACCCAATCCTGCCTTTAGGGATAAGTTTTTTTACGTTTGAATTCATACATTTTGCAAGTGACCGTTATAAAGGCAAGATAGGGAAAACCACATTAGGTGAGTATGGTGCTTTTATCTTTTTTTTCCCAACCATGGTAGCGGGACCGATTAAACGGTTCGAGGAATTTATACCTAAGCTAAGATGCGCATGCGTAAACCTAAAACTTATCAACCGTGGCATAACTCGCATCCTGGTGGGGTTGGCAAAAAAGCATGCATTAGCTGATACATTTGGACTTATTTCAAACAGCCTCAATACCGATGCTCTGTATCAGGCTGATGGTATTACAATAATTTTTTGGATATTTGCCTATGGGATGAAGATTTATTTTGATTTTTCCGGTTATTCTGACATAGCGATCGGTAGCGCGTATCTTTTTGGTATCCCTGTTCCAGAAAACTTTAACTGGCCATATTTAAGCCGAAATATTGCTGAATTCTGGCGCAGGTGGCACATCTCGCTGGGTAGATGGATTTTTGATTATGTTTATGTAGCAGTCGGTGGTTCACTGAGATCACCTATCAGAACGGGTTTCAATCTTATAATGGCCTTCGCTGTGTCTGGTATTTGGCATGGAGCCGCGTATAATTTTATAGCATGGGGTTTGTGGCATGGGATCATGATGGTTATTTATCGTTTCTGGAGTTACATTTCATTGCGGTTAAACGTGCGGTTACCAGCACCTGTAAGCATAATGATTACATTTATTGGTGTTAATCTTGGCTGGGGCTTGTTCTGTATGGACATTAAACGAGCTGTTTTCTCATTTTCTAAGATATTAGCTATATTATGAAAAGACTGAATAAACTTAAAACGACTTTAGAAATAATGAATGGCGCCGAAGACTTCCCGCAACGCTACGAGAAATACATATGGATACCCATTATTAGAGGGATATATTGGACGGTACTTATTTTTATAGTCCTGGCATTTATAGGCAGGAGCACAAAATTTATATACATTGACTTCTGATGCGACAAGAAACACGACACCTTATCATTAGTTTTGTTATTTTTCTGTCTGGTATAATCTTTTTAGAAAGATGTCTGGCATGGAAGATACCACTTCACTTCATTCCAACTGTTAAAATGCACAAAGCGTTGGAATATGGCGATAATTGTATAGTATTTAGCGGTGATTCCAGGATGGCGTCCGGTCTGGATCTATCTATAATGAAGAATACGCTAAATAGTCATAATAATTCTACATGTCTTATTGATCTATCTATCGGCGGAGTAAACCTTACCGGACAGGTTGTAGCCCTTCGTGAATACTTGAGACATGGCAGAAAACCAAAACTGATCGTGCTTGGTATATCAATCGATAATTTATTATCGGATGATATGCATGTCGATGAATCCTCATTCGTTGGCAGCCGTGCCATTATACTGCTATGGTCGCACTTAAAAGATGTTTACATTCACTATCCAAATTTCCCTAAAGAAGGCCGGATAAATGGCATTAAATTCCTTATTATGAGAACTAATGCATTAACAACTTTTGGTTCAATAATATGGCTTAAAATCCAAAGATTCCAAAATTACATCACCGGGAAGTCGACGGGTGAGACCAACCGTTTTGGTGCGGTTGAAGATATGAAATTGCTGGCTAATGATTTTTTTATCCAGTTACAACGTTTGATCAGTACTCAAAAACTTGGGCATGATACATGGAGTGAACACAGGTGGTATTCACTACTCAAACAACTCCTTGTAGAGCGAGACATACCACTGGCATTAGTTGAAGTTCCAATATTCCCTCCGTATGCAAGTCAAATTGAAGCCATATCGCAATCTTCAGCAATTAAGGATTGGATTGCGCGACGCCTGCCAAAATGCCGACTAGCTGAACCAAAATGTATAGAAAGCACTTTGATCAATCTAAATTCCGTTCCAGGCATTAATGCTGCTTTTTTTCCAGACAAAATACACTTGTCCACCGACGGGGCAAAAATCTTCTCAAAGCATTTGGGAGAAAAATTGTCTCTGATACTGCAAAAATAACGGCACAGTTTACGGACTCTTTTTCATCAGATTGAGGAACTCTGAGTCAGTTGAAAAAATCAGCTGTGTGTCTTTTTTAAAGGCCTTTTTATATGCATCCATCGTGCGTGTGAACTCAAAAAACTTACGGTCCTGATTCAGCGCGCGCGCATATATGATTATGGCTTCTGCCTCGGCTTTTCCGCGGATCTGCTGCGCCTGTCGGTAAGCCTCGGATGTGATCCTCTGCAGATCTCGGCTAGTCTTGCCTTGGATCTTGGCTTGCTCTCCTTTTCCGATGGAGCGGATCTTTTCGGCAATTCGCTTTCGCTCGGAGATCATGCGTTCATATACTTTTTTCTCGACACTAGCTTCGTATGAGATCCGTCGCAGCTGAACATCTATGATTGAAATTCCGAATTGGGCGAGTTCTTCAGCGGCCTTTTTTGCGATAATCCCGCTTAGGTTCTCACGTCCTGTCTGGATTTTCTCGATCTCTCCGGTTATCTCCTCTTCCTCTGCAACTAAAATTTCTCCTTTAGCGAGCTTCTGCTTCGTATCTTCCCGCTTCGTCTGAAGATAATCGAGAATAAGATTCGTGTTCCTGACTGCCTCCACTAGATTATGGTTCGAAATCGTATCACGCGTGATCGCATCAAGGATCGCATCCAGCCTGGCTTTCGCGCCTCGTTCATTCTGGACGGTTTGAATAAACTTGAGGGCATCATCAATCCTCCAGCGGGCAGTAGTATCAACAATGATGTATTTCTTGTCCCTGGTGGGGATCTGATTTGGATAGCCATCCCAGGAGAGGATTCTTTTATCAACATACTGGACAGCCTGGATAAAGGGCATCTTGAAGTGCATGCCTGCTTCCGTAACTGGTTGGCCAATTGGTCGGCCAAACTGTGTGATGACTGCCTGGCGGCCCTCGGGCACAAGGAATGCCGAGGAAAGAGTCGCTGCGATGATAAGAATTACTGTAAGCCCAAATAGTGCTATACGATTAAGTTTCATTTGCCAGACTCCTGTTCCATCTTGGCAGTGCCAAAAATGGGCAATAGGCCTTTGATCTTGTCATCTATGATCGTCAGTTTTTCGAAACGGCCAAATAACTCCTCCATAGTCTCCAGGTACATTCTTTTTCTGGTGATATCTGGGGCATTTCTGTATTCACGGAGCATAAGATTGAATCTTTCAGCATCCCCTTTAGCGTGGTTTACAGCCGCGGATGCGTAACCTTCAGCTTCTGATATGGTTTCATCAGCCTTGCCTCGTGCCTCAGGGATTACCTTGTTATATTCCTCCTCAGCCATGTTGATCGCTTTTTCCTGTTCCTGTTTGGCCGCATTTACCTCATTAAAAGAAGGCTTCACTAACTCTGGTGGATTGACATCCTGAGGTTTGACGGTCACCACACGGATGCCCAAATCGTACTTGTCGAGGACCTCCTGAATGAGCCGCTGGGACTCGGTAGCTATCTCCACGCGTCCAGTCGTCAAGACTTCATTTACTGTTCGGTCGCCAACTACTCTGCGCATAATGGCCTCCGAAACATCCCTTATGTTTCGTCTCGGATCCTGGGCACGAAATAGAAATTTCTGAGGATCGGCAATCTGGTACTGAACGATCCACTCTACATCTGCGACATTAAGGTCACCGGTCAGCATCTCGGATTCCTTTTCAAAACTCCCCTTATCATAGCTTGTTTCACCACGGTCAGTATCCCGCGAGCGAAACCCGAACTCTTCCTGGAGGACGAGTTTGGTTCGCACTTTAGTTGCTTGTTCAATGCCAAATGGTAACTTGAAATGCAGGCCTGGCGGCGTGGTCCTGTCATAACGGCCAAAGCGCGTGATCACGGCATCTTCGCTTGGTTGTACTGTATAAAAACTCGAAAAAATCCCAAAAATAATGAAAAGGGCTCCAAACCCTAACAGGATAAAGTGCAGATTGTTTCGAATTGATGTGATAGCTGCTTTGAACTCATTAGGAAGACTATCGTAGTAATCTCTGGGACTCTTGCCACCATCATAGCTTTTGAAACTCATGTCCGGGACTGTACCCTCCATTAAACTTCAATTCAATCTAATCATGCGTGTAGCGAATATTCAGAGGGTGGACAAAGTTGCCAGTCATGCTATGGTTTGTTGCATATGCGATTAGGTTTGATTATCTGGTTCTGCTTAGGTGCTCTTGGGCTTGGTTTGGTTGTCCTTGAAGCTTCACGCAGAAAAATAAATGTCAGTGGTATATGGTATTTCTTTGCGGTGCTGCTAGGCCCAATTTTTTTGTTTTTCGTTTTACCTCTTTGGTTGGGGAAATGGGGAAAAGGGTCTGGTCAGGGCGAAAAACGGACATAAGTTGATTATAAGGGCATATGATTTCTGATATACTTCAATACGCTTTCCTGATTTCCTTTTTGATATTTCTCGAAGGGATTCTGTCCATTGACAACGCCGTTGTTATGGCAATCATGGTTAAACACCTTCCCAAAGACCAGCAACGCAAAGCTCTTACATATGGACTTGTTGGTGCGTTGGTATTCAGGTTCATCGCATTAGCAACAGCGGCTTTCCTCATTAAGTGGAGGTGGCTCAAATTTATAGGCGGTGGCTACCTGATTTTGATCGCGTTAAAACACTTGCTGGGCAACAAAGACTCTTCACATGAAGAAACAGCTACCGTCAAGAAAGCGAGCTTCTGGAAAACTGTCGTAATGATCGAGCTAATGGACATAGTGTTCGCCATAGACTCAATTCTTGCTGCAGTCGCGCTTAGCCCGAATTTTTGGATCGTATTCACGGGTGGGATGATAGGTGTGATTTGTATCAGATTTGCAGCAAGTTATTTCGTTAAATTGCTATCAGTTTTTCCGGCATTCGAGAAAACTGCCTACATCCTTGTTTTAATAATAGGGGTGAAATTAGGGATTGAAGGATTTCATATACCGGGCATTGATTTTTCATCAGCATCCAGCCCTGCATTCTGGATTTTCTGGATATCCATGGCCCTTAGCGTGCTTTATGGAATCAGGCGGAGATGAGGTGGACGCCTTTTGTTGGGAAATTTGCTTCAAACACGTTTCCCTTGCCAGGAACGCTCTCAACTAAGCTGACATTACCACCATGAAGCAGAGCTATCTGCCTCGAAATAAATAGCCCTAAACCAAGGCCGCCAAGCCGGCCCGTCCGCTTCACTCTTTCAAATGGCAAAAAAATTCTTTCGCGATCCTCTAAGATGACGTTCGGGCCTTGATCACGCACGGAAAACCTAAATGAACCGCCATTTTCACGCAATTTTAACCAAACAATCCCTCCCTCTGGGGAAAATCTGATGGCGTTCATGACCATGTTTGTAATCACTTCTTCCATGCGTATGGGGTCCACCAAAGCCAATAACGATGTTGGCGCGTCTACATTCAGCCTTACGCCCGCTTCATCGGCAATTATATTCAAACGACTTGTGACGGTCTCACGCATAAGAGCGGCTACATCCGTCTCAGCAGGTTCAATCATAAATCGTCCATTCTGTATTCGTGATACATCCAATAATCCATTTATAAGTTCATTCAACCGCTCTACCTGGCGAATAACTGTTTTAAGAAAAGATCGTTGTCTTTCTAGTTGAGACTCTGGTGTATCCTCTTTTTTCAAGCGCAACATCCGCTCCTGAAGCTGCAGCAAACCATAAATTGAAGTAAGGGGTGTCTTTAGTTCGTGACTGGCCACGGATAAAAATTGGCCATGTAATTTTAAGGCATAGTCCAACTGTGCTATCTCGGCAAGCTCAGCCAAACGATTAGCTATTGCTGAAAATGCGGTTTCTTTCATCGAATCAAGAGGCTTTGCGCTGCCTATTATAATCCATGCGAATGTACGAAACTGTGGGGCTTCGCGTATCAATACGCCTCTGATTTTCCCTACCACCGGGAAAAAAGATAGATTAGTGACTAAAGGCAGCTTGAGCTGCAAGGAGTTTGCGTCAGATAACTGCATTTTTTTGATCTCTGTCGGGATGGTACCGAAACCACTTATCTGACGTTTTAAAAAATCGGTCATTAATGCGATAGCATTGTGGTCTTCAGCCAAAGATGCCAAACTTACAGAAATCTTGCTTTCGCCTTGTAAGCCATTTTCGGACACCCAAGCGGTCTGGCCTAAACCGACGACATATATTGCGACAAGGGGCTCTTCGCATAGAGCTAGAAGTTCATTATTAATACGCTCCAGCTCAGCTTCATTTTGTGGCCAAGCCGGGACACGCTTACAAAATGCAGCTAATCGTAAAGAGTCCACAATAGATGACTCATCTTGCATGTTTCTGGCCAGCACGCATATTGTCTTAGCTTGCTAACGGAGGGGCACATTAATTGAAATAAAATACTATTGTTATCAGGGAGAGAATGACTGCTCGGCACGCACCGCCCCCTTTAATATGCCTGGAGCGTCGTTCCCTGACAAAAAGGGGTGAGATGTTACTTACCCCTTTTTGTGTGGCACTGGGCAGCAGAACTTTAATAAATACCTAAATAATCCGATATCTAAAATAAGCATATGGGACTTCCCGTCAAAAATCCGTCAGCACCGAGTTCGCGACAGCAGGGTGGCCAACAAATCAGGCATCTAAAAAAAGGTGAGTTACTTTTCGCTGAAGGTGAAAATTCGCGCTCCATGTATTTTGTCAAAACAGGGATGATCCGTCTTTTTAAGAAAAAAGGTGAGTCGCAAATCGAATTGGACACAATACGCTCAGGACAGGTGCTTGGAGAGCTTGCTTTTCTTGATGGAAATCCACGTTCAGCTTCCGGTGAAGCGCTGACTGAGTGCAATTTAGTTGAAATTTCAGGAACGGCATTCCAAGAAGTGCTGACAAGACTTCCGGATTGGCTCAAAATTCTACTTAAAACAGTAGTCAGCCGCCTGCGCACGGCAAGCACGAGGATTCGGCAGCTTGAAACAGCAAGTTCAGCTTATGATTATTCAGACAAAGACGGTAAACGCTCAGCACACTATATATATCTCTCGCCCACGGATATACTTAAGATAGCTTCCGGCTTGCTTTTAGTGGCTTCACGTAACGGCACGAATACTGACGATGGGATTGATGTCCGGGTTGGACTGCTCCAACGTTATGTAAACCAGATAATGGGCATCCCAGTAGCTAAAATTACTACATTCATGGATTTAATGGAACAAGTTGGACTTGTCGCCGCAGTCACCAGTACGGCTACACCTCGTACGATATTAAAAGACGCAAATTTTCTGGAACAGCTAATCACTTATCTTAATGAGGAAAATCTCATTGAACCGAGCAAACGACATGATATTTCTTTAAGAGGCTTCTTTATAATGAGCCTGATAGCCAAGCACCTTGGGCGTTACCAACCTGATCCGGCAAGTGGGAATGTAATAGTTAATATCGGGGAAATAAAGAAACTCGAGACTGCAGAAAATAACCGGGAACCGTTTAGGATCGAAGAGTTTATGGAGCTGGTTAAGCATAATTATGCATCGGCACCCAATGTGAAATCGCAGGATGAGGTTTTTACATCTTTCAATATGGAGGCTTTTGTTCACTCATATCGAATGCAAAGAGTGGTTATCGCGATCCAAGCGATAAATGAGCAGAAACGAAAAGCTGGCGGATATCTGAGATAGAACTTAGTTTTATACAAGATCGGGTCGATGTTTTTTTACTTCATCAACAAGCATCTTAATCTGCTGCGCTCGTCGTTTATCAGCTACAAGAATAGCTTCACCAGCCTGTACGATAATAAGATCTTTCACGCCTAATAGGGCCACAAGCTTTCCTGGGGCATCAATAATATTTTGCGCGCTTTCAATTGAGATAACTTCGCCATTTGTGACTACGTTCTCGCCATTGTAAGCGCCAAGAACGTCTGCCATGCTTTCAAGGGATAGCCAGCTTCCCAAGTCATCCCATCCGCAGTCCAGTGGGAAGGCAACAACGTTATCGGCTTTTTCCATGACTCCATAATCTATGGAAGTAGCTGTAAGCAGCGGGTACGCCACATCGACATCTCCACCGGAGGCTTCCCATGTTTTTTTCATCTCTGGCATGAAGCAATCAAATGCCGCTAGAATAACCTCCGCCCTCCAAACAAACATCCCGCCATTCCATAAATAATTGCCGCTTTTAAGGAAATTTTTGGCCATCATTTCATTTGGTTTTTCTATAAACCGCTCGACCCTGTAACATCCTGAAGACCCAATATTTTTGCTGATTCTAAGATAACCAAAACCCGTCTCAGGCCGTGATGGCCTTACCCCGAGGGTGACGAGGTCATCATGTTCAGAGGCCCATGCAACTGCCAGCTTTACGGTGTCACAAAATCGATCCTCGGCGGCTATGTAATGATCTGATGGCATTACGAGCATGACGGCATTAGGAGCCTGCTCGGCGACAAAACGAGCCGCCCAGTAAATACAAGGGGCGGTGTTCCTGCCGGCCGGTTCTTCCAAAATCATGGCGCTTGCCGTTTCCTGGGAAACAGCATCTCTAAGAGCCCTAGTCGTGACAATGATATTATTAGAAGAAGGTATCAGATCTTCAAACCGCCTCAAGGTTCTGGCCAACAACGACACCGGTATACCGTCGCTAGATTCACCAAAAGAAAGAAGCTGTTTAGGCCTAGCTGATACGCTTTTTGGCCAAAAACGTGTTCCACTACCACCGGCCATTATTATCAAATAGCTGTTCTTGCTGCCCATTCAATCGAGTTCGCTAAGGCATCGACGTGCCTGTGCGTCCATAACTGTCTTCTATACGAATTACATCATCGAGGTGTGGTGTAGAAACCTCGAACACGTCACAATCCTCCAAAGCTATCATCCTATGCTTACGGCCCGGGAAAATGTGAAAAGCCTCCCCGGAAAAAAGCGGCATTTCTTTCATCACTCCCTTTTCATCTTCGGTCACAAACATCATTTTCCCTGTCTTTAGAAAAACAGTTTCTTCTTTGATCCTGTGATATTGCAATGATAGTTTGTGCCCGCGCCGTATATGCAGAATTTTACCGATGTAGTGGTTTGTTTTCGCCCAAATTAGCTCATAACCCCAAGGTTTTTCAATGCGTTCAATGGATTGTTTGCCAATGCCACAACCAGCTTCAGTCATTATCCCCGCCGATTTTGGTTATTATAAGAAACGTATCAATAATGCCGGTCGCCTTATAGCTCTGTCCGGCACGTTCAGCTAATTCACGTGAGGAGAAGTTACCTGCAAACACGCGGTAGCGTTTCTTGTTTTCTCCGATATCCACCTCTGAATAGGAAGCCTTAAGCCCGATCGATTCCTTCAGCTCAAATACCTGCTGACGCGCCTCCTCCTCGGATAAATACGACCCTATTTGTAGCGAGAAATATCTGCCTTGTCTTGATGCGGAATTCTCTATGTCGGAGGCAGGGTCCTGTTTGGTCATTTTTTTAGCAAGTTTTTGAGAACGCGTATCTTTAGGAAGATCAACTTGCCTTGAAACATCCAGCTTGAGGCCGATTTTAGATACCTCATCCCTAGTCGAGCGCTCCAGAATTTCATCAGCTACTTGGTTGGCGTACCTTGCCTGCTCGTTTAGCTCTTGTTCGGGAGGTACTTGCTTATCCACGACTTGGGCAATGCCTTCAGCATTGTTAAGCGGCTTTTTAGCACCAACCTCGCTACTTGGAAGCGATACTGCCTGTGTGGCGGAATTCTTCGCAAAATGAACTCCGAACGTAAACGCAAAAATAACCACCACAACGCCTATAAGAACAAGGAGCCGTATCTCCTTGCCATCATAAATGAATAATCGATGTTTTAATCCCACGGCAAGAATAATAGCTTCGCAAGCCCCCCTCTGTCAATGTAAGTGCCGATTAATCAGCTCTTAAAATCGGCATAAAAATCCGGATACCGGCGTTACTAGGCTATTACGGTGGCCCCTGTTGGTTTCAAACTTTCATAGCCAGTTTGCCAAACAATAACTTTCAAAACAAAAGGAGCTTTTCATGAAAAGACCAAATGGATATTTTTTTATAAATAACAACGGCCAGGGCCTAACAGAGTATATTGCGCTTCTGCTACTGATATCGGTCATTTCCATAGCCGCCGTAAAAGCGCTGGGTGGCACAATAAAGTCAAAACTTCAGGAGGCCAGAAACCAGATCAACCAGGAAATATCCATATATTAAAACCGAGGCGGATTTGTATCCTAAACATAACAACGGTCAGGTACTTATTGAATTCGTGACAAGCGTTATATTTCTTTCATGCATATTAGCATTGGTGTTTTCACTAATGGTCGCGCAGTGGTGGCGGGCACGGTGTGTATTCTTAACGTTCGAAAAGACCCATACAACACTTGTAGGTGGAATATCAGAATACATCAGCTTCCCTTTAGAAATAACGGACACCGGGACTTCCATCAAGGGTGAATCAAGATGCATGCGCGATCCGAATGTAATTGAGTCAGTAGAGCTGCAGAAATTGGAGCCTTAGGTTCATATGATCAGACTTAATAAGCAATCCGGCTCGCTTCATCTTCCGATGGCATTATGTCTTATCGCGGTCGTGTCCATAGGTTTCGGCACATGGGCCTTCCTGAGGCGATGGCGATATCTGGCTGAACTTCAATTGCATCTAGATCGGTGTGTTGGAAATATAACGCTAAAGTTACGTGACACATTAACTGATATAGAATCTACGAACCGGATGATCGGCAAACTGAGGCTTGCCATAGCAGCCTCATCCCTTCTTCCCGAGGGGCGGGTTACACTTCAAACCGCACTAACCGCATTAGCAGCTAAACAGGATATGGCAATAATATACTGGGAAAGCTTGAGGATCCACTGGTCGTTAAACAGTGCGTGTGGCAAAAAGGGCGGCATAAGCTGGCCGCCACCAAGCCTTGATCTGACTAGGCCTCCGCCCGATGTACTAGGACAGCAGAAATTATACTGGCAAAGAGGGATCCCTAATGTGTTTTTTATCCAAGCTTATCGTTCCCCAAGGGCAGCGGCAGCTACAGTCGAGTATTTCAAGACCGGTACAAGCGCGACGAGGTGGGTTGCTGCTTGGACCATCCCACAAAAAACAATGTGGGCAAATATTTATTGAGATGTGCATATGGGCGACAATTATTTCAATCGTTTCTATGGGTATTTGTCTTGGGTTAAGGGAAGAATACTCACGCTACAAAAAAGCTATATCCTCGGCCAGATATATGTTCTCAGCAACGGAAAAGCAAAAGGCGCATTTTTAGTTCTCATCGCAATTTGTCTTGCTGCGGTTGCAAATAGGATAGCACGTAACGAGGCGTTTAGAGAGCTGGAGAAAAACCATTTTCCGTCACCCCTTATATGGGATTATGCGCTGACAGCGAGAGGATTTCACAAAGTGACAGAAAACCTTATGCAACGGGTATACAGGAGTTTGCCTCTCACCATTAGTAGTGAAGGAACAGTATGGTCTAGCAAAGACCTTCAGTGGTTCGCTGTATATGACCGCAATATCAACCAGCAGAACCCTGTCACAATTTATTGTAGATCATGTAAAAATCATTCAAAAGAGATACAGACGCTCGTATATTGGGAGCCGCACGGTTCGGGTTGGGCTGCCCTTGAAACGATCTCTATCAGCCTTGATAGAGATCTATCCAATATTACGACAAATTCAAAATCATCTATTAACTCGGTATTAGCAAGAGATCCCCGCGAAATACGTTATTGACTTTTACTAAGCTTCAAGGCTTTATTTTTTCATAATGAAACAAGATCTAGCTTCTATCCTTGCTGTTGGCTCACTGGCCTTTGACACCATTGAAACACCTGCCGGAAAAGCAGAATCAGTATTGGGGGGATCAGTTAACTATTTCTCTATAGCGGCATCATTTTATTCCCCGGTCAAAGTTGTGGGCGTGGTGGGTGAGGACTTCCCGAAATCCCACCTTGAGTGGTTATCCAGCCGCAAAATCGATGTAAGTGGCGTGAAAATAAATCCAGGCAGGACATTCCACTGGGTTGGCGCTTATGACCACAACCTTAATGAAGCAAAAACTCTTTCAACAGCTCTGAATGTGTTTGAGCACTTCGATCCAAAGCTTTCCCAATCACACAAGTCAACGCCATATCTTTTTTTGGCAAATATAGATCCTGTTTTGCAGCAAAAAGTATTGGATCAAATGAGCGCATCACGACTGGTGGCGTGTGACAGTATGAACTTCTGGATAACCGGGAAACCAGAAGAGCTTAAAAAAACATTAAAACGTGTTGACGTGCTTTCGATTAACGAAGGAGAAGCTTATCTTCTATCAGGACAGCGCAACCTTACAAAAGCTGCCAAGTTCATACGCGAACTTGGCCCGTCAATAATAATCATCAAACGTGGTGAATATGGGGCGAACCTGTTTACACCTGCTGGAACTTTCCTGGCTCCGGCTTTCCCCGTATTATCCGTTGTTGATCCTACGGGAGCTGGTGACAGTTTTGCTGGCGCCTTCATGGGCTACCTTGCTGAAGCCGGTATTCACCGTGATATGGCCCACAAGAGTCCTCAAGAGTTTGATAACTTATTAAGACGCGCAGTATTAGCTGGTTGCGTGATGGCGAGTTTTACAGTGGAGGATTTTAGTATCCACAGGTTGCTTCGCCTAGACAACAGTGAGCTTGTGACAAGGCAGCGCATGCTCATGAAAATGATCTCGATTTAACTGATGACTTTGCTAAAAACGACCAGCCGGAACTCACAGTTTCCAAAAACAGAGTTGGGTCTTTGCCGACTTCAATAATCATTTTCTTGATAGTCTCCACCAATTCACGCTGAAAACGCTCGCGCGAAAACAACCGTGCCCGGTCCCTTATTTCTTCATGAGAGAAAACAATCTTGCCTTCTTCGTACTTACTGACAGCTTCAATCAACCCATCGGCGGTTTGACGGTCAAAAAATATCCCTGTCTTATCGGTAACTGTTTCCAGTAAACCGCCCTGGGCATATGCAATCACGGGGGCTCCGGCCGCCATGGCTTCAAGGGGTGCTATGCCAAAATCCTCCACTCCCGGAAATATGAATGCTTTACATTTGGAATACAAATCCGCCACAGCTTCGTCAGACAAGTTTCCAAGAAATTCAACCGTTGGGCCGGCATTTTTCTGTAATTTCTCCTCATTTTGACCGGAGCCGACAATAATAAGAGGGAGCCTCATTTTATTAAACGCCTCAATTGCTATGTCTATGCGCTTATAAGGCGCCATAGCTCCGACCATCAGGTAATAGCGTCCCGGATGCCGCTGTCTTTTAGCAAAACGCTCAAAATCGACGAATGGATAAATAACTTCAGCCCGGCGGCCATAAGCGCGCTCGATCTGACCGGCGATGAATTTACTGTTGGCGATCAGCTTATCAACCCTGTCTTTGCCACTAACTAGCCTGTCCCAATTCTGTAACCTGTGACGTATCAGCTTTGCGACGATTCTTACTGGCAATGACGCATGTCCAGGAGCGAAGTAATCGTCATAACGGTCCCACATATATCGCATGGGCGCATGTACATAGCTGATATGTAGTGCGTCTGTCGGTTTACGAATCCCTTTTGCAACACAGTGTGATGAAGAAATCACCAGATCGAAGCCCTTTAAGTCAAAGCGCTCAATGCAAAAAGGCATTACAGGCAAGAAAGAACGGTAACGTTTTTCAATGGCTGGTACCCGTTGAAGAATACTTGTATGACGTTTTAAAGCGGTTAACACTGGCGAAATTCTGCCAGGTACATAAATCAGTGTGAATAATTCCGCACGCGGGAACAACTCTGCCATTGCCTCCAAGACATGCTCTCCGCCACGCATACCCGTAAGCCAATCATGCACGATTGCTATACGGTAAGCATTCACCTAAGCGACCTGAAATATTCTATAGTTCGCATAAGTCCTTCTTCGAGATCCACTTTAGGTTCCCACCCAAGAAGTCGCCTGGCGCGGGAAATATCAGGGCATCTTCGTTTTGGGTCATCAGGACGAGCGGCCAAGTGTTTAATCGGCAACTGGTTACCAACTATGCTTAAAACAGCTTTAGTAAATTCGAGCACGGTTTTCTCGTGTGGATTTCCAATGTTCACGGGAACTGAAACATCGCTTTTGAAAAGCTTAATTATTCCATCCACCAGATCAGACACATAACAGAAACTGCGGGTTTGTTGGCCGTCTCCATGCACGGTCAACTCCTGCCCAGATAGCGCTCTCACACAGAGTTCAGGAACAATGCGACCGTCATCTGGTCTCATGCGCGGGCCGTATGTATTGAATATGCGGACCATGCCGCCATTTATTCGTTTAATTTCTCCGGATGTGGTTGGCACTCCACGAATTGCCGTACTGACATATGCTTCAGCAAACCGCTTAGTTTCGTCATAGCAGGCACGCGGTCCGATCGTGTTGACATTTCCGAAGTAATCCTCCTTCTGAGGATGCTCCAGCGGGTCGCCATAAATTTCGGAAGTAGAGGCTAATAAATATCTTGCATTGTATTTTGAAGCCAGATCAACCGTGTGCATTGTACCGACTGAATCCACTGCAAGTATCTCAAACGGGATGCGGTCAAAATCCACCGGGCTTGCGGGACAAGCAAAATGGAAAAGTCCGAACAAGCCGTACTTATTCAGCAGTGGAAGCCGCCTTCCTTCAATAGGCATATCCAGCGAATGGCACACATCCCATTCAAGGAAATGGAAATCTTGTTTTTTTTCCGCTTCCGCAAGGTTTTCCTTGCTGCCAGTGATAAAATTATCTAGAGCGGTAACAGCATATCCGTCTTGTAATAATGCATCACATAGATGTGAACCTATGAAACCGGCGCCGCCTGTAACAATAATGTGTTTTTTCATTATTACAATTTTAACACACGTCTATAGATCCGGTCCATATTCTGCCCAAGCTTTTCGATGGTGTACTTTCCCCTAATTTTTTGTCTAGTCCCTGATGAGGCTCCAGGAATCCCGCCACCGCTCGCCAATAACATGGCGCTTACCCATTGCTCTTTATCCGTTGGATCAGCCAAAACCAACCCATCAGATCCGCAATCCCGCAATACCTCTTCATGTGGCGGGATCTTTGAAGTTATCACTGGAATACCGATCGCCACGGCTTCCACTGGCGGCAGGCCAAACCCTTCATAAAGCGACGGAAAAACTAATGCTCCACATGAGTGCATAAGCACGCGCCCCTCAAAATCATTCAAACCACCCAATGCCTTAACACCGTTGACGTCACTAAATCCGCCCATGCTAAGAACAAGCGGCCAAGCAGCGGGAACTCCCATCTCATGGCGATAATCGCTAAAAGCTTCAACTAACATACCGACATTTTTGTGTGGCTTGGGGTTGGAGAGGCAAAAAAAGTAACGGTTCGATTCTAGACCATACTTTTGAAGAACTAAATTCTGCTCCGATTTAGAAGGCGCTTCGAATAATTCTGGGTTTATCGCATTTGGAACAACCTCAATATCTTTTTTGAGAAAGCCCATCCATTTCGCGAGCTCTTGTTTGGAAAATTCTGAAACTGACATGACAGCCCTCGCATGAAACACAAAATGCTTTAGCAGAACTTTATAATATATTTTTTGCCATATGCCGCCGAATTGCAGGTGGTTTAGGTCGTGGACTGTTACTATCCAAGGACATGGAGCTATGAGCAGGCTTGAAAAAGTCGGGCTGTGATAAATATCAACCTTTAACTTGGATAAAACACGCGGTAATTCGATCAACTCCGATGGATGCAAGAATGGAGCACGCACTGTATATTTTTCAAATGGGTTAAGCGCTTCGCGCGGGCAATTTTTGCATACCAGGAAAACAGGCTCATAGTCTAAGTGCTTCGATACCTGCGCCAAGCCCTGTGCAATTGCAGTAACATATCTTGAAAAACCGTGTGGCACACTCGTAACCATTCTGGCATCGATGGCTATTTTCTTACTGTGCTTACTTCTCATTAACCTCGTTCTCCTGAGACCAAAGCAGCGCCCATGCCACGGCCAATGCTATCTGATGCATTACTTTGCCTTCCCAAAAATTTGCTTGTGTCAGGCCATTGAGGTGAAGCACTACCCAGGCACATGCTATGCCTATTGAAAAATTAACATGCCTTGCACGATAAAAACATTTAATGATAATCCAGGTTACAACAAGGCACCAGAAACACCATGCGATTGTACCAATAAGGCCCGTTCCACCTAACATATCTATGACTGAATTGTGCCCGTGGCCGCTAAAAACCGATTGGCCAGGATATTTTTCCATCAAATAGTGTCCGGATAATTGTTCGTTATGGTGCCATCCAACACCTGTCAGCGGGCGGGCTTTGAAAAACTCGATGTTAGCTTCCCAGAGGTCCTCTCTTGAGGCTATGCCTATTGCATCACCCATTCTTCTTTTTACAACATCACATTGGCTAAGGACGGCGGCAGCGATAATGACTGGCGCGAACATGGCGACAGCCCTTTTTAACGGAAGCTTAATGGCGAGTAAAATTAAAATACCTATAGGAAGAGCAAGCCATAGCATCCTTGAATAGCTGAAAAAAAGTGTTAAAGCCCCCGCACCAATTGCCATCCATAAAAATCTCTTTGATAATTCACAGGGCGTTTTCAAGCTGTGGCCAATCGCAAGATCAAGCGACGCAAAAAACGGGAAAATGAAAACACTGGCGACTGATAAATGATGCCCTAGAAAAACCGTGGCATGATAATATGGCTCGTTTCCTGGTATCACCTGCGGCCTTGGCCAACCCAAAAAATATTGTAAAATACCAATAACTGACAAAACAAAGAATGAAACAAGCCATGCTCTTGTGACAAACAGGCGATCCGCCATGGAGATTCTCCTGAGCGCTATCACTATTGCAAACGGCCAGAAAAGATACCATGTCTTAACCATCACCCCGATAAAGTTAATTTCCACACTTCTGCCGGCATATTTTAAGGGGAACACTGCGCCCATCAATATCGTAAGAGCAAGCACTACAGTCAGTACGATAGACGCCTTAAACAGAATCCTGGACAACGGTTTTTCAAGCTCATGTTTTAGTTCTGCAGCGGTCTGTTTTAAACCTAAAACACCAACCAAGATAAGCAGCAGGGTTATCGCGCCTATGCTCATGGTAGCCATGGAAACTAACGAACAAACCACATAAACTACCAATGCCCATTTAATCAATAAAACATGATTTTTCATTTTCTTGGCTCGTTAGTGATACTTTGGTGAATTTGCAGGCACCGAGGAGTTCACAACTTCTACAAACTTCCGGTCGGTAGCGTTTAGTGCAAATATCTAAGATTCCAAGACGTGCTAAAGCGAAGTCATATTTTGCTGGATCTGACCGATCTGAAAAATCACCAAATTTTAAATTTTCTGTGACTTCCAATGCGGCCTTCCAATCAGCACCCGCCCTTGAAGTTAAACCGAGGTATCTGCTTATCCTAGCGGTATGAGTATCAAGAGGGACAACAAGCTGATTCGGTCGTAGAAAAAACCGACTGCTTCCAATTAATGGACCGCTTTGTGACCAAAGACCAAGGTCAAGCGCATCCCGTCTACCCATCCAGCGCAAAAACATGCACCAACGTTTGCAACAGCTGCCACCATGCGGTGAAACCAGGAAATAACCAAGCCCGTGGTTAAATGAACCAGCCCAATTTTTCCAATCCTGTATTAGTGAATCCAGCGCCGTAGAAAAATTAACATCGGTATATTTTAATTTAGAAAGAAAATGTGCACCTAACGAACCATGTGCCAACCAACTCTTACCAAGAAGGATTAGAAGGCTTACAATATCACGTCCGGTATTAAATCGATAAACGAAGTCTCCAAACACATCGTAAGCCGCAGATAAAAATGACTTATCAGTGACTGTGCCCCCAGATCGCCCCAGAGTGTGAACAAATTCTTTTGGAAAACCGGATAATCGCTTTATTCTCTCAAGCACATCTTCTACCGCTCGCCTTATTTGTTTTACATTGCCGTATGCAAGTTGTGATGAGATTAGCGCAACAGCTTCTTGGTCCCATGGATCGGTATACCGATGGACGAACTCAAGCGGATCCGAGTATAAAAACTCTTTCCTGTTATATTTGACATATAACCGATCTAATAGAATCTTGACCATTGTCAAAAGATAGCTCTACCCGGTATTGAATATACATGGCAAGAGCGGTGTTATGTCTTCTTTTAATAAGCTTTTTATCAACTCATGCTTACCCATTAGAGAAATCAACACCCAAACAGGTTAACAAACTACGTACTAAAACAAAAAAACCTAAAATGCCTTCTCCGGAAATCCCTAAAGAACCCACCGTTCCAGCCCAGCTCCCAGCACCCGTCACAATGGATATCTTCACTTGTGAACGCCGATTTTTATACCATGGCAAGGAATTAAATTGTGATTCGAATGTTCGTCAAGACGGGGAGAGATTGCGGCCCATAATAAGCAGTGTGCCGGATGCTGTCGCTGAGCTTGATGCTTATCAAAGGAACAAACAAAGAATAAGGATAGCCGCTTATGCGGGTACGCTTGGCTTGGCAACCGCCATAGGTGGATTTTTTATATATAAGCAGGAAAGTCATCCTCTTGTGATAGCCGGCGCAGGTGTCGCAACAGGCAGCTTGATATATGGCCTTACTACACTAAGGCACAACGAAACGCACTTGATAAACGCAGTGAATATTTACAATAATCACCATCCCGGGGACGTAATAGAGTTACAGTTCACTGCTGAAATTCCACCTTAATGAGGTAAGCGACATGCCAAGGCGACAAGACATCCGGAAAGTATTATTAATCGGCAGTGGCCCGATAGTCATCGGTCAGGCATGTGAATTTGATTACTCAGGAACACAAGCCCTAAAGGCCCTGAAGGAAGAAAACTTTGAAGTAATTCTCATAAATTCAAACCCAGCCACTATCATGACCGATCCGGATTTATCAGATCGTGTTTATATGGAACCACTTACTCCTGAGTTTGTAGAACGTATTATAATAAGTGAGAAACCTGATGCGTTGCTGCCCACTATGGGCGGTCAGACTGCCCTCAATATAGCAATGGAACTTCACCAATCTGGGGTGTTGGATAGGCATGGCGTTAAAATGCTAGGCGCGACGCCGGATTCAATTCAGAAGTCAGAAAATCGAGAAACTTTCAAAGCGGTCATGGCTTCAATCGGAGTGGAGTGCGCCAAAAGTGAGATCGCGAGAACCATTGACGATGGTCATAGAATACTCAAAGAACTCGGATTGCCGCTTATTCTACGCCCGTCCTTCACCTTGGGTGGAGAAGGCGGAGGATTAGCGACAACAGAAAATGAATTCATTGCAAAGCTTGAACGCGCTCTATTTCTGTCACCGACTCGAGAGGTTTTGCTGGAGGAAAGCCTTCTGGGCTGGAAAGAATTTGAACTAGAGGTGGTACGTGACCGGAAGGACAATGTCATAATCGTATGTTCAATAGAAAATTTGGATCCAATGGGTGTGCATACCGGAGACAGCATAACGGTTGCCCCGGCCCAAACACTTACTGACCGCGAATATCAAAACCTTAGAAATCAGTCCATACGCATCATCCGTGCTATTGGTGTGGAAACCGGTGGCTCTAATATACAATTCGCCGTCAATCCGCAAAACGGACGGGTGATTGTCATCGAAATGAACCCGAGGGTATCACGCTCAAGCGCTCTGGCATCTAAAGCGACAGGTTTTCCGATCGCTCGCGTGGCCACAAAGCTTGCCGTCGGGTACAGCCTAGATGAGCTTACCAACGATATTACCGGCACGACCCCGTGCAGTTTTGAACCAAGCATAGACTATGTCGTTACAAAAATACCAAGATTTGATTTTGAGAAATTCAGGCCAACACAACCGATCCTGACGACCCAAATGAAGTCCGTCGGGGAGGTAATGGCCATCGGACATACTTTCGAGGAATCTCTTGGAAAAGCATTGGCCAGCCTGGAAACCGATGCCACTTGGCTAGTACCTCTGGAACGACATAATAATGTCCCACAGTGGGATCTTATTGAATACCCACACCCGAAACGGCTTTGGGCAATCGCCGACGCCTTGAGGCTAAATATTGATAGCAGTGAAATTGCCGCTAGGTCTCATATCGATAAATGGTTCATTGATCGCATCAAGTTAATGTTGGATTGCGAAAAAATACTATTATCCCGGGAGTGGCCTTTGGAGCCTGCTGAACTAAGAAGAATAAAATCTTTAGGGTGGACGGATAAAGCCATAGCCGGTTTGTTGTTAAAACAGGAAGAAGAAATCCGTACACAGCGTGAGTTGTCTGATGTCCACGCGGGATACCACTGTGTTGACACCTGCGCTGCAGAATTTGAAGCAAAGACACCTTATCTTTACAGTAGCTACACAGGCGAAGACGAATCAAGACCGTCCTCGGCTCAAAAGGTAATGATACTTGGGGGTGGACCGAACCGTATAGGACAGGGGATAGAGTTTGATTATTGTTGTGTTCACGCGGCCATGGAATTGCGCAAGTTGGGGATAGAAACGATCATGGTCAACTCGAACCCGGAAACCGTGAGCACTGACTTTGACATTTCAGACAGGTTGTATTTCGAGCCGCTCACTCCCGAACATGTCCTCAACATCGCAAAAACGGAGCGCCCACTGGGTGTGATAGTCCAATTTGGCGGCCAAACCCCCCTTAAGATAGCCAAAGCGCTGGAATGTGGGGGTATGAGAATTTTAGGTACCTCGGTGTCCAGCATAGATTTAGCGGAAGACAGAGAAAAATTCGATGAACTAGTCAAGGATCTAAAACCACTGAACCTCAAGCAACCAGAATCTGCAATTGCAAGAACAGCAGAGGAAGCAATGGAATGTGCAAAGCATTTGGGTTATCCGGTTCTTGTCAGACCTTCGTACGTTCTTGGTGGCAAAGGAATGCGCATAGTTCGCAATGATATAGACATGAATCAATGGATTCATGAGGCTATACATGTAAGTGATACACACCCAGTGCTCATTGATAGCTTTCTTGATCGCGCCACGGAAGTTGATGTCGATGCAATCAGTGACGGCCATGACACTTTTATTGGCGGACTTATGGAGCACATCGAGGAGGCCGGCATCCATTCCGGTGACAGCGCCTGTAGTCTACCGCCAGTCACGTTGTCTGTCGCTGTTTGTGACAGGATCCGTACCTTTACCCGCGAGCTCGCGAAACGGTTGAAAGTTATAGGATTAATGAATGTACAGTTCGCGGTTCAGGGGGATGATATTTTCCTGCTTGAGGTGAATCCTAGAGCATCACGCACTGTTCCGTTCGTCAGCAAGGCGATAGGCAAGCCACTGGCGAGAATTGCGATTAAAGTGATGCTTGGGAAATCACTTCACGATCTCGGGATACGTGAAGATCTGGACACGAAACTGACGACATTCAACGTAAAAGCGCCAGTTTTTCCTTTCAGTAAATTTCCAGGCGTTGACGTTTTACTCGGACCTGAAATGAAATCGACAGGGGAAGTCATGGGTAGAGGCCGCTCCTTTGCTGAAGCTTATGCAAAGGCTATGTTGGCGGCAGGATCGCCGCTCCCACAATCCGGCACCGTTTTTCTTTCAATAAGGAACGAGGATAAGGCTGAGATTCTGCCAATAGCAAAACGCCTTAAGTACATGGGGTTTAACCTTT
>ERZ1292640.344-Hain-H43-02um-R1-344-length-37351-cov-7_pt1 | contig 37351 bp, 38 predicted proteins | sample MGYA00564404_ERZ1292640 | MGnify/ENA primary metagenome ERZ1292640 (study PRJEB36523, sample SAMEA6512636) | groundwater metagenome | collected 2019-01-08 | study: AquaDiva: Metagenomics assemblies of 32 groundwater samples | reverse complement strand
CCGAGATACTTGCGGACGAGGTCCGGATGCTCCTGCACCGCTTCGCTGAACGAGCAGAAAATGACTCCCTTCTCGCCAAGCTGCTTCTTGAAAGTGGTGCCGACGGACACGCTGTCAAACACCGCGTCCACCGCCACGCCCGCCAGCCGCCCGCGTTCGCGGAGGGGAATGCCCAGCTTCTCGTAAGTCTCCAACAGCTTCGGATCCACCTCGTCGAGGCTCTTCGGGCCGTCGCCAAGCTGCTTGGGCGCGACGTAGTAGGTGATGTCCTGATAGTCGATCGGCGGGTAATGCACATTCGGCCAGGTCGGCGCCTGCAGGGTCGTCCAGTGGCGATACGCTTTCAGCCGCCATTCCAACAGCCACTCCGGTTCGTTCTTCTTGTGCGAGATGAGCCGGATAATGTCCTCGTTCAACCCTGGCGGCGCGGACTCCGTCTCGACGTCCGTGTAGAAGCCGTATTTGTATTCCTGCTTGACCAGACCCTCAATCGTTTCCGTTGCTGTGCTCATAATATTCTATACTTCCACTTTGATGTCATCGCTTTCGACCACGACTTTGTAACTTGGAACACCCTTGTGCGCTGGCGGCCCCATGACGGCGCCGGTTTTGAGATCGAAATCCGCTCCGTGCCAGGGGCAGGTGACCTTGGTGCCTTGAACGTCGCCTTCCGACAGCGGTCCGCCACGGTGCGTGCAAGTGTCGCCAATGGCATAATAAGTTCCCTCGACATTGAAGAGAGCGATTCTCTGGCCCTCGACTGTGAACGCAGCCGCTTGGCCAGGTGGCACGTCCTTGGCTGCCGCTATTTTGATGAGTTTTGCCATAATGCTTGAGTCGGTTTGATGGTTGCTGAACGAGCCGGAGCCTCTGGCTCCTGTCAGGCGTTATTCATGGTGATGCGTGTCGCAAGCCCGGTTGGTCGGCGCATCGGCGACGGCGGCGGTCGGCTGCACCACTCCGGCTTTGAGCAGGTAGGCTTCCACTTCGTCCCCACTGACATCGGCCAGCATGTGCCCGTTGACCTCAACGCAAGGCGAAAGCTGTTGCCCGCTCTTTTTCACCATCTCAGCGTAGTTGTCGGGATTGACGATGATGTCGCGGCCATCATAGGGCAACTGGTATTTCTGGAGGACGGCGCGCACGCCCGTGCTCCAGCCGCAAGTCGGCTTCAGATACGCAATAATCGCAGGTGTCTTCATCGGTGCTTTCCTTTTGTTCTGGGTTTTTTGTTCTGGGTTTGCTGGTTGAGTTTCGGCTGAAGGCTTCGGTCTTTGTAATCATTCCGGGCATTCCGGTAAGTTGGCACGGTAAACGAGTCAGCCTGAAATCCGCCCAGACCTTCCCACAGTTGGAGCCCGAAGCGCTTATCTGCCACGTAATCGCCGCACCAGACTAATTCCTTCCCTTTCAGACGGCGAAAACCCGGCGGGGCTTTGACAGACCGGGTGGACCCACCCCCGAGTTGACGCTGCGCTGGTCTGGTTGGGCTGCTCATGTTCGTGGTTCGTTCAGTTGCTTTCGGTGCATGGGACTTCCACTAATGCGGCGATTCAAACGGGAGCGGCGGCCTTGTCGCCGTTGTTGCCAATCGCTTCGACCGGGCAGCCTTCCATCGCCTCCCGGCACTGCTCCTCCTCTTCGGGCGTGTCCGGCTGCTTGAAAACGTAGGAATAACCCCCGTCATCGCTGCGCGTAAAATTGTTGGGCGCCGTCTCCCGGCACAGGTCGCAGTCGATGCACTGGTTGTCCACGTAGAACTTTCCGGACACGTTTTCCGAGTATCGATTCGCAACGTCTGCCATAAGCTTCTTCAGTCTTTCGTTCGCATCTTGTTTGCCGCCGGGCTGTAAACCGTGCTCCGCGCAGCGGCGCCCGACCGTTCGTTCACCCGGCGCCTCGCCAGGCCGCGCCGAGTTTCTAAAGCAAATGCTTTAGAAACAAATACGCGATGTCTCTGGCCTTGGCAAGTGGTTTGTTGTAGGGTGCGCTCATGACCAAGCGCAGCACCGCGCGCACGAAAGCAAGACTGGTTGGCACACGTGAAGCCATCCTGACGCTCCTGAAACAGCGCGGGCCAAGCGACTCGGAGGCCCTGGCGTCTGAACTGGGCATCTCCGCAATGGCGGTGCGCCAGCATCTCTACGCGTTGCGCCAGCAAAAGCTGGTCAGTCATCGGGAGGAGCCGCGCCCTGTCGGTCGGCCTGCCAAACTCTGGTTTCCGACCCCGGCTGCCAACCGCTTCTTCCCAGATGCCCACGCCAGCCTGACCGTGAGTCTCTTGAACGCCACGGGCGAGACCTTCGGCGAAGAGGGCGTCCAGCGCCTGGTGGCCCGATGCGCCAAACGGCAGATTGCGAATTACCGCTCACGCATCCCCGCGCCCGCCCCTCTCCAAGCGCGCTTGGAGGCGCTGATTTCAATCCGCAACGAAGAAGGCTTCATGGCCGAAGTGCAGCGCCAGCGTGACGGTTCGTTCCTGCTGATCGAGAACCACTGCCCGATTTCCGCAGCGGCCAACGTGTGCCCCAAGCTATGCGATGCGGAAATGGGCGTCTTCCGCGCCATTCTCGGCGTAGACGTCAGCATCGAGAGAGCGGAGCACATGGTGGCCGGCGCCCGTCGCTGCGTTTACCGGATTCGGACAAGCGAGAGTTAAAAGCAGCCGCTCGGACCACGTCGACACTCGACTGAGTCGTGCGCGGCTCAACTAATGCCCGGGGGACACATTCGCCTCTATCGCTTGGAGCACGCCATCCCAGAAACGGATTCGGGCGCTGATGGCGTCGCAAGCGTTGTTGCATGCCTTTGGAATAAGTTCCGATCAAACGCCGGCGGACCTGTTCCAACTCCACCAATTTCAAAACGGCGTCAATCCGCGATTCCACCTTCGCTTTGGGAATCCGAAAGATGCGCGCGTAAAAGCGGAGCAATTCTTCCGCACTCAGGAATTTGTAGTAATACGTCAACTCGGGCAGGTACCCGATGCGCTGTCGGGCGATCGGTTGGCGCGCATTAACTCCGAAAACGTAAGCCGCCCCGCTGGTGGCATTCAGGAAACCAAGGAGCACATTGATGGCCATGGTCTTGCCTGCCCCATTGGGACCGAGAAAGCCAAACACTTCGCCCTGGCCAACGCATAAATTCAGTCCCTTCAAGGCCAGCTTCGGCTCCCGGCCCAATTCCCGGCTGCGATACTCGACCTGGAGATTTTCCATCCGCAAAATCGGGTTCATCAGGTCTATCTAAAAGCAGAATTTACCGATTTTTGACAAGAGAAAATCTGAACCAACAACGCTCTCCCAGCAGCAACTGCAGGCTGTTTTTCCCTCGATGTGGCAGCCACCCGGCTGCCGGTTCGGCGCAGGCGCAACCTATTTTTTCCTGCCGAAGAGCGATCCCCACATCGACTTGGACTCCAGATCCCGTTGCTGCACCTTCAACTGGCCCAAAAGCGATTGCCAGGAGATGTAGAGCTTGTGCCACTGGTTTTCCAGCCCGCGCAGCGAGCCGTCGTTCATTTCGCTCATGTAACGAATCGAAGGGGCGCTGGCGATCAGCGCATGGACATCTTGTTTGTTGGGCGTCCCGGCTTCAATGGCGGAAAGGATCAGTTCCAATTCCTGCGTGATGACGCTCTTCACCTCCAGGAATTGGCTTTCATCCTCGGCTTCAAACTTCTTGCTCCGCGCCAGATTCAAGTAGTGGTTAAACTGCTTCCAGCATTCGAGGTAATTCTCCATTTGCAGGATGAGTTGGTCCAGTTTTTTGTTGCTCATAGCGCAGAACGGTCGGGTGGTTTACTTTTGCTTCAAGGCCGAAGGGGAAAGAAAGATGATCGCCCCGCCTCTTAATTCGCGCGCGGTCAGCTTTAAGGCCGAGAAGTTGACGGTGATCTCCGTCAGCGGCACTTGCGCCTCCTGGGCCAGACGAAAGGCGGACAGGACCGCCTGGGCCATCTCCGCCACGTGACCGGCCGCAAAGGCCTGGGGCAGCGTGGAGGTGATGAGCCGCCCGGTCGGGTCCACCGTGAAACTGCCGGAGGGCAAACGCATCAATGACGGTTCGGCTGGTTTGGCAAAAATATTTAAGAGACCCATTTGGCGACAATACGTTTCATAGTTTCCTGCACTTGATTCCGGGTTAGAGAACGCCGGAATCCGGCGCACAGCGCCGCTTCCTCATGCGAGGCGATGGCCAGATGCCGCTGCAATCCCATGCCTTCCAGCCCGCTTAATTGCCCCACTTGCAGCCGCTCACTGAGCGCGCGAAAGCCCGCCAAGGTCTGGCCCACAAAATTGGCGACCTGGTCCGGATTTTCCAAGCCCCAGGAATCCACCTTCTCTTTCTCGCCCGGACGCGAGGCCAGCACGAATTCCACGCCATGAAACCGGGCCAGCGCCGCCAGGGACGAAGCGGGTTCTTTGCCCTCGGCGGCGGCTTCTGAGCCGGGAAGGGCCTCGCCTTCCGCCGCCTGGGCTTCGTCCAAGGCTTGCGCCGTTTCCAACAGCAGCCCCTGATAGGAGTTGAAAATGGTCCGTTTGCGGGCCGGTTCGGCCGCGAGAATTTCAAAATTGCCGGTTTTCCAGGAGAGGATTTTTTGAAAAGCCGCTTCGCCGGCCAGGTCTTCCACGGCCGCATCGATGGCCTCTCCGTTTTGAATCCAGATTTTACCCTCCAGCAGGCCGTTGGTGATCTTGAGGACGGACGAACTCTGAGAAAGACACTCCAATTGGATGATATCGACGAGGCTCTTGCTTTGCACCCCTCGAAATCCGCCCGCTACTTCCCGGCCGAGCAACGATTCAATGCAATCGAGGAAGAAGATGATTTCCTTGCCGGTGCTGGGCTTTTCCACAAACAAATCCACTCCCATAGCATACGCCCTGGCCCGGAATTGTTCATCCGCCACCGACGTCATCACCGCGGTTCGTAATTGGGGGAATTTGCGCCGGACGATCGCCAGGACTTGCAAGCCGTCCATCTTGGGCATTTTCAAATCCGAGAGGAGCAAGGTGAACGGTTCGGATTCCAGCAAGGCAATGGCGCGCGCGCCCGAAGTAGCGGTATGGACATCAGGCTGGCTGGGCAGATGCGCCAACATTTCCCGATATAATTCGAGCACATCCTGATCATCGTCCAGGATTAAAAGTTTGTGGCGAACAGGCATAACGACAATCATCAGCTTGTTTCCTGCCAATAAAAGTCTCTTCAGACAGAAAATGCAAGCCGACTTGAAATCTTATCGACTAACCGGGCTAATTATGCAAGGATACTCCTGCGTTCGATGTTCAAATTCCTGAAAAGTATATTGGCAAAGCCCGCCGAGGAACAGCCTGTCCCGAAACCTTCCGCCCAGACTGTCCCCCAGCGCCCCGTCAAATCCGCCCCGCCTGCCTCGCCAAAACCCGTGGTTTCGCCAGCGCCTCCTGCCGCGAAACCCGGCGCTGAGGATTCCATCGAAATCCCGCTGGCGTCGATCATGGCGAAGTTCCCTGACGCTTTGAAAAACCGCATCGGCCAGGCCCCGAAGGATGCTCCGTCCATTCATTTGCCCGCAAAAGCAATTGTCGATCAACTCTCGCTTGGCGCCGTCAAGATCACTTTCGGCGAAATCAGACAAGCGTCACCAGCCGGCCTTTTCTCCAATGCCAGTGATCAAGATCAAACGCTGGTCGAGTTGCCGCTGGCCGACATTCTCAGCCGCCTCAAGCCCGGTCGCCTGCCGCGGCGCAGCGGACAAAAGCAGATAGCGCTGCCATCCGACATCTCAAATATCTTTGGTCCGAAAGGAGAGCCTCTTTCCCAGGCCATCCTGCCGCAACAGGAACAAAAGTCACTCCCGGCCCAGGCATCTGGCAGGGCGCAAAGAGCTCAGCAGGAACCCGCCGCGGCTTCCCTCTTGCCAACAGCCAAGGTCGCAGCCCGCGAAGCAGCGCCGGCTCAACCTGAGCAACTTTTCCCGAAAACAGAAATTTCCGCCATGCCGGTTGCCCCAAGCGTTCCCATCGCGCCGGAACCAGCCAAGCCAATTCCTTTCTCGATTCCTGCGGCACCCAAGCCCACACCCGTTGCGGCTAAACCCCTTCCGGTTCCGCCCAAACCGGCTCCCGCTGCGGTCAAACCGGAGCCTGCTCCCGCGGTGGCAATCTCCCGGCCGGCACCCGCCTCGGCACAGGCTGAGACAATAAGCGTGCCCCTTTCGTCCTGCGCTGTTTCCTGGCCGGAAGCGGTGCGGCAACAAGTCTCCGGGCTGAAAGTGGTTTCGCTGGAGTTGCCGCTCGGTGAAATCGAGCAAGCGCTGAAGCGCGGCAAAGCTGTTTTCACCTGGGGCCAACTCCGGGGCTGGATCAAGCCTTCGTCCGGCGCCAGTTCCGTCCCGATCGCGCCCGAGACCCAACTCGAACTCCCCCTGCCCGTCCTCGCCCCACTTTTCATGGCGAAGCGGCGCCCCTCCCCGCCGCAAAAGAAATACCTCGTTGCGGACAATATTCCCAATGTCTTCGAAGGGAAAAAGCCCCTGCCTCCGGCCCAAGCTCCGCCTCCATCGCAGGCGCCTGAACCTGCCCCTGTCAGCCCCGTCGTTCCAACTCCAACCGGGTCGGCGCCTGCCCCAATCCCGACCGTTCCGGTGGCTGCTCCGATTTCACCTGCCCCTGCGGCCGTGCCAATTGCTGCTTCAACTGCGGCGCCGATGCCGGCTTTGGCCGCGCCTCGACTGGCAACTGCAGCCCCGAGCGCTGCAACTGGTTTGCCAGCGGCCACCCCGGCTGCAGCCATTCCGAGGCCCGTCCTTTCGTACGGGCAGATTTTTGGACAACCTGACAAGATGAATTGGACACCGCTTGAGATCGTGCAGAGCGCGGCCCGCCTGCGTGGCATAGCCGGAGCGCTGATTGCTTTGCCGGATGGGCTGCTGGTAGCGGGCCAATTGCCGCCGGGTTTGAACGGGGAAACCATCGCCGCTTTCGTGCCTCAGATGTTCGGACGGATGCAGCAGTACACGAAGGAACTCAAACTGGGCGATCCTGGCCATTTGACCATCCTGATCGAGTCAGTTCCACTGCAAATCTTCAAAGCCGGCACCGTTTATCTTGCGGTGTTGGGCCGCGCCGGCGAACAGTTACCCAAGCCTCAACTGACGGCGATTGCCGCGCAGTTAGGCCAGAATTAATCAGCTCGCAACATTTATGGCCATCATCAATCAGGCTGCCAAAGAACTCCAAGTCAAAGTCGTCTATTACGGGCCGGCCCTCTGCGGCAAGACCACGAACCTGATCAAAGTGCATGAGAACGTGCAAACGGCGCAGGAAAAGGGCAAGCTGGTTTCCCTGGCCACCAGCTCGGATCGGACGTTATTCTTCGATTTTCTGCCCATCGAGGGCATGTCGATCAAAGGCTTTAAGACCAAGTTCCAGCTTTACACCGTTCCCGGCCAGGTGATTTACAATACGACCCGCCAATTGGTTTTGCGCGGAGTCGATGGGATCGTTTTCGTGGCCGATTCACAATATGACAAGATGGCGGAAAACGTGGAGAGCTTGGCCAATCTGGAAGACAACCTGAAGACGCTCAAGCTCAACCTGGCCGACATACCTTATGTGCTGCAGTACAACAAACGGGACTTGCCCAATGTGGCACCGGTGGATTATATGGAATTCCTGCTCAACAACCGCGAGGTGCAGGTGCCTTCGTTCGAGTCGTGCGCCCAGAAATGCGAAGGCGTCTTTGAAACGCTCAACATGATCACCCGCATGTTGCTCAACAAGTTCATCAACGAAACCGCCCGCCGACCGGCATGATATGGCCAGCTTGCCCCAACTCCTCGAGGAGGACATCCAGCGCATCGATGCCGTGGCCGGCGATTTCCTGGCCAAGAGCGAAGCCAGCGTGGTTTTGCTCACGGCCGAGGGCGGGTTTTGCTTTTTCCGCAAAGGCGAAGAAGGCCAATTTCAGGCCAGCGCGCTGGGGGCTTTGGCTTCCGGAGTTTTTGAAGGGACCCAGGCCATCGCCAGTATCATTAGCGAACCCAACTTCAGCAGCATCTATCAACAGGGCGAGAAGTACAGCCTGCTCGTCAGCAAAGTGGACGCGTGCGGCAACCTCTTTATCGTTCTGTTCCCGGCACGAATCAGCCTCGGCGCGATCAAGTACTACGCCAACTCAGCCATCCAATCCATTGCCGAGCAGATCCAGATCGCCCGCGACCGCGCCCCTGGCCAAAGCCTCGACCTCGCGATGCTCAACTTGTCCGAGACCACGGACATTTTCAGAAAGAAACAGCCGTAGCCTCTGGAGAAGGCGTGGGCACATTCGCGACCTGCCTTCCACGACGCTTGCGGCCTGTCTGCCGCTGTACAGGCAGGCGCAGGCAGGGAATGCGAGCGGCGTCGTTGAACCTTAGACCACGCTGCGAAATGCCCGGTGAAATCGAATCCCGGTTGAAATCGAATCCAGGCTTGACCTGGCTCGGCTAGCCGTCTATGTTCCGTCGCATGTTACTTAACATTCGACAAGTTCTGCTGCTGGTCGTCGTCGTCGTGCATGGCGCCGTCGGTGCTTGTCGCTGTTAAGAAGAATTTCGACAAGAACCCACGGCTGGAAACGGTCGTGGGTTTTTTGTTGGCCTGCGACCCCCGGCCAAAAAACTAAGAAAATATGATCAAAACGACCCAAGCACCGGAAGCCAGAGCTTCCACGTCCCCGGAACACCAGGAAACGCGGCCTCGAATGAAAGGTTGCGACATTGTCGTCGCCGCTTTGGAGCGGGAAGGGGTTGAGGCCATTTTCGCGTACCCGGGAGGCGCGAGCATGGAACTGCACCAAGCGCTGACCCGTTCAAAGATTCGGACCATTTTGCCGCGCCATGAGCAGGGCGGAGCTTTTGCGGCCGGAGGGTATGCCCGCGCCTCCGGCAAAGCGGGCGTGTGCATGGCCACCAGCGGACCGGGAGCAACCAACCTGGTCACCGGCATTGCGGATGCGTACATGGACTCGGTCGCATTGATTGCCATCACCGGACAAGTGCCCCAGCACATGATTGGCAAAGGGGCTTTTCAGGAAACGGATATCTTTGGGATGACGTTGCCGGTGGTGAAGCACAGTTATCTGGTGACCGATGTCAACGAAATCCCGCGCATCATCAAAGAAGCGTTTCATATTGCCCAGACCGGCCGGCCCGGCCCGGTGCTGATTGACATCCCCAAGAACGTGCAACAAGCCTATACTCAACCGGTCTTCCCAGCCGGAGTTCATCTGCGCGGTTATGCTCCTGACAAAAAGGCGGATGAGGTCGCATTGAACGAAATCATTGGGTTGATCGAAAAGTCGGAACGGCCCGTCCTGTACGTCGGGGGCGGCATTATCACCAGCCATGCTGATGAAGAACTGCGGCAATTCGTGGCAGCCGCCCAAATTCCCGTCGCCACGACGATCATGGGTTGCGGGGCCTTCCCGGAGACTCACCCGCTTTCTCTCAAGTTTCTTGGCATGCACGGCACGGCTTACGCCAATTGGGCCGTGAACGGCGAACCGGCCACGGGGGCGCCCGGAGCGGACTTGCTGCTGGCCTTCGGCGTGCGGTTCGATGACCGGGTGACCGGCAAGGTGGAGAAGTTCTGCGAGCACGGCACCATCGTCCATATCGACATTGATGCGTCGGAAATCAACAAGAACAGAAAGGCCAACCTGCCGGTCGTCGGCGACATAAAGGACGCGCTCCAGAGGTTGAATCGATTGATCAAAGCCCGGCCCATAAAAAAGGAGTTCACTGCCTGGCACCAGCAAATCGCTGCCTGGAAAGCCAAGGGGCCGTTAAAATACAAGCTCACGGAAGAAGTGCTTGAATCTCAACACGTCCGCGATTTCATGGGAGGCGACTCGGGCCAGGTGATTCTGCCCCAAATGGCCATTGAAATGTTGTACGAACTGACCAAAGGCGATGCCATCATTACGACGGGCGTCGGGCAGCACCAGATGTGGGCCGGGCAATATTACTGGTACAAGGATGCGCGGCAATTGTTGACCAGCGCCGGGTTGGGCGCGATGGGATTCGGCTACCCGGCCGCCATCGGAGCGAAAGTGGCCCAACCCCACCGGCAAGTCGTCGATATCGATGGCGACGGTTCTTTTCTCATGAATGTGCAGGAACTGGCCACGGCCCACATCGAGAATATTGCGGCCAAGGCGCTGATTCTGAACAACCAACATCTTGGCATGGTGGTGCAATGGGAAGATCGTTTCTACTCTGGAAACCGAGGGCACACTTATCTGGGCGACCCGGAAAACATGAAACAAATCTATCCCGACTTTATTGCCATGGCCAAGAGCTTCAATGTGCCCTGCGAGCGGGTGATCTTCAAAAAAGATTTGCGCGCGGCCCTGCAGCGGATGCTGGACTCCGATGAACCCTACCTTCTGGATGTCATCACTCCCTATTCGGAACATGTGCTGCCATTCATCCCGGCCGGTCAGACGGTCAAGGAAATGATCTACGAATAGCAGCTCAGCAGAGTCTTAAGCTGAGTGGCCCGATCTGGACAGGATAAAGACTTGTCCGGCGTTCTCTTTCTTTCTAGCGTGTGCCCGATGTTGCGTTTGATACTTGGTTTTGCGGCTTGGGCGGCGGGCTGGCATCTTCTGGCCGCCGAGCGCCCCTTTGATTTTGGCAAATTTCCGCTTAACGAGCCGCCAGCCGGCTTTCGGAGCGCGATCTCAGGCCAGGGCAAGCCGGGAGACTGGAAGATCATCATGGATGAGGTTCCGCCGTTGCTCCCGCCGATCACCCCCAATGCGCCGCTGGTAACCAAACGTCCAGTCTTGGCGCAACTCGACCGGGACGCGACAGATGAGCATTGTCCCTTGCTCATTTTCGAGGAGGAAACGTTTGGCGATTTTACGTTGACAACACGATTCAAGACGGTGAGCGGCCTGGCCGAGCAGATGGCGGGGATCGCTTTCCGAATTCAAGACGAAAATAACTATTACTATGTCCGAGCCAGCTCCTTGGGGAACACCTTCCGCTTTCACAAACTGGTCCAGGGAAAACGGAGCCCTCCGATTGGCATGGAGGTGGAAATCCCCAAAGGCGTCTGGCATGAAATGACGGTGGAATGCAAGGGCAATCAGATTCGTTGCCTGCTCAATGGCAAGGAAGTCATTCCCAAACTGACGGATAGTCCGTTCCTGATGGGCAGTTCGTTCAGCACGGGGAAAATCGGCTTTTGGACCAAGTCAGATTCCGTCAGCTACTTTGCCGATACCCAGGTGGTTTACACGCCTCGCGAGTCCCTGGCCAAGGTCCTGGTCCGCGAAATGGTGCAAAAGTATCCGCGGCTGCTGGGATTGAAAATCTACGCCCGGCGCCAGAATCAATCGGCGATTCAAGTCATTGCCAGCAACAACGAGACCGATATCGGAACCCCCGGCGCAAAAGTCGAGCAGGATGTCATCGAGCGGGATGCCCTCTATTTTGGCAGGGAGAAACAAACCCTGATCGTCACCCTCCCCCTGCACGACCGGAATGGAGAGGTCATCGCCGCCGTCCGTGTCGAGTTGCTGGGTTTTCGCGGCCAGACGGAGCAAAACGCCGTCGCTCGCGCTCTGCCGATTGTCAAACAGATGGAACTCCGCGTCCAGTCCACCACGGACCTGTTGCAGTAACAGGAAAATCCGGGCGAAATGAGGAGTTCGGCAAGGTTGCTGAGGGAAAGTTTGTTTGGCGGCCGTTGGGTTCTGCTCTCATCGGCTGGAGAACCGCGGCAATCCCGTCTCTGCAACGGCTCGCAAATCTGCAACTGCAAGTTTAATAATTTGTCTGTAACACGCTGATTTCAGGCCCTTTTTGGGCTCGGCCAACTTTATGCTTGGAGGGCCTGCCATGAGACCAGCAGTATTTTTTGAACGGGACGGCATATTGAATCATGTCCGAGTCGAGAAACAGCAGCAAATCACTCCTTTGACCGTGGACGAGTTTCGGGTCTGTGAGGAGGCAATTGAACCTCTCCGAGAGCTCAAGGCCGCCGGCTTCTTGTTGCTGGCGACGGCCAATCAACCCGGCCTCTCGCGGGGTTACCAGTCCCGGCGCGAGTTGGACCTCATGCACGTCCAACTCCGCCGGCGATTCGACCTTGACGACATCCTCATTTGCCCGCACGACGAGATGGACCGTTGCCCTTGCCGCAAACCCAAGCCCGGGCTGCTGATCGAAGCCGCCTTTAAGTACCAGTTGGACTTGGACCGTTCTTTTGTCCTGAGCGACAAGTGGCAAGACGCTGAAGCGGCCCACATTGCCGGCTGCACCTCCTTGCTGGTTAAATCTCCCTGGAACGGATCAGGACACCACGACTTTGTGCTGCCGAATCTCGCGGCCGCAGTCCGGAAAGTCCTGCAGCTCCAGTTAAGCCCTTTTCTGACGGCTCAGATTTAGAACTTAAGCCCAACGGCGGAGCGAATTTGCAGGTCGTTGGGCGTGACTCCACTCGCCGGCATGGTGTCGTAGAGATCGATAACCGTCAGATTCAAGGAAAGGTGCTTCGAGAGAGGATACCTCAGGTTTGTCTCGGCCCGGATTCGATAGTCTTCCAGGCTCTCCACGTTCGGGAAATACTCGACCCGGCCATCGATCGTCATCTTGTCCCGGACTTTCCAGGCGAACGTTGCAGCGATCCGGGCAGAGTACGTGCTCAGACGCGTGCGGTCGGATCGGTACTGATCTTGGAAACTCATGCCCAATTCGCTTTTCAACACAAAATTGTAGTTGGTCGAATTGATCAATTCATAGCCCATGCCCGGCCCGATCTCGTACTGAACGTCGATTCTGCGAATCTCATCATACCCTGCCCCGGCCAAGTTGTACACGTACCACTTCTTCGACGTATTCCATTCTGTTTTCGAGCTGCCAGTCATGCGGTTGGCTGAAAGGATTCCCTCCGTTTTCCCGTAGGCAAAACTGTAATCCAGGATTTGCCGGAGGCGGTCCCACCCATAAGTGGCTTGGCCTGTGACATAATAATCCTGCTGCTCTTTGGCGCTGTACCGAAGGTTCATGCCGACCTGCGCTTCCGCGCTCCAACGCTTCGGACCTTTTGCTGGAACGGATTCCGCCAGAGTCTTTGGGGCCGTGGTATGGGGCGCGGCAGGCGATTTCGAATCGGGCTTTATCGCCGGTTTGGGCGCGGTTTCGACCGTTGGAACTGAGGCCCGTTCCACAGGTTTTCCGCTCTCGTAGGCTGGAAGCTTTTCCCGCCGCTCGATTTGGCTGATGGGAACGACTACCTTGCCGAGCGCAGGATTCGTCAGGGTCAACTGGCCGGCGTCTTCCGAAAGGACAAGGCCCGACAGTCGATCCCCATTTCGGAGGTGTAAAATCAGGGTCTGGGACCAGCCGGAAGTGAGCGACAAAAGCCAGATTAACACCCACCCATGCAGCGCCCGGCGCAGCAGCAAACTATGGGCTGGTCGGCTTCGCATCGGCGGAGGGCGTTGGAGCAGGCGGCGGGAGATCATCCGGGGTCGTGCGGCGAGCGCCGCCCGCGACGACAATCTTGCCTCCCGGGCCGGCGCGCAGGGCCGGTCGCGTCGTTGTGTACTCGTGGGTCTCGCGGGCCATCAAAATCCCCTCAGGATTAATCACGCAATAACTGAAGGTCCTGGCCCCATTCTGAAAGAGAACATGGAGATTGCTCAAGCTGTCCAGTTGTGGTTCCGGATGGCTGAAAGAAACCAGGGAGCCGATGGGAAAAACCCGAAAGGTTCGTGATTCCGACACATCCGTCAACCGGAAATAGAGCCTGATTTCCTTCAGATTCACGGCCTGCTGCAGCACATATTTTCTGACTTCCGGGGATCCCTTGGGTGCGCCGGAAGGCTCCGGCACGCCAAAGGCAGCCTCCCATAATTTCGTCCCCGAGCTGATATCAAACGTCTTGGGTTGGCTGGAATAGGCCCTGGTCCATTGCGGAATATTGACAGTGGCAATCACGGAATAGCGGCCGGCTTTGGCCAGATCAAAGCAGGGCGCCAGGTCCACGCGCTTGGTGGCGATACGGGAAGATTCCAGCGTGAATTCTCCTGCCACAGGCACAGGCCGCACTTGTTTCACGACGAAACTGTCCTTGGCCTCCACGGTAAAGGAGAGCCAATCCGCGGTTTTGCCCAAGGAGAGGGTCTGACCGGAAAGATTTGAAATTCGGACTCGGAGCACCAGCGATTCATTGGGAAGGAACTGCTCCTGATCAACGGCTACTTCCACCGAGATCTGGCCCAGCGCGCTGGTCAAGCACGCGCCCCAGAAAACCGCTGCCATCGGAAGAAGCTTCATGCCACCACTGTAGGCGAGATCAAGAGGCAGGCAAGCGGCAAATCAAGGCAGGCATTCCCGAACCTTGCGTTGCACAGCCTCAGCAGTGATGGCCTGCAAACATTCCATCGGTTTCACGTAATGACAGGCCGGCTTCAAACAAGGAGCGCAAGGCAGAGGCAAGTTTATGACCCGCTCCAGTTGCCGGTAGGGCCCGGTCCGCCGCGGATCCGTCGGCCCAAAAACCGCCACGACCGGTTTGCCGAGCGCAGCCGCAATGTGCATCGGGCCGGTGTCATTGCTCACCATCAGAGCGCTGCGACGAATCCATTCGATCATTTCCCAAAGGGAAGTCTTTCCAGTCAGATTCAGGCAGCGTTCCGGGCTGGCTTGCGCGATCTGTTCTCCCAAGCCGGCGTCCTCCGTCCCGCCGAGGACGGCAAACTGAGTATCCGCATGATCCCCGGCTAGGCGGCGCACCAGTTCAGCATAAGACTGTGCCGGCCATCGTTTGTTCGGCCAGCGGGCCCCCGGAACCAGGACCACCCAGCGCACCTCCTTGGGCCGCCACTTTTGCCGCACCGCTTCCGCGGCCTCCCTTTGGACCGGCAACCAGGTAAAATCCCAATGCACCGGCACATCGATCCAGGAGAGGACCTTTAGATACGCATCCACCGCATGAGTCGCGCAAGCCGGACGCGCCGCCTGCAAATCATAAAATCCCGGCGCGCCCTCTCGCGCATCCTCCAGCCCGATCGTCAGCTTGGCGTCGGCGAACCAGGCAAAGGCGCCGCTCCTGGCCAACCCCTGCAAATCGATCGTGTAGTCAAAAGCCAGTGATCGCGCCTGCCGCACCGTGACAAAAAGATCACGCCAGAAACGCGGTCGAAGCCAGCGATGCCGTTCGAAAGTAAAGAGGCCGCTCAAATCGGGGTCTTTCTCCAGCAAAGGAGACAGGCTCGTGGAAATCCACCAATAAACTTCGCTATCCGGATAGCGTTTTTTGATTAACCGCAGGACCGGCAACGCTTGAATCACATCGCCAAGCGAACTGGGTTTGAGGATGAGAATTTTCAAGCGTGCGAAGTCCGTCGGCAAGTTCTGATCTTCATGCCGGAGATGGCCGGTGCGTCCGCCACGGCGGCACAGCCCATTTATTTGCCGTAGGCCAGCCGCTCGGCCAACCGGGGCGGCAGACCCGCCTCGAGAATTTTCTTCTGCGTGGCCGGAATATCGTAAGCCAGCCGGCGCAGTTCGATGGATCCCTCGTTGAGATCGTAAATGACGTAGGCTGACTTGTTAATGCCGTCGCGAGGCTGGCCGACGCTGCCGACATTGATAAAGTATTTCCGGCCCGGCTCCACTCTGAATTTGGAGTAGGTGCCGCCACGCACCACACTGTCGCGGATAAAGGCGACCGGCACATGGGTGTGCCCGAAGAAACAGACGCTGGTATTTTGGTAGGTGAAGCTGGCAGCGGCGGCCAATCTGTCAAAAACGTAACCCCAGCGCTGAGGCCCATCGAGCGTGGCATGGACGAGGGAAAAATTGGCCACCAGCCGGATGTATTTCATGTCTCGCAACCACTGGCGATCTTCCTCGCTCAGACGTTGGCGCGTCCAATTGATGGCTTCGGCGGCAGCGGGATTGAACCCCTCCAGATCGGTTTCAATGGAGCAGTATTCATCATGATTGCCTTTGACGCACGGCATGCCCATGCTGCGGACGATATCCAGGCATTCCTTGGGGTTGGCATTATACCCAACCACATCCCCCAAACAGGCGTAATGAGTGCAATTCTCCCTCTTGATATCCTCCAAAACGACCTGAAATGCCTCCAGATTAGCATGGATATCCGCGATAATGGCGTACTTCATGGCTTCACTTCCCAATCGTTAGCTAGTAATTTCAAATCCGCGATATTCATTCTTAATGTCGCTCCAGGCGGCCTGTTCCTGCGCTATAAAATGCCCCAGACCCGAGTCGCGAACGGCCTGCTGAAACGCTTCCAGTTCGTCTTCCAGTCCGTTGGCCGCCAACTCTACTCTGCCATCGGTCAAATTGCGAACAAACCCGGTCACCTCAAATCCCCTCGCCAAAGCCTTGACCGTGTAGCGAAATCCGACGCCCTGCACCCGGCCCGAATAGAATATCTGCAAGTGGCGACGTTTCATCTCTGCCAAATCTTCATCTGTTCCGCCACAATCACCGTGTGAGCGCGCTGCCCGGCCGTATCTGGCCTGTGACCAGCCTTTATCACATTAGGATCAAGCCAAACCTTCTATTCATGCGCAACGATTTTGTTTCTTAATACCAGAATCCATGCCAGCTTCGAAACTAGGCTGAAATCGGAAGATGTTTCATTTCACACCTCTTTCAAATATAGATTCCTCATGCGCTTGGCAATGCTCATCCTCCTTGGAACACCGATCATTCCCTCCTTGGTCGCGGGAGTGACATTAACCGAAAACCGCTTGTCGGACAGCCCGGCCAATCCGCTGGCCAGTTTCGATCACGAAATCCAAGCTTTCATGCGCGCTCGCAAGGTTCCCGGAGGCGCTTTGGCCGTCACAAAACATGGCCGGCTCGTCTATGCGCGAGGCTACGGTTGGGCCGACCGCGAAAAGCAGGTGCCTGTTCGTCCGAATTCCTTGTTTCGCATTGCCAGCATCTCCAAGCCCATTACCGCCATAGCTATACTTAAGTTGTTTGAAAGCAACCAGATAGACCTGGATGCTCCTGCTTTCGACGCCTTGAAACTGACTCCTTTCCTTGAACCCGGCAGAGTCGAGGATTCGCGCTTGAAAAAAATCTCCATTCGCCAGTTGCTTCATCACTCTGGCGGCTGGGACCGGGACAAGAGCTTTGATCCCATGTTTCGTTCCAAGAGAATCGCGGAAACGCTGGGAATTCCCGGTCCACCGCATGCCAACGCCATTGTCCGCTATATGCTGGGCCAACCTCTCGATTTTGAGCCGGGCACGCGCTACGCCTATTCCAATTTCGGTTACTGCGTCCTGGGCCGTTTCATCGAGACCGTCAGCGGCCAATCTTACGAGATGTTCGTCAAGGAGGCCGTTCTGCAGCCACTCGGCATCAAGAACATGCGCTTGGGTGCCTCGTTGCCTGAAGGAAGCGCGCAGGGTGAAGTTCATTACTACACGCCCAACAACGCGACTGGACCGAGCGTTTTCCCAGGCGTCGCGAAAAAGGTCCCTCTTCCTTATGGAACGTTCTGCCTGGAAGCGATGGATGCACATGGCGGCTGGCTGGCTTCGGCGGTCGATTTGGCGCGTCTGACGGCAGTGCTGGATGAGACCGGCCATGAACCTTTGTTGAAGGCAGAAACGCGGCAAATCTTACTCAACCGGCCCGCCGTTCCATTGTGGCGGACAGAAGATGGACAATTACAGGATTACTACTACGCTTGCGGCTGGCTGGTGCGTCCTAACGGAAAAAATGGCCGCCCCAACTATTGGCACAACGGCAGTCTGCCTGGCACCTATTCGCTCCTGGTGTATCGCGGGGACGGTCTTAGCTGGGCAGTGCTTTTCAACCAGCGCTCGAACGATCCGAAACTGCCCGACAACGCAATCGATCCTGCATTGCATCGCGCTGCTGATGCCGTTACCCATTGGCCGGATATCGATCTGTTCCCGCAATTCGGCATGAAGCCGGAGCGCATTGAGAGCGAAGGCCGAGGCAATGGTCACTCCAGCTTTCAGCAGCCGAAGGAAGGTCTTGGCTTTCATGATTCAATTCAGAATTAAGAAACAAATCGGAAGTCAATTGCTAAAAAGGACGTGAGAGCAACCAGGAAAACTTCGCCGGAACTCCACGGCAACAATCTGGTCTCGGACACTCGATTGAAAAAGCATTGCTCCTCCCTCCTTTCCGTGGAGAATGAACCTGCATTGCAGATGAACACTCCACGTCAACTCGGCGTCTTGACATCCCTTTCCTTCGTGCATGGCTTTTGCTTAATATTGTGTGCGATCGCGCCCTTTTGCCAGGCAGCCGACACACCCTCGCCGTCACGCGAGATGAATGTCGCCCCGTTTGGTCACCTGAGTGTGGTCGATCTTGCTGATTCTCAAAGGAAAGAGCCTCTATCCGCTCTTTCGGCGACGGAAGCGGCACAGATTACTCTGGATGCCGGCAAAGCTCTGCAAGTGGAATGGACTCAGCTTCGCGATGTCCGGACGGTGGAATTGCAGTTTAAAGGAAGCGCCCCCAGCGCCGACGACATCAACCTGGCTTGGTGGCGGCGCATCTGGCCGGACAATGGCACCGGTGGCTGGATGAAATTGGACGATCCATTCAATGGACAATGGACTCGCGCCAAAGTCTCCGCCATTTCCAGAGAATCAACCTTGCGCCTACAACTCGCTCCGCTGGACGAGAAGGAAGCTCCCGGCATCAAGCGCGAAGGAATGGAGTATCGTCACACCTACAAGATTCGCATCTCCACCACCCAGCCGGCCGTGATAGAGCGAATGGCTGTCTTCACCGGAGCAATCGAGAAGCGGGCCAAACTCCGCTTTGAATGGGACCAGCGCGCTACGGTGCGTCGTGGTCAATGGCCGCCTCCTTTTGAAGCCCGCAACGGGCGCATCGTGCAGGTGACGCCCTCCGAATCAAGCTCCGCTCTCGTGGACGTGGAATATGCCGATGCTTCCCATCGCCTGAGCGCGGATCGTGGCCATGTCATCTGCCGCAGAGGCGAGACGAGCAGCTTTGCGGTTTTTATCGATGACGTGCTGCGCGAAGGCGGGCTCTACGTGCGCGACCTTGGCGTTTTCGTAAGTGACGCCGCCCAAAACCTCACCCATGCCAAATGGCCGGGACCGCCCGGCGAGGTATGGAAGGAAGGCACGATTGCCGAACAGGTGGCCAAAAGGCCGGAACAGAGTTTCGATCAGGTGAAGAAAGCCATTCCTTTGAAGCCGCCGAACTATCTGATTCTTGGCGTGCCGCACCTCAGACAGGAAATTGCCCTCAGTCCAAGCGGAGACGTTATTTTGCAGGAAGAAAGTCTGCGTTCGCCTGGACCAGACACCGACCGCCGTCCCTGGAAATGGAACGACCTCACTTATCGGTTCGACAGCGGGGCCATACCTTTCCGCGACGGGCGAAGCCATCGCGAGGTCATTATCAGTCTGGAGGAGGGTTGGCTGCCGATAGCGCGGCATGAATGGGAGACGGATGATATTCACTACACTCAAACCAGCGTCGCATCGACCTTGCTGGGCGATATGGCCTCTCTGAACACCACCACCGGCACTGAAACCGTTGTTCTCTCCAGCCGGTTCGATATCAAGAACAAATCCGGCGAACCGCGCACGGCCTATCTTTGGATGGAGTTAAATCATCTTTGGCCCGGCCAATTGGAGGCCGACGGAACCCTGGTCCTTCAATCGCCATCCGATGGCCAGAAGAGGAACGAGATGACCGCGGTGCGTGGACGCTTCAATATTCACGGCAAAGGCCGGATCGACTACGTCAGACAAGCTGCCCGCGCGGCCGACCGGTCTCAGTCGGCAACCGCAAACCCGCCGCCAGAGCGCGAGCTTATCCGATACCAGATCGCCTTGGGGCCACAGGAGTCGCATGCCATCGAGCTGGCCGTCCCTTATATCGAACTACTGGACGCCAGGGAATTGGCTGCTTTGAAGTCCGTTTCCTTCGAGGAGCTGCACGCGAGCGTGATGGCCTTCTGGAAAAGGCGCGTCACACAAGGGATGAGCTATGAAGTGCCGGACCAATTCCTCAATGAGTTCTTCAAAGCCAACCTCTGGCACGTGCTGATCTCTACCGACATTGATCCGGTGACAGGCCAATACCAGCACGGCGCGGCCACGTTTCATTACAAGAATTTCCTCAATGAAACCATGATGGTGGCGCGCTCCTTGGAAATGCGCGGAGAACACGAAGAAGCCTTGAGATTGATCGAGACCTTCCTGGCCAACCAGAGTGTCAAGGGTTTGCCCGGAAACTTCAAAAGCAAAGAAGGGATTCTCTATGCGGCGCACCCGGTTGATCCGGATCCTTACACGGCTCAAGGTTACAACATGCATCATGGCTGGGCCATGTGGGGCGCCGCCGAACACTTTTTCTGGACAAAAGACAAAGCCTATTTACAGCGCCATGCCGATCAACTCGTGAAAGCTTGCGACTGGATCACGCGCGAGCGGCAAGCCACCAAATTCACAAATTCCGATGGCACACGGCCCGTTGAATATGGATTGGCGCCAGCGGGCGATCTCGAGGATGTCGAGGAATACCTCTATTTCTACGCCACAGACTCCTATTATTATCTTGGCCTGAAACAAGTCGCGGCGGCGCTGGCGCGCATTGGACATCCCGAAGCCAAACGACTGCAGAAAGATGCCGAGGAGTTCTTAGCCAATCTCCGCGCCAGTGTCGCTGAGTCCGTGGCCAGCTCGCCGGTCGTGCGACTGAAAGACGGAATTTATGTGCCCTTTGTGCCGCCTCGCGCCTACGCCTTGACGCATCGGAAAGAAGGGTGGATTCGTGAAGGCCTGTATCCGGCGCTCCATTTGCTGAACGGTGAAGTTTATCCCGCCACCCATCTTTTCGCGGATTGGATGATCCAGGATTTGGAGGATAACATTTTCCTGAGCCAGGAAAGCGGATACGGCGTGGAAAATCAACAAAGCCGTTTCTTTGATCTCGGCGGCTTCACCTTGCAGCCAAATCTGCTCGATCTGGCTATGGTCTATCTGAAACGGGATCAGGTTCCTAATTTCCTCCGCGCCTTCTACAACACGGCTTGGGCAAGCCTGTATCCCGAAACGATGTGTTTTGCCGAATGGGTGCCGGCTCTCGGCAAGGGCGGCGGCCCGCTCTACAAAACGCCCGACGAATGCAAATTCATTCAATGGATGCGCTGCATGCTGATCGTGGAGCAAGAAGACCGCCTGGAGCTGGGCCTGGGCGTTCCACGCGCCTGGATGGGCGATGGCCAACGCATCAAGATTGAGCGCGCGGCAACGTTCTTCGGCCTGCTGAACATGGAAATCAAGTCACAAGTCGGTTCCGGCCAGATGCGCGCTCTCGTTCATCTGGAAAAAAGGGAAGCACCCCGCCAAATCCTTCTGCGCCTGCGCCATCCGGCGGGCAAGGTCATCCGCTCCGCGCTCGTCAATGGCCAGACGGCTCAAGTCGATGACGCCCGACAACTTGTCGTGCTGCCGGCGCAATTCGAGCAATGGGAAGTCGTGGCCAGTTTTTGAACTGAAACGAAAGCGAGACCGCCCAGACGGCTGCCTTCGCCGGTTAGTCTGACGAAGTTACGTTGACCTGGCTGTTATGGGCCAAGGCAGCTTCAGCCTCGCGTTTCTGCCGCTCCCAATAAGCGGAAATCAAAATGCAAATCTCCATCAGAATCTGCACGGGAATAACCATGAAAAAGGTGCTGATGAAATCCGGGGTGATGAAAGCACAGAGCACCAGGTTAGCCACAAAAAAGTAACGCCGGCCTTTCACAAGCCATTCGTGTTGGAGGATCCCCAGCCTGACCAGAGTGAGCAGGACCACCGGCAGTTCAAAACTCACGCCCATCCCCAACATGAAGAGAATGACAAATTGAAACACTTCCTCGCCCCGCCAGATATCGATCGAGAATCCCAGCCACTTAGTATACTGGGCCACGCCCTTCAGCGAAATCGGCAGGATGACGAAGTAACAAAGCATCACTCCCGCCATAAACAGGCCGCCGCCAATGATAAACGCCCGTGCAAAATACTTCTTCTCCTTCGCCTTCAGGGCCGGCATGACGTATTGGGCAATGAAAAAAAGAATGAAAGGAAGTGACAAAATAATGCCCCCGTAGAGAGCGACTTTCATCGAAATCACGACTCCTCCCAACGGACCGAACAGATTGATTGTCACTTCGACGCCTGAATTTTCCAGAGGCCACTTCAGAACAGTGATGATCTGCGGAGCACCGGCCAGGCAAGCAACCATGCCGACCAACAGCGCGGTGCCGCACTTGATCAGAACCCAGCGGAGGTCCTCGAGGTGTTCCAGGAACGGTTTGACAGGCCCTCCCTCGTCCTCCGGGTCAGGACGCGATTCTTCGGCCTCATTTGCCATGGGAAAAACCGGCGAAGAGAGTATTAGGCTTTGATCTCAGGTGAGCTTTGCGCAACGGCTTCAGGCGCTTTCACTTGCGTCTCCGCAGGCAACTTCCTTGGCTGCGCGGGAACTGGAGGCGCCTCCATGTCCATCGCGGTTTGCAGCTCGTCTGTGATTTCACGGGAGGACTTTTTGAATTCCCGAATTCCTTGCCCCAAACCTCGGGCGAGTTCCGGCAGTTTTTTCGCGCCGAAGAGGACGAGAACCACCGCCAAAATCAAAACGATCTCCCATCCATTGAGCATTGCTAACGTAACATTCATAAATTATCTCTTGCTTAAGCTTGCAGGAGAATAGGCCAGGTTAAGCCAATAGTAAAGGCGTAAAACGGTTTTCTCCGCGCGGTCAACTCGGAATTGGCTGGGCGTGAACTACGGTTTCGGCTTGAGCAGAACGAACTCACCCCGCCGGTTCTTGGCCCAGGCGGCTTCATCATGACCTTCCACAGCCGCTTTATCTTCACCGAAGCTGACGGTGGAAATCCGATCCGCGGCAATGCCCAGATTGACCAGGTACTCGCGGACAGCCAAAGCCCGGCGCTCGCCCAGCGCGCGGTTGTACTCCTCGGTGCCGCGCTCGTCGCAATGTCCTTCTATTTCCACCTTGTTGGCCGTTTCGTTCTTGAGATGCGCGGCCACGGCTTCAATTTTTGCTTTCTCACCGGGCTTAACGGCTGAACGGTCAAAGTCGAAATAAACGGTTTGCTGCTTGAAAACTTCACGGTCCGGGAACATTCCGTCCGGGCGGGCGCTGAGTGGTATCGTTCCTTCAGGGGTGACATTAGCCGGCTTGACGCCGCTGTCCTCGGGCAGTTTCCCACTTTGGTCTGGACCGGGTGGCTTGACCGGCCCGCCGGTTTGATCGGCTCCTGGCACGGTGCTGGGAAGACCAGGAATGCTGGTGACTCCCTTGGGAGTTTTCTTGCAGCCGGCGACTCCAACCGTCAGAGCCAGGACCACGACCAAAAGACTGAAAAAATTCACGCTTTTCATTTTATTTCCTAGAGGGGGAAGTCTTCATTTAGCCCAACTGGGCTGCGAGCAGCTTCCCGAATTTTGGATGACATCCTTGACTTGTTTGGTAGGCACGTCAAGCAAAGAGAGGATGCGTTTGTCTTTGAGGCGCCGAGTGAAAATGACCGTCCGGGAATTGGGCGCCCAGGTGGGGTCCTCACCCTCTTTCAGAGGTTGCGCCACCCCGCCGCTGGCCGGCACAGTGCAGATGTTGAAGGACCCCATCTGCGAGGTGAATACAATCGTCTTTCCGTCCGGAGACCAGTCAGGTTCAGTCGGATTCAAGACCCCTTCGGTGCGCAGTCGCGTCATCGGACCGCCACTAGCTGGAACGAGGTAAAGCGCGCGCCGTTCGTTGACGCGCGCCGCAAGACAAATTCTCGTTCCGTCGGGAGACCAACAGGGCGACGATTCGTCCTCCCGCGTCTTCGTCAATTGCGCCAGATGGCTGCCATCGGCATTGCAGACATACAAATCCGGGCTGCCATTCTTGCTCAGGATCATCGCCACCCGCTTTCCGTCGGGCGAAACGGCGGCGCTCGTGTTCAGGCCGGGATACCGGGAAAAGACCCGTCGTTCACCGCTCGACAAATCGTGAGAATAGATGTCGGGATACCCCGATTTATAGGAGGTATAATAGAGGATGCGCCGCCCCGGCACCCAACAGGGCGCCGCGACAATGGTGCTGTCCCGCGTGACCGCAACGGCGTTATGCCCGTCGTAATCCGCAATGAAAATCTCGCTGTGCTTTCCCACTTCGCCTTTAAAGGCGATTTTCGTCTTGGCAATGCCTGGTTTTCCAGTGAGCGCGAAAACGATGTCATCCGCCAGCCAATGCGCCTGCAGACGCTGGCTGCCATTGGCGTAAGCCTTGGCTTCCATGATCGTGGCCTTGTTGATGCGGTCGGTGACGCGGCCTTCCACCTGGCCATTGTTCTTGCCGGTGACGATGAATTGCGCTTCGCCAGGACCGACGATCTTGAATCCCGCCACCTCCAGATCAAACCTCAGCACCGACGCGGCCTCGCCCGTGTAACCGCTCAGCGCCACAGGAATGAGGTGCGTTGCATCCTTGGTGATATCCAGCTTTTCCTCGGCGGCAAAAGTACCAAGGGCAAGCGCAAGGAGAAAGGGAGTTGCTGGCCGCAAATAAAGAGAGGGGTTCAATTTCATCCGAGTAATCGTTTGGCTCTGAGATTAAAGTCGATGATAAACGTACGCTGGTCGTCCCTGGCGCCCTCCGGAAACGGCGCCACAAAGTTTATCTGCTTGAGAACGCGCTCGACCGATCGGTCGAGAGGCGCCAGGCCGGAGCGCTTTATGATTTCGCTTGAGAGCACGGCTCCGTCGCGCGCGAGGATTACTTTGACCTGCACGGTCGCGTTCTCATCGGTGACGCTGGCGGGCGGAATCCAGGCGTTTTCATAGACGCTTTTGACCACCTGCCCATAGTTGGCGTAGGCCTCGCCGCCGGGACCGGGCATTTCAATGCTGGTGCCCGTGGATAAATTGGAGCGAAGGTTCTGAATGGAGGACGCGAGTTGTTCGCGCCGCGCCGCCGCGGCTGTCTGCTGAGCTTTGGCTGCCGCCTCCGCTCGCGCTTTCGCGGCGGTTGCGGTTTTCGGGCTCTGCTTGACAGTCAGATCAACCTGAATCCGCTTTGGGGCCGGCTTGGCCTTGGCCTGGTCCGGATCTGGCTCGCTGGTTTTGGGCGGTTGGGGCTTATCCTTCGGCAGCTTCGGTTCCGGCACGCGCTCGACTTTTTCGGCAGGTTTTGCCCTTGTGGTGGGTGGTTCAGGTTGAGGAGCGGGCGCGACAGGCTCTGGCGGCGGCGGCAGAGGCATCGGCTGGACTGGCGCAGGCAGCTTGTTTTCGAGCGTATTCGAGGGTGGCGGAGCAGCCTTCGGACTGCCGCCACCATAAAGCAAATCATCCACCAGCTTGGAGGGAATGACATTGATCACCGGCAAGTCGTTTGCCTGGTTCTTTGACAGCAAAAAGGCCGGCCCTACGAACAAGACGAGCATCAGCAGCAAATGAAGGGCTGCGGACACGATCAGACATTTTTTTTCCAGACGGCTCATGGATGCCTTTCCGGCGGCACGGTGCGGCAGGAAAACTTGAGGATTCCGTTGCGGTTGCAGCGGTCCATCAGATCGGTGATGTATTTAAAGGGCACATTTTCATCCGCGCGAATATACACGTACAGATTGGGATTGCCATGGAAGGCTCGGACCAGTTCGCTTTCCACTTGGCTGGCGACCATCGTTCGACCCTGTAGCATGTACCTTCCCTGCGGGTTCACTTCCACGGTGCGGATGTCACTTTTGTCCAAAGGCTGATCGGGACGGCCCCCGGCCGGCAATTTCAAGTTGAGGCCCTGTTCCAGCAACGGGGTGGTAATCACGAAAATAATCAACAGCACAAAGGCGAGATCGAGCAAGGGCGTAATATTGATATCGCTCAGTGTGACCAGGGAATTCCTTTGCGAAAAGCGGCGCATAAGCATGGTCAAGGCGCGGGCACCTTGAATTCGAGCAGGAACACAATGAAAGCAAAGCCCACCAAAACGCCCAGTACCAAAAGTGCCAGTTGGAGAGGAGTCACGTTCTGGCTCTTGAGGAAAAGCCGCTTTTTCAAGCGCCTCCACCAACTGCGGTGCAGGCGGCGGCCGCAGGAACCGCAGCGGGCCATGACCCGTTCGTTACGATGCCCGCAATCGGGACAGGTCACAAACAAATGCGCGCCGCAATGCTTGCAGACCTTGCCGCCGGCGGCATTGAGGCGGTGGCATTTCGCGCAGACCAAACCGCGTTCCTCCTTGGAGGGATGATCCAGATGGTCCGTCTTACTCGACATCGTCATCCTTCAGAAATTCGATTTCCATTTTGGACGCCAGTTCTTGCGCAAAATTGTCTAATTCCACCGTCAATACCCGCAACGTATGAACGAGCCAGTTGTAGCCAAACATGGAAGGAATGGCAACCAGCAAACCGGCCACGGTGGTGACCAGGGCGGCGGCCACGCCGGGCGCCATCGTGGCCAGGTCCGCCTTGCCCTGCATCGCGACGTAACTGAAGGCGCTCATCACCCCCCACACGGTGCCCAATAAACCCAAAAAAGGAGCGCCGCTCACCGCAATAGCCAGCAGAATCAAGCCGGATTCCAGCTTCAACGATTCCTGGGCCACCGCCCGCTCCAGGGTCCGTTTAATGTGCTCCATGGCCTTCAAGGAGACGCGGTTTCGTCGTCCCGCTCCGCCGCCTTTGAGCCGGCTATCCATTTCGAAGCAGCCTTCCTGGTAAACGGTGAAGAGAGGGCAACCCTCCACTTGCACGCGCCGGTCATAAATGGCCAACACCAGGGTCTGCGTGCGAAATTCAGCGTTGAAATATCGGTTCATCCTTTTGGCGCGGCGCATTTGCATGGCCTTGGAAGCCATGACGGACCAGGCAAATATGGAGAAGATGGCCAGAATAAAGATGATGGCCTTGCCTTCTGGAGTGGCTTTTTCCCACACATACAACAGTTCAACATCGGCTTTGGCCAGGAAACAGACAGGAACATTCATTCGTTAATCGCTCTCACCAAATCTCGGTCCCAAGAAAATGGTTTAACGTCTTCAGCCAAAATGGTCAAAAGGTTTCCGGCTCTGACCGCATTTTGTTCACTCTGCGCACGTCAAGTCCCAAAACAATGAATGCAAAGCCGCGTCATTCACGCTCGTTTTCGATTGTTTAGGCTGAATCTTAATCCAACGTCCAACTCGGCGCGATCTCCGCCTGCAGCGAAGTAACAGGTCTCGACTTCAGCACTTTCCGCTCGGCCAAGACCCCGATCATCGCCGCGTTATCGGTGCAGAGACTCTTTTCGGCCAGCCGCAAAGTCAGGCCGTTCCGCTGGCAGGTCACGGCCAGCTCTTGGCGCAGCGCGCGATTGCAGATCACACCGCCGGAAGCGGTTACGCAGCCTACACCCAGCCGCCGGGCGGCCCGGATGGTCTTGGTCACCAGCACCTCGACGATAGCCGCCTGGACGCTGGCGCAAAGGTCGCGCACAGTCTGGTTGTCATTGAGCAGCTCTGGATGGTCTCGCAGAAAATAGCGCACGGAAGTTTTCAATCCGCTGAAGCTAAAATCATCGTTGGCGTCGTTGATCATCGGCCTGGGAAACGCGAACCGGCGCGGATTCCCCGATTCCGCCAAGCGATCGATTTCGGGCCCGCCTGGATAGGGCAAGCCGATCAGTTTGGCGACCTTGTCAAAGCATTCTCCCGCAGCGTCATCCACCGTGGACCCGAGCAACCGATGCTCCAATTCCGCCTCGACGTGCACCAGCAAGGTGTGACCCCCGCTGACAATCAATGAAACCGATGGACGAAAGGATGTGAAATCGGCCCTGGGCGGATGGCCCATGATCCAAGGCGAATAAAGGTGCGCTTCGTGGTGATGAATTCCGATGAAAGGTTTGCGCAAGACGAAGGCCATGGCTTGGGCCGCTTGAAATCCAACCATCAGCGCGCTCGGCAAACCGGGTCCCTGTGTGGCGGCGATGGCCTCAAGTTCTCCACTGGTCACCTTGGCTTCAGCCAGGGCGGCACGGGCTACTGGCCGCAGATTGCGCAGGTGCTCCCGTGTCGCCAATTCCGGCACGATTCCTCCATACTCAGCATGCAACTGGATTTGCGAGGAAACGATGTTGGCCAGCACCTGGCCATCGCGAACGACCGCCACGCTGGTCTCGTCACAAGAGGTTTCGATCGCCAGAAGCGTCATAATGCATGCCTAGGCCGTGAACGAAAGAATCTGCGCAGCCTGCGCCAAATCATCGGTAGGGACGCATTCCACTGCGTCCCATTTTTTTGATCGTGAATTCAGGGACGCAGTGGAATGCGTCCCTACCTTTGGTTTGCGACTGCGCCGCGCCTGTTGTCTCGCGGTTTCCAATCTCGTTTGTCAGGATTAAAACCGCCGCCCTTCGCATTCCTTCGGCTGGATCGCCGCCAATAGGCTGTCACTTGGACGCGACCTTGCCGTTGGCTTTGCGGGCGTTATCGGCGCGGTCCCGGTAAAGGAGCAAGCCCTTGAGGAAATCAGTGGCGCGCTCCAGTTGCACGTCGCGAACGGCTCTGACTCTCTGCCGTCTGGTTTCATCCAAGGTCTCCAATCCACCCGGAATGCGTTGGAGATAAAGAGCTTCCTCTTCTTCGTCCGTCATGGGAATGATGCTGTCCGGGGTGATGCCTTTCTCGTGAATGACTTTATGGCTGGGGGTGTAATACTTGGCAGTGGTCAAGCGCAAAGCGGAACCATCCTGCAAAGGCAGGATGCTTTGCACCGAGCCCTTGCCAAAAGTCTGTTCTCCCATGATGAAAGCGCGTCCGAGGTCTTGCAGGCAGCCAGAGACAATCTCCGAAGCGCTGGCGCTGCCGCGGTTGACCAGAAGAACCATTTCCAGTTTCGGATACTGGTCCCGGGCAGAAGCTTTGTATTCCTCGGATTTCATCCGGGGCGAACGTCCTTCGGTGGAGACGATCAATTGTCCTCGGGGCAGAAACATCTCGCTGACTTTCACGGCCTGATCGAGCAGGCCGCCCGGATTGTTGCGCAGGTCGAGGATCAATCCCTGCATGCCCTGCGCTTTCAGCTTCTTCAAACCGTCCTGCAAGTCTCCGGCCGTTTGTTCGCCAAACTGGGTCAGGCGAACATAGCCTACCTTGTTTTCTCCCAGAGGAAACTCCCGGTGGCCGTTGATGTCTTTGACGGTATCGACTTTAATGATCGCCCGCGTGAGCTTGACCTCCTTCAATTGAGGCAAAGTCGGCCGGGAAATCGTAATCGTGACATCCGAGCCAGGTTCGCCTCTCAGCTTTTTCATCGCGTCCGGCAGCGTCAGCTTCTCGGTGCTCTTGCCTTCGATTCGGACGATTTTGTCGCCGGGCAGTATGCCGGCTTTGAAAGCGGGCGTATCTTCCATGGGAGCGACCACCGTTAAGACGTTGTCGCGCAAGCCGATAACGATTCCCACCCCGCCAAAGGCGCCTTCCGTATCCTTTTTCAAATCTTCATATTTGACCGGTTCCATGAACTCGCTGTGAGGATCGAGGGTGTTGAGCATCCCTTTGAGAGCGCCATAAATGAGTTCCTGGTAACTCAGCTTCTCCCCATCGACATAATCCTGCCGCACTCGCTCCAGCACCCGGCTGAAAACCTCCATGTGGGCGTAGAGATTGTCTTTGTCAGCGGCTTGAGCCGAGCTCAAGTAAATCTGCGCCCCGACCCACAGGTTCAGGCCCAGCACAACAGAAAGAAAAATGTATAGGATGCGTTTTTTCATACTCAACAGCACTTCAGTACCGGCTGGAAACTAATTTGCATGCCCGCCGTTGGCAAGGTCTGGTTTCGACAAGAGCAGTTCGATGAAGGACAAATCCGCCGGCGAAGTCGCCTTCGGGTTTGGCTCAAGGCTTTCCACCAACCGGACAGGCTGGCCAATCAACTCGCAAGCGGCGGTGTCATCGGTCACCACCAATCTGCTTTGCCGCACCGCGGCCAAAGCGCGGCGGATGACTTCCACCCGGAAGGTCTGTGGCGTTTGCACGGCCCAAAGCCGCGCACGATCTATGGTGCGTGCTATCAAGGTCCCGCCGTCGGATTCCTTGATAGTATCTGCCACGCGCTGGGCCGCGACCGCCGCCCCAATTTCTTGGGCGGCTTTGATGGTTTCCGCAATCAGGGCAGGCGACGTGCAGGGCCGCGCGCCATCCTGGATCACGACAATGGAACAGCGGGCCGGCAAAGCTTCCAGGCCGTTCCAGACGGAGTCCTGGCGATCCGGGCCGCCCGCAACCAACTCGAAAGGCTTCTTGAACTTGCATTCCGCCGCCAGTTCCGCGAATGAGGCCTGCATCCCTGGCCGCACCACCAAAACGATTGTGTCAATGTCGGCAGCAGCCTCGAACCGCTGCCAGGTGTGAGCAATCAGAGGGCGGCCCATGACGGGCAAGAAGAGCTTGTCTGCCAGGGAGTTCATACGCGTGCCTTTGCCAGCCGCAACGATAATTGCCGAGGTCATGATCAGGTCCAAAACGACTGTTTGATTACGGTGAAGCCGCGCGCCAGTCGAGCACTTTGAATTGCACCGAGCGGCGCCGGTTAAACTCATTGAGCAGCGGAGTAAACGCCAGGTCAAATCGGTTCACCGGCAGAGGAGCATCCTGGCAAGCCCACCAAACCGCCTCATGCGTGCGTTCGCCGTCCGTGATCCAGAACTTGGCATGCTGCCGCTCCTTGCCCAGGCGCTGCGGCGGGTGCGTCAGCGTGACATTGCGCACGAGCAGATGGATGCTGGCGTTGCCTTGCCCCATCGGTTCCACTCGCGCCAACTCCTCCAGCGTGCCCAGCGTGACTTCCGACAAGCGCACCTCTGCATCCAGGCACAAGGCCGGCTGCAATTGCGCTCGGCTGACCGTGCGCTGGGCCAGGTCGTTGAGGCGCTGGCGGAAAGCTCCCAAATTCTCCGGGCGCATGGAAAGTCCGGCCGCCATGGCATGGCCGCCGTGGCGGACCAGCAGATCGTGACATTCCCGCAACGCGGCGGCCAGATCGAATCCTTCAATGCTGCGGCCCGATCCGCGCCATTCGTCTCCTTCGCCGCCCAGGATGATGGTGGGACGATAAAACTCCCGCAACACGCGCGAGGCGACAATGCCGACCACTCCGATGTGCCAGAGAAGCTGGCCTTCCACGATGACAAAGTCGGTTTCCGGATTGAACTTGGCGCGCACGGCGCCCAGCACCTCGTCCGCAATGCCTCGCTCGACGGCTTGCCGCTCGCGGTTGCGGGTATTCAGTTCCTGGGCCATCGCCTCGGCTTGGGCCGAATCAGTGGCAAGGAGCAATTGCAGCGAGACGATGGCGTTTTCCATGCGGCCGGCCGCATTAAGGCGGGGAGCGAGTTGGTATCCGACTTCATAGACGCCCACTGGTCCGGTCATCTGGGCGACCTTCCTCAAGGCCTGCAAGCCGGGCCGTTGGGTGGTGTTCAACCGCTCCAAACCGGCGCTGACCAGGATGCGGTTTTCGCCCGTCAGAGGCACCAGGTCCGCGATCGTGCCCAAGGCCACCAAATCGAGCAGCGGCCGCAAATCCATTTCCTGGGCCAGCGGCCAGCCCGCTTGACGCCCGCGTTTGAGGAGGGCATGGGCCAACTTGAAGGCGAGACCCACCGAGCATAATTCCCGGAAGGAAGGGGCGCCGGGCGGAGCCAATTGCGGGTTGACCAAGGCGGCGGCGGCCGGCGGCGGCGAAGAGATTTGATGGTGGTCCAGCACGATCACGTCCACTCCTTTGTCCGCCAGCCATTGAATGGTGCTGAAAGCGGTTGACCCGCAGTCAATGGCCAGCAGAAGGGTGGTGGGGAGTTTATGAAAGCAATTCTGCACGGCATCCTGGCTCAGGCCGTAGCCTTCTTCCATGCGGTGCGGCAAGTAGAATTCCACTTGCCAGCCGAGCCGGCGCAACACTTCGGTCAACAAGGCCGTGGAGGTGACGCCGTCCACGTCGTAATCCCCAAAAATGACCAGCGCTTCGGCGTGTTCATGCGCCAGTAACAAGCGCTCGACGGCCTGGTCCATGTTCGGAATCAGGAAGGGATCGGCGAGTTGTTTCAAACGCGGCTCCAGGAAGTCATGGATGCGCGTCGGCTCGCTCAGGCCCCGGTTGAGCAAGCATTGAACCAGCAAGGGAGAAGCTTTCAACTCCGCCGCCAGTTGTGCGGCCAAGATCGGCTGCGGCGGACTTAATGACCAATGGAACTTCATACCTGGCGGGTGGTCATGTCAATTGGCCAAGCCACTGCATGACCCGGTCGTAATATCTGAAGAAGAATCCGATGATCAGGTGGGCCATGGAGGTGAGATAAACCAGAGTGGCCAGACACATGCCGTAGGCCAGCCAGATCATGAGTCCATCTTCCTCCATCATGCTGGCCGCCATCAAGATGATGGCATAACTCGGCAACGAATTTGAAAAGGGAACGATGGGCGGAATGGGCAGAAACAGGACAAACGCCATCAAGGCCAGGAGGAGCGCGTTGCCAAATTGCGCGGCGCGCCAGGTCAGCCAGTCGGTGCGGCGGGGCTTGACCCATTTCTCCATGAAACGCAAGAACCGCACGCTGGCTTGCAGGACTTTGTGCATTCGTTCCGGGGACAATTTTCGTTCTCCGACAAATCTCGGCAGGTAAGGCGGCATCCGCAAGGCCAGTCGGATGGCCAGGAGCAGAATGACGAAGCCGATCACGTTGCTCAATCCCGGCAGCGGGATGGGGGTGATAAAAGGAAGGCTCAACAAAATCAGCACCAGAAAAAGCCCGCGCCGTTCCGTGCGTTCGATGAGCAAATTCAAGGTCAGCCCGCGGGGCGCTTGTTCCTCTTGCAGAATCGCGGCCAGACTGACTGATAAGGGAGGATGAAGCATGACAAGCGTCCGGGTGAGAGAGGATGTTCAGATCCGTTTCATGCGCGCCCTCGCCTGGCCGCCACGATTGACGCCACAACAGAGACCAAAATAATGCCGGCCACCACCACCAGCGACAAGCTCGTGGAGATGTGATACCACTTGGCGATGAGCATTTTCAGGCCGATGAACGAAAGAACCACCGAGAGTCCCAGCTTCAGGAAACGAAAATAACCAATGGCGCCCGCCAGCACGAAGTAGAGCGAACGCAATCCCAGGATCGCGAACACGTTCGAGGTAAAAACGATGAACGGCTTCTGGGTCACGGCAAAGATGGCCGGGATGGAATCCACGGCAAAGATCAGATCGGTTGTTTCCACCATCACCAGCACCAGCGCCAGCGGCGTCAAAGCCCGCCGCCCCTTCCATTCTGTCACGAATTTTTGCCCGTCGAATTGCGTCGAGACCGGAAACAGCTTTCGGGCCAGCCGGATCAACGGGTTCTTCTCCGGATACACTTCTTCCTCGGGGGCAAAGATCATTTTGATGCCGGTAAAGACCAGGAACGCGCCCAGCACATACAGCATCCAGGCAAACTGCCGGATCAATTCCGTGCCGAGCCAGATCATGAGGCCCCGCATCAGCAAAGCGCCCAAAATACCCCAAAAGAGGACGCGATGCTGAAACTGCAGCGGCACGCAAAAGTAGGCGAAGATCAGCGCGATCACAAAGACGTTGTCCATCGACAGTGACAGCTCGATGATATAGCCGGTGATAAACTCGATGGTTTCCTCGCGGCCCCAGGTCTCGACGATCATCGGCGCCAGGAACAGGGCAAAGGCCATGGCGACGGCAAACCAGACCACCGTCCAGGCGAGAGCTTCTTGGAATTTGATGACATGCGCCTGGCGGTGAAACACCCCGAGGTCCAGGGCCAGGAAAATCAGGATCACCGAGATAAACCCCACCCAATGCCAGGGGCTGATTTCAATCTCGGCAAGCATGGAGGGCAACTACACCCGCGCCGTGACGGCGCTGTCCATGACAACTTGGGAACTGGAAATAGGCCGCTCCCCTTTGTGCCACCACAGGACGAGCGCGCTGGCGATGTAAATGCTCGAATAGGTGCCGGTCACAATGCCCACCAGGAAAGTAAAGGCAAAATCATTGATGACGCCGCCCCCAAAAAGATACAAGGACATGGTGGCGAGGAAGACCGTGCCCGAGGTGATGATCGTGCGGCTCAGAGTCTGGTTCAGCGCCTGGTTCATCACCTCCCTGAAGCTGCCGCGCACGCCCAGTTTCAGGTCCTCTCGAATACGATCAAATATGACGATGGTGTCGTTAATGGAAAAGCCGATGATGGTCAAAATAGCGGCCACAATGGGCGCGCTTAATTCACGTCCGGACAGGAAAAACCAGCCCATCGTCATCAGAATATCGTGGATGATGGCCACGACGGCGCCGACGGCAAAGGAGAACTCATAGCGAAAAGCGACATAGACCAGGATGCCAAACAACGCCAGCAACGCCGCCACCAACGCCGATTTCATGATTTCCTGGCCCACGGTCGGCCCCACTTTATCCAACTGAATCCGCTGAAATTTGGCCTCCGGAAATTGGTTGGTCAGGCCCTGCTCGACTTTGGCTCCGCTGTCAAAGGCGGTGGTGATGCGCAAGGTTTTTGTGCCCGTGGCCAGGTCGTCCTGAAATTGGATGGCAGATTCGCCCACGCCGACTTTATTCACTGCCTCGCGGATCTTCTCCCGGTAGTCTTCCACATTCAAAGTCTGCGCGAAACGCAAGGTCAGGTTATCGCCCCCGGCAAAATCGACTCCAAAGACCTCCTTGCCCCGGATGACGCCCCAGCCATTTCCGATCAAGATGAGCGACCAGGAAGCAACGAAAGCCGGCACCGCCCAACGCAGGAAATCAATCTTGTTGTCTTTGATCATCTGCAACATGTGGAGGGACTTGAGCCAGTTCTTGGCCAGCAGCCAGTCAAAGATCAGGCGCGTCACCACCAGTGCCGTAAACATGCTGACGGTCACGCCAATCGTCAGGGTCACGCCGAAACCTTTCACCGGGCCGGTCCCCATGAAAATCAAAATGACCGAGGCGATGAGAGTGGTGAGATTCGAATCGAAGATGGTGCTGAAGGCCTTGCTGTAACCGGCGGCCAGGGCGCCGCGCATCGATTTGCCGGCGGCCAGCTCCTCGCGGATGCGTTCAAAAATCAAAACGTTGGCATCCACCGCCATGCCAATGGTCAGGACAATGCCGGCGATACCCGGCAAAGTCAGCGTGGTACCCACCGAGCACATCACACCGAACAGGATGATGATGTTCAGGATCAACGCCATATTCGCAACCAAACCCGCCCGCATGTAATAAACCAACATAAACACGGCCACGGCGATGGTCCCGATGATGGCAGCCCGCAGTCCGCTTTGGATGGAATCCTTGCCCAGGGAAGGGTCCACCCCGCGCTCTTCTTCAATTTGCACGGGAGCTTCCAGCGGATTCTCCAGGACGTTGGCCAGCTCGAAGGCCTCCGTCGGCGTGAAATCTCCGGTGATTTGCGCGCTCCCGCCTGGAATCGGCTCGTTAATCCTGGGAGCCGAGTAAAGTTCGCCATCCAAAACAATGGCCAATTGGCGCCCGACATTGTCGCGGGTGATATTGGCAAATAATTCAGCCCCTTTGGAATCGAAGCGGAGAATGATCTCCGGCTGGTTGGACACAGGATTCCTTGTCACCCCGGCCCGGGCCACGTATTTGCCGGTCAACCCCAGTTCCGGCTTCTTTTTGACCAGGTGGGGAATGCTGGTTTCCTGGCCGGTGCGGGTGGTTCTCTTCAGCATCAGTTTCTCGCAGCCGGGAGCCGACAATCCCTGGCCGAGCAGCGTCTCGCTATCGGCATGCACGAGTCGGAACTCGAGGAAAGCGGCTTTTTGTATCTGATTCTTGGCGCTTTCCTTCTCCGCTTCCGACAAGCCGGGCAACTGGATCAAAATGCGATTCTCGCCCGCCGGCTGGATGATCGGTTCGGCCACGCCGAACTTATCGACGCGCTTGCGCAACACTTCCACCGCCTGGGAAAGTGCCTGCTGCCGGCGCTCGCCGAAATCGGCCTGGTTCGTATCCACGCCGCTGATCTTGTTGGTGTCCAGTCCGACCAGGAACGACGTGCCGCCCTGCAGGTCCAAGCCCAGTTTGATCTTGCCGGCGGCATCGCGCTGCAACCGATTCAGAATCACCCGCGTCGCCGTCGCATCGGCCGGGGCTTTAACGGTGGGAAAATAACGGGCGATGTTGTTCGTGCCGATGGCGTCGAAGAGATTGCCAAAGGTGCGCCCCGGCTTCTCCTGCTCCAGTTTCCTGGCTTGCTCAACGATGGCGGTGAAATTGGTGTCGCGGTTGGAGGCGCGGCTTTGAAACTCGCCAATCAGGTTGCGTCCCTGCGGCGGGTTGAGCGACCAAAGCGCCCAAAGCACCACGAAGACAACGAAGAGGAATTTCCAAAAGTTATTTCGGTTCATGAACTTGAAAACTTACGAGTCGGTGGAGCCGGAGACCTTTTCCGTGATATCCGAAACGGCGCTTTTCAACACCTCCAGCTTCGTGTCGGCCGACCGAATGGAGAGGCTTCTTTCTTTCACGCTGATCACGACTCCGATAATGCCGCCACTGGTGACGACTTTGTCGCCCGGTTTGAGAGTTTTAAGCAGATTCTCGTGGTCCTTGGCCTTTTTCTGCTGAGGCCGGATCATGGCAAAATAGATGATCACCACCATGAAGACCAGCGTTCCCAGCATTTGCAGCATTTGCCCGGTGGGGTTTGGCGCGGTGCCCGAGGGCGGCGCCGGCGCGAAGGCCAGCAGCGCGTTGATGCCTGTCAAAGTCATATTTTCTATTACAGAGCCGCCCAATCTATGCCCGCGACCGGATTTGGCAAGCTTAACGTTGGCAAAAGAAGTCACCGCTCCGCCAGGCGCATGGCGAGCACTTTCTGCGTGGGAATGTAGCGGCGGACGAACTCCGCGCGAAACTCGGCGAACGTCCCCGCCGCCAAATGAGCCCGGATATCGGCCATGAGTTTGAGATACATATAACTGTTGTGGACGCTCAACATGCGGAGTCCGAGAATCTCGCCCACATTCAACAAGTGCCGCAGATAAGCCCGCGTAAAATTCCGGCAGGCAAAGCAGGCGCATCCCTCCTCAATCGGACGGAAATCGGCCTTGTTAAAGCCGCCTTTGATGCTGACGGTTCCTTGGCTGGTGAAAGCGGTGCCATTCCGCGCCACTCGAGTCGGCAACACGCAATCAAACAGGTCCACGCCCCTAGCCACCAACTCCACCATTTGCGCCGGCGTGCCCAAGCCCATGGCATAGCGCGGTTGGTCCGCAGGCAAAAAG
>ERZ1292640.343-Hain-H43-02um-R1-343-length-37458-cov-6_pt1 | contig 37458 bp, 33 predicted proteins | sample MGYA00564404_ERZ1292640 | MGnify/ENA primary metagenome ERZ1292640 (study PRJEB36523, sample SAMEA6512636) | groundwater metagenome | collected 2019-01-08 | study: AquaDiva: Metagenomics assemblies of 32 groundwater samples | reverse complement strand
GCAGCAGTGTTTTTGGTCGTTTTTAAATAATTGCCAGCCGCAAGGCGTAATTACAACCCGTATTGGCGCGGAATTTTTACGCGCAAACAGGGAATTTCTAAAATAATTACTAATATATGAAAGCCATAACATTCACGCGCGTTATCTTTAAGAAATATCCCCGGTTAGTTGTTATTAACACGGCGTTGCTTTTCTTTGCAAATATCTTTGACGCCGCGTCCATCTTTTCATTGGTTGTTATTGTGGATTTGTTCCTTAATCCTAATTTAGCCAATGCCAGTATAGTTACGCAAAAGATAACGGCTGTAATAAAATTTACAGGATTACCGGTAACTTTGGGGTGGCTATTGGCTGTATTCATGTTTTTTAATATCCTTAAGTCCGGTTTCCAGATTTTTGCCCAGCGCGCGATTTTAAAGACTAAATACGCGTTATTGCGCGAATTAATGCTGGGGACATTTGAAGATTTTTTAAATGCCCGCTGGCTTTTTTTTACCAAAAATAACCAAGGCGTGTTAATTAATACCTTTATCCGTGAAATGACGGTAATTGGCGACGCGCTTAGCGCTATGGGGCGCTATTTTTCCTGCATCTTTCAAATAGCCCTGTATCTAGTTGTCCCTTTCTATCTTTCCTGGCAGGTTACTTCCGTTACAATTGCAAGCGCTGTAATTTTTGTAATGCCGTTTTTTTGGCTTGGGAAAATAAGCTATAAATTAGGTAAATTGAATACATCTACCGCTAATAAGATTAGCACGGTTATTCAGGAAAATTTAAGCTTGGCGAAAGTGGTCTTGGGTTTCGGCAAGCAAGATAAAAGCGTCTCGGCGCTAGCTTTTGCTTTTGACGCCCATAGAGAGGTAACAATAAAATCCCAAGTCCTTAATTTTGCAATGCCGCTAGCGTATTTTCCATTCGGCATATTAGTCTTGTCTATTGGTTTATTCGTTGCAAGAAGTTTTACCCTTCCGTTATCGGAGACAGCGGTATTATTTTATGCCCTTGCCCGCGTGGTTCCTTTAATCGGTAATGCCGCGGAGTATAAAAACTGCTTGGATAACTTTTTCCCCAGCTATGAACAGGTTATAAGCTTAAAAGACAGCGCTTGTGCGATGAGACAGCCATCAGGCGCGAAGCAATTCACGGATTTCAGTAGTGAAATAAACATAGAGAATCTCGCCTTTGGTTATGATGGCAGCCGGCCTATATTGAGCGGCGTAAATATATGCATCTCTAAAGGAAAGATGATAGCAATAGTCGGAGAGTCGGGAGCGGGTAAATCGACGCTGATTGATTTGATTATGGGTTTTCTTCAGCCTTCAAGCGGCAGTATTGCTTTTGACGGGGTTAGCCTTCAGGAATTCGATATAAATTCATTGCGCCGCAATATCGGATATGTGCCGCAGGAAAGTGTTTTGTTTAATATGAGTGTCCGCGATAATTTACGCTGGGCAAATGATATGGCAGGCGACGATAAAATTAAGCAGGCCTGTATACAAGCCAATGCCGAAGAATTTATTGGAAAGTTAAGCCATGGTTACGAAACAATCGTAGGTGACCGCGGGGTCAGGTTATCCGGCGGGCAGATTCAACGTATCGCTTTAGCCAGGGCAATACTTCGCCAACCTAAGCTATTGATTCTGGATGAGGCTACCAGCGCCCTGGATACGCATTCTGAACGTTTAATCCAACAGGCAATAGAGAATATTGCTAAAGAAACTACGGTTGTTGTTGTGGCGCACAGGCTTTCAACGATTATAAATGCTGATTATGTATATGTCCTTAAAAATGGCCGAATTATAGAAGAAGGAAGATACTCTGAACTTATTCTGGCAAACGGCAGTCTTAGCAATATGGCTAGGCTTCAGACCTTAGAGGCTTCAATAAAATAAGAAAAGGGAGAGAAGATGGCTGCAAGAAATAAGGTTTTGGTGACAGGGGGAGCGGGATTTATTGGTTCGCATTTATGCGAAAGGCTGGTTGCAGAAGATTATAAGGTAAAGGTTTTCCTGCGGTATAACTCCCGTAATTTCTGGGGGTGGCTTGAAACATTGCCATATAAAGAAAGGCTTGAAGTTGTAAGCGGCGATATAAGGAATTATGACAGCGTCCGATTTGCAATGCAGGATGTGAAGGTTGTATTTCATTTGGCAGCGTTAATAGGGATTCCCTATTCTTATTATTCGCCCGATGCCTATGTGGATACTAATATAAAAGGTACCTTGAATTTATTACAGGCAGCCCGCGATTCCGACATAAAAAGGTTTGTGCATACTTCCACAAGCGAAGTATATGGCAGCGCGCAGTTTGTCCCTATCCATGAAGGGCATCCGGTGAATCCCCAGTCTCCTTACGCGGCTACGAAAGCAGGCGCGGATTTCCTGGCTATGTCTTTCCATAGCTCGTTTAATTTACCTGTTTCTGTTATAAGGCCGTTTAATACTTATGGCCCGCGCCAATCAGCCAGGGCCATAATTCCTACAATTATCACCCAGATGCTTAGCGGAAAGGAGAGCTTAAGGCTGGGTTCTTTATTCCCTACGCGGGATTTGACCTTTGTAAAGGATACTGTAGAAGGATTTATAAAAGCTGCTGAATCCAAGAAGTGTATAGGTGAGATTATAAATATAGGCTCAAATTTTGAGATATCAATTAAAGATTTGATAAAAACTATTAAGAAACTTATTGGCTCTAATATTAAAGTTGTAAAAGACAAGGAACGGCAAAGGCCTAAAAATAGCGAAGTTACAAGGCTGCGCGCGGATATAAAAAAGGCGCAAGAACTGCTTGGTTTCGCCCCTAAATATTCTTTGGAGCAAGGGTTAAAAGAAACAATCGAATGGTTTAAACTGCATAAAGGGCAATATAAACCGGGCATATACAATGTCTAAGCATAAGAACTTGATACCTCTTTCTATTCCGAATATAGACGATAATGAATATAAGTATCTGAAGGAATGCCTTGATTCGGGATGGGTTTCTTCGGCAGGCCCATTTGTAGATAGGTTTGAAAAAGCAGTCGCAGGGTATACGGGCGCCAAATACGCGGTATCCTGTATTAATGGGACCGCGGGTTTGTTTATTGCTTTAAAATTATCCGGCATCAAATATAATGATGAGGTTATTGTTCCAACCGTTTCATTTATCGCTCCGATAAACACAGTAAGATATACAGGGGGACAGCCGGTTTTTATGGATTGCGATGATTATTTAAATTTAGATGTTGATAAATTTAGCCGGTTTTGCGAAAAAGAATGCGTACTTACCAAGAACGGTTTAAAAAATAAAAGAAGCGCAAGGATTATTAAAGCGGTTATGCCGGTCCATGTTTTCGGCAATCCTTGTAATATGGAAGCAATAATGAAAATAGCCAAGAAATTTAGGCTTAAGGTAATAGAAGATGCCACAGAAAGCTTAGGGGCATACTATACAAAAGGCGCATATCGTAATAGATTCACCGGCACCATCGGCGACTTTGGTGTTTATTCATTTAACGGGAACAAAATCATCACGGCCGCTGGCGGCGGAATGATCGTTACAGGCAATAAAAACCTGGCCGAGAGGGCAAAATATTTAACAAATCAGGCAAAAGATGACCCTATAAACGCGGTGCATAATGAAGTGGGCTATAATTTTCGTTTGAGCAGTTTACAGGCGGCGCTGGGGATATCTCAGTTGGAAAAGTTAAATAGTTTTATCAAAATAAAAAAAATCAACTACGGATTATACAAAGAAGAGCTTAAAGGCATGGAAGGTTTGGAAGTCTTAGGTATACCCGATGGGACAATCCCTAATTATTGGTTTTATTCATTAATTATTGAAAAAGAAAAATACGGATGCGATAGAAAGAAATTGATGCTTGAGCTCGCGAGTAAAGGCATAGAAACAAGGCCGCTTTGGTATTTATGCCATATGCAGAGGCCATATCTAAAAAATCAGGCTTATAGTATAACGAGGGCTTTTTGGTTTTGGAATAGGGTTTTAAATATACCTTGCAGTACTAATTTGACCGAAAACCAGGTAAGAAAAGTAGCTCTGACTATAGGTGAGCTTAAGGAAACAATATGGAAAAGCTAAAACATACTCTTGTTGGTTGCGGTATGACTATTAAAGAAGCCTTGAAACGGATGGATGAGGCAGGAGAGAAGACATTATTTGTAACAGATGAAGAGAATAAGCTCCTTGGTTCAGTTACTGATGGCGATATAAGAAGGTGGATACTTAAGGGCGCTACTTTAGAAAAGGGCGTTACTTGCGTGATGAATAAGAACCCTCATTATCTTCAAAATGGCTATGCAAAAGAAGAAGCAAAGGATTTAATGTTATCTAAGGCAATAGGGTGCCTTCCGATAGTTGACGCTCATAAAAGGGTTATTTCCGCGATATGGTGGCTGGACTTTTTTGAAAAAAAAATAAATAAACAAAAATCGATAGATGCCTCTGTGGTTATAATGGCTGGCGGAGAAGGCAAGAGGCTGTCGCCATTTACAAATATCCTTCCTAAATCCCTCATACCTATAGGCGATAAGCCTGTAATAGAAGTCATTATGGAAAGATTCGCTGAATACGGGTGTAAGGATTTTTACCTGTCCGTTAATTACAAAGCGAACATTTTAAAGGCATATTTTGATGATTGCTGCCATGAGTATAATATAAGCTATATCGAGGAGAAAAAGCCATTAGGCACAGCGGGAAGTTTGTTTTTACTGGGCGGCTCAATAGGAGAGAGTTTCTTCGTGACTAATTGCGATACGCTGATAGACGCGGATTACTCCGATATTTTAGAATTTCATAAAGCAAATAAAGACGATATAACGTTAGTCGTATCCATGAAGCACTATGTTATACCTTACGGCATATGTGATATTAACGAAGGGGGAGCGCTGAAAGCCATTAAGGAAAAACCGGAATACGACCTTTTAGTGAATACCGGGATGTATGTGCTTAAACAAGGCATATTGGAGCTGTTGCCAAAAAATGAGTATTTTAACATTACCGATTTGATTAACAAGGCCATAGATGCTAAAAAGAAGGTTTCTGTTTATCCTGTTTCGGAAAAATCATGGCTTGACATAGGAGAATGTCAGGAATTGCAGAAGACATTGAAAAAATTCGGGGTTACTTATTAAGATGGAAAAAATTATTTTGCTAGGCTCTGGCGGGCATTGCAGGGTTATTATAGATGCTATTCTAAGCGGTAAAAGATTTGAAATAGCAGGGCTAACGGATGTAAATAAGAGGAAGGGTGAAATAATTTTCGGCATGCCTGTTTTAGGCAACGACAGTGTTTTGGGAAGTTGTTTCAGGAAAGGGATAAAAAATTGCTTTATAGCTGTGGGCGGTATCGGAAACCCGGATTTAAGGATCTCGCTATTCAATAAGGTAAAAAAAATAGGGTTTAAATTGCCGAATGTTATTCATCCTTGTTCTGTTGTATCTGAATCATCTAAACTTGGCGAAGGAAATTATATCGGCCCCGGGGCAATTATTAATGCCGGGGTTAGGATAGGCAGTAACTGTATAATAAATACAGGGGCGATAATTGAGCATGATTGTAGGATAGCGGATTTCGCGCATATCGCTTCGGGCGCAGCATTAAGCGGAGGCGTAAGCATAAAAAGGTGTTCGCATATTGGCACAGGCGCTTCTATTATACAATCAGTAAAAGTGGGCAAGAATTGTATTATCGGCGCCGGCAGCGTAGTATTGAAAGATGTGGCAGATAACGCCATTGCTTACGGTAATCCTTTAGTGAAGGTGAGGAATAATGTTCGATAGGGTATTTATTATCGCGGAAGCGGGCGTAAATCATAATGGTTCATACTCAACAGCCAAGGGATTGATAGACGCTGCTTACGCGTCAGGAGCTGACGCGGTTAAATTTCAGACGTTCAGAGCTGAACTTGTTGTTTCAAGAAACGCGCCTAAGGCCCCTTATCAAGACTTAACCACAGATAGGGATGAATCACAATTTGAGATGTTAAAGTCATTGGAGTTAGGCAGGGGTGCCCATAAAAAATTATTCGCGCATTGCAGGAAAAAAGGGATTTTATTTTTATCTACGGCATTTGATATGGACAGCATAGAGTTTTTAAGCGAATTAGGCCTAGAGATATTTAAAATACCTTCTGGCGAGATAACTAACCTGCCCTATTTGCGAAAAATCGGCTCTTTGCGTAAAAAAATAATATTGTCAACAGGGATGAGTATTTTGAAAGAAATAGCGGCTGCTTTAAATATCTTGATTTCTAGCGGCACTAAGAAAGAAGATGTCACAGTTTTGCATTGCAATACAGGTTACCCTACGCCTATAGAAGACGTGAATTTAAAAGCTATGCTGGTTATTAAGGATAAATTCAAGGTAAGGGTCGGCTATTCCGACCACACGCAAGGCTATGATGCCGCGCTTGCCGCCGTTGCATTAGGCGCGAGCGTTATAGAGAAACATTTTACATTGGATAGAAATATGCTTGGGCCTGACCATAAAGCAAGCCTTAATCCGCGGGAATTTACAGCTATGGCAAGGTCAATCCGTAATGTGGGTATTGCAATGGGTGGCGGGATAAAAAAGCCATCGCGTTCGGAGAGCGCCAATATCGGGGTTGTGCGTAAAAGTATCGTAGCCGCGAGGAATATAAAGCGCGGGGAGCGCCTTACAGAGAGTAATATCGCTGTCAAGAGGCCCGGCACAGGAATCAGCCCTATGAGGTGGGATGAAGCGATAGGCGCGCTTGCCAAAAGGGCATTTGAAAAAGATGAGCTTATAGAGTTATGAGAAAAAAAATCTGTGTTATTACCGGAAGCCGCGCTGAATATGGCCTGCTGTATCCATTATTAAAGAAGATAAAGGATTCCGGAGATTTTATTTTACAGCTTCTTGTTACCGGCTCGCACTTCTTAAGGGAGTTTGGCCTGACGTATAGAGAAATAGAAAGTGACGGCTTCAAAATAAGCGAAAGAATTGAAATGCTGTTATCTTCTGATACAAAGGCAGGGATAACCAAGTCGTTGGGCATAGGGTTGATTTCTTTTTCCGATTGCTTAAGCAGGCTTAAACCGGATATGGTAGTTGTTCTTGGAGACCGTTTTGAGATTTTTGCCGCTTCCCAAGCAGTATTTATTGCCGGGATACCTTTAGCCCATATACACGGCGGCGAGCTGACTGAAGGGGCCATAGACGATGCATTCAGGCACTCAATTACGAAAATGAGCCTATTGCATTTCACTTCTACGGAAGAATATCGAAGGCGGGTAATTCAGTTGGGAGAGCTTCCTGCACGGGTATTTAATACCGGCGCGTTAGCCATAGACAACATAAAGAATCTGAATTTGTTAAAGAAGGATGAACTTCAGAAGGAATTAGGCTTAGATTTCGGGGCGAAAACACTTTTGGTGACATTTCATCCCGCGACACTTGAGGAAAACACATCAGGCCCTCAATTCAAGGAATTATTAAAGGCATTGGATAATTTTAAGGATTTAAAAGTTATTTTTACAAAGCCGAACGCGGATATCGGTGCCAAGATAATATGCAGCCTTATAGACGATTATGTAGGCAAAAATTCACGCCGAGCGGTGAGTTTTACGTCTTTAGGCCGGATAAGGTATTTATCAACAATCAAATATGTTAACGCGGTTGTTGGCAATTCTTCCAGCGGAATAATAGAGGCGCCGGCACTCAAAAAGCCAACTGTGAATATTGGGGACCGGCAAAAAGGAAGGGTAAAGCCGGATAGTGTTATTGATTGTCCTCCAATGGCAAAAGATATAAGAAAAGCAATCAGTAGGGCATTATCTGTAGAGTTCAAGCGATCTTGCAAGGCTGTCAACTGCCCATACGGAGACGGCCATGCCGCGGAAAAGATATACCGAGTTATAAAGAAAACGATAGGAAAATCAAATGATTTTAAAAAAAGTTTTTATGATTTAAGGTTTCGATAAATAATATGCCTTGGACGAAAGTTTATACGGAAAAAGCGGATTTTGAGAATACCCTGGCGAAAGAAGGCCTGCGGGGCCTTTCTTATCGTGAAGCAATCAAGGAGGCGCAAATCCAACTTCTTGAAACAGACAAACGTGTTTTCTTGATCGGTGAAGGGATTGATGATTCGGGTGGGACGTTTGGGACTACATTAGGATTGCAAGAGAGATTTGGCAAGGACAGGGTTATGGATATTCCTATTGCCGAAAATGGCTTGACCGCGGTAGCAATAGGAGCGGCAATTGCGGGTTTGAGGCCAATATTTATACATATGCGCATGGATTTTCTTCCTATGTGTATGGACCAGATTATCAATCACGCGGCAAAGTGGTCGTATATGACCGGAGGCCACGCTAATGCCGGGTTGGTTATAAGAAGTATTATTGGCAGGGGATGGGGTTCCGCGGCCCAGCATTCGCAGGCATTACATTCATTGTTTACCCACGTTCCCGGGTTAAAGGTTGTGATGCCGGCAACTCCTTATGATGCTAAAGGTTTATTGATCTCAAGCGTTCGCGACGGTAATCCTGTCTTGTTTGTAGAACACCGCTGGATTTATGATTATATAGGCTATGTGCCTGAAGAGCTATATGAGGTGCCCATAGGGAAGGGAATCATCAGGAGGCAGGGAAAAGATGTTACGATAGTGGCGGCGTCGCAGATGGTTTATTTTGCAATTAAGGCTGCGAACGAATTACAAACCCAGGGAATTGACGCCGAGATAATAGACATACGCTGTTTAAAGCCTTTGGACGACGGGTTGATTATTGAATCTGTTACAAAGACAGGGTGCCTTGTTGTTGCCGATTTAGGCCATATAACTTGCGGTTTCGCGAGTGAAATAATCGCCAGGCTCGTAGAAAAGGCTTCTTTTAAAGGCCCTGTAGAGAGGGTTTCCGCGCCTGATACGCCGATACCTGCCAGTTCGGCCTTGGAAAAAGCCTATTATCCCGGCACGGAACATATTGTCAGCGCGGTAAATAGGGTAGTATCTAAAAAGAATATAAGCAAGCCCGCGAAAAATCTATTAATAGATAAATATGATATTTCTGTGATTATGCCGGCGCTTAATGAAGAGGATAATATTACAAAAGCGGTTAATAATACGCTTTTGGCTTTTGATGAGTTAGGCATAAACGGAGAGATTATCGCGATTGACGACGGCTCTACTGATAAGACAGCATGCCTTGTCCAAGGTATTATAGAAAACGACAAGCGGGTTAAAATTATAAGCCATAAGCATCCTTGCGGCATAGGCTTGTCTTTTTGGGAGGGAGCTGATAATTCTTTAGGGGAAGCTGTAGTTATGCTGCCCGGAGATAACGAAAATGATCCGTGGGAAATATTACGTTATTGTAAATTACTCGAACATGTTGATATTGTAATACCTTTCATTTATAACCGGGAAGTAAGGCCGTTGTGGCGCAATATACTTTCTCTTGTTTATCGCACGATAGTTAATACCACCTTCCTAATTAACTTGAATTACACAAACGGCACCGTCATATATAGAAAAGCTGTATTAAAAAAACTAAGCTCTCGGAATAAGAGTTTTTTCTTTCAGTCTGATATCCTGATAAGGCTAATAAAGAAAAATTACCTTTTTGCCGAAGTGCCCTATAGGTTAAGCATAAGGGAGCATGGCGTATCAAAGGCGCTCTCTTTTCCCTCTTTTCTGCAGGTAGCCAATGGCTACTTGAATTTGGTAAAAGATTTTTACTTTCCAAAAGATAATAAAAACTTAGAGCTTATTCCCAGGGATTCATTGACTTTTATAAGAAGGCGCGGAAAAAATGCAAAATTTAATACTTGATGGCCATAAGCTATCCTGGCATAGGGAAAGGTTAGAGGCCTGGCAGAGGGGTGAGCATATAGCCCCAATTACTATTGATTGCGCCCTGACCCGGCGGTGCACGTATCGCTGCGTTTATTGTTATGGACAGTTACAGGCGAATGATGAAAAAAAATTAACACGGGATGTGATATTCAGGTTCTTAGATGATGCGGTCGATATTGGGGTAAAGGCGGTAAGTTTTGTCAGCGATGGCGAAAGCACATGTTCGCCCCATCTTTATGATGCTGTTTTAAGAGGAAAAGCGAATGGCTTGGACGTTGCGCTCGGAACTAACGGGTTTCTGCTTAAAGACGATAAATTAGAAGAGATATTACCCTGTTTGACCTATTTGCGGTTTAATATTTCAGCGGCCGAACCCGGCCGTTACGCGAAAATTATGGGTTGTAAGGAAGCATGCTTTGACAAGGTCATTAGCACTATAAAAGAATGTGTAAGGATAAAGAATGAAAAAAGCCTCGGTGTTACGCTGGGGTTGCAAATGGTTTTACTGCCGCAGTTGTCCGACCAGGTAATCCCTTTGGCTAAGCTGGGCAGGGAATTAAAGGTTGATTATACGGTTATTAAACATTGTAGTGACGATGAATTTGGCAGCCTTGGTATTAACTATCCCGAATATTTTGCCTTGGAAAGTATTTTAAAAGAAGCTGAGGCTTTTTCTAACGATGAGTATCAAGTGAAAATAAAATGGTCTAAAATACTAAGCGAGGGGAAACGTAAATATAGCCGCTGTTACGGCCCGGCATTTATAATGCAGATGTCAGGTTCAGGATTGGTTGCCCCCTGCGGTATGCTTTTTAACACGAAGTATAAAAAATTTCATATAGGAAACATTGTTGATACGCCTTTTAAGGAAATATGGCAAAGCAGGCGTTACGCGGAAGTTATGGAGTCTATTTGCTCGGATAAGTTTAACGCGCAGAGCGCCTGCGGCACCCTATGCCTTCAGCACAAAGTAAATGAATTCTTGTGGGATTTAAAACAAGGGAAAGCGGCGTACAAAGCTCCGCAAGGGGCTCCTCCTATGCATACAAATTTTATCTGATAAAAGTTTATGCCAATAAAAGATAACATGATTATTACCGCCAAGAGTGAACCAAGTGAAGATTACTTTTTAATTATTGAGAAGGCGGGATTAAGGGCGGTAGAATTATTTCTTTCTGGAATAATACTAAAAGATGTTAAACGCCTTATTAAGCTTTGCAAGAGATTCGGTTTTAGGTATGCAGTCCATGCCCCAAACGATAATTCTGATTTTTCAAGATTAGCCGAGTTGGTTTCGGCGATAGGCGCCGGCGTAGTTGTTTTCCACAACATATACTGGGATAATGAATGGGAAAAGATCGCCAAAATTTTTAGCGGCGTTAATGCCAAATTATGCATAGAAAATACATGCAGTGTCCACGAACCGCTAAAATTTATGCGCAAATTTGGCATGGGCAGGTGCCTTGACCTGGAACATTTACAGCTGGAATGCTGCGGGATATTCGAAGAAGAGTTTGCCCGGGCCATAAAACAGGCTTCCCATATACATTTGACCGGTTATAAATATGGCTCGTCATTATGGCATACGCATATTCATCAATCTCCCGGTCATTCTTTGTATTTCTTGAACTTATTAAGGGATTGCGGTTATACTGGCCTAGTGGTTTCTGAAGCAAAAATATCCTTACAGACTTATGATGAATTCGCAAAGCTAAACAACTTTTATAAAAAGTGGGCCGGCAGCGTAAAGTAATTTTATAGGCAATCCGAGAAAAACATGATTTTGATTAATTCTTCATCCAAAAACGCGTTAAAAATATTCCAGCCGTTTTTGCCCATATATGTTCCGGTAGGAATTGGGTGTATTCTTGGGGCTGCCATGAGGCAGGGTATCAAGGCTTATTTTGTTGACGAACAGGTCGAAGATAATATTCTTGGTTTAGCCGCAGAATATGTCAAGGGCATGCAAAAGCCTTATATTTTCGGCTTTAGTGTTTTAACGCTTTCTTTTAAGAATGCAATAATTGTTTCAAGAGAATTAAAAAGGCTTTATCCTGATTCAATAATAGTTTTTGGCGGAGCGCACCCTAGCGCGCTGCCGGAAGAATCTTTGTCTTATGGGCATGTAGATATAGTAATAAGAGGAGAAGGCGAGAGGGCGTTGTTAGAATTATATAAACACATAAAAGAAGGCAAGGATTTTACGCATTTGGGCAGTATATCTTATAAAAAAAACAACGAAATAATTAATAACGCATTAACACCAATTATAGAGGATATTGACAGCTTTCCGCCTTTTCCATATCATCTTTTTACTTCAAAACAATATGATTTGGGGTTTGTGGTAAGTTCGCGCGGCTGCCCATATAAATGCATTTTTTGCAGTAACCGTATTACTACCGGAAGGAAATATAGGCATTATTCATCGGAGAGGATTGTTTCCGAATTAGAAACACTCAATGATAAATATAAAAAAAATTTTATCCTTTTTTTGGATGATAATTTCTGCGTGAGCAAAGATAGGATAAATAATCTTATAGATTTAATAAAAATAAAAGGCTTGCATAGGAAAATGACATTCAGTTTTCAGGCGCGAGGCGATAACGTTGATTATGAATTATTGCGGGATTTATTCAGCGCGGGATTCCGAAGCGTTTTTTTCGGCTTAGAGACTGCCTCCGAGAGGATTATGAAGGTTATAAAAAAAGAAGAAAGTGTCGCGGATTGTGTGAGAGCGGTAAGGATGGCAAAAAAGATCGGGTTCCATGTCAGCGCGACTTTTATTTACGGCCTGCCTGGAGAAAGCCATAGCGATAGGATGAATTGTGTGAATTTAAGCAATGAATTAGAATTAGACATGGTTAGGTATAATAACGCAACCCCATATCCGGGAACTGAACTGTATGAATTTGCTAAAAAAAGCGGCTGCCTCAAGGTTGAGGGCTTATATGAAAATTTTGTTTCGGTGTCCACTTTTATAGAAAACCCTTTCAAGAAAACGCCATTTTCTTATGTGCCGCAAGGGGCTTCGGAGGCGGAAATAAGAAGGGATATCCTTTTTAGTTATTTTAATTTTTATTTAAACCTATCCAGGCTTAAGAAAATATTTGCCAAGCCAAAACAAGGGGCAGGGTGGTTTAATGCCGGAAGCGATCCGCTAAAAATATTCAAGAAGCTTCCGGGCCTGTTTATTCTGGGGTTTATGTTGTTTTTTAAATTTTGCCAGCTGTTTTATTACATGGTGATAAAAAAGGAAACCGCGACCTCTCTGAAAAGCTTTTTTAAGGTATTCAGTAGAAATGGAATTTGATATAAAACCATGGCTGTTTTGATCCTTAGTTTAGCCCTGTTCGGGATTGCATTCTTGGTGCAGGTTATTATGTGGAGAATATATCTGCCTAAAAACCACAGCGCTATGTTAGGTTTGATTTTCTTGATTATCTTAGGGTTTGGTTTGTTTGTCCTGGCCGTATTTAATTTTTTCGGTTTTTCTTCTCAATGGGTTTGGATTCAGAAAGCTCAGTTGATTTTATTGTTTTTATGCCTAGCAATAGCTTATATAATCAGCTATTCAGCGGTAGAGGCACAGAGCCCATCTATTGAGATGGTGATTAGGATTGCGCGGGCGGGTTCCGCAGGCTTAAGCCGCGATGAACTTGCAGCGCGGATGTCTGACGAAAAGCTGGTTTTGCCGAGATTAAAAGAGCTGTTAGATTCAAAGATGGCCATTCTGAAAGATGCCAAATACAGGCTTACCCCTCTAGGGAGAAATTTTATTATGGCTTTTGTCGCTTATGGCAATTTGTTGGGGAAGAAGCAAAAGGGCGGATAGGATTATGTTCTTTAAGATTTTCGCGCCATTTTTCGGTTTAATTATAAACGCGTTCATTCAGATATTAAGCTATAAATATATCGTCAGGTATAAGCTTTTGGAGTCTGTATATTTCGGTTTTTTTGCCGGGATGGCGGCAACTTTTATTTCCGGAAGATACGCCTTGGCCGTTAATCTGGTTATGTATCTGGTGTTAAGTTATCTATACTTTCATTTTATAAATCTAGGCGAAACCGGCCGCAGGATCCGTTTATTGCGGGAGTTATATGACAGCAGGGAAGGGTTGTCATTAGATGAACTGTTAGCTAGGTATAACGGCAAAGAGGTATTAGAGAACAGGATACAAAGATTAATTAACAATGGGCAGGTCATTTTAAGGGCGAATAGGTATTATATAGGAAGGCCGCATATGCTTTTAATTTCCAGGGCCTTATCAGTATTAAGGCTAATGCTTTTGGGAAGGGGTAAATAGTAAGATGGCTGTTTTACGGTTAAAACAATGCTATATAATTCTACCTTTAGTTTTGGCGTATGTTTATCTATCCCTGAATTTCGCATTCTTAAGGCTTGATATTATTAAGTATGCCATTTTTCAGATTTTGTTCTTGCTGCTTCCGGGGTATATTTTTTGCGGCTGGCTTGTTTCAGAAAAATTAACAAAAATAGAGCGTTTTATTTTTGGCTATCCCGTAAGCATTATAGCTATGTTAATTTTAAGCTGGATAGGAAAACTATTCAGTTTTAAATATGCGGAGTGTTTGGTGCTTGTTATTTCAGGCTTGGCTGTTGTCAGATTAATTCGAGAGCGCAAGGTGAAGGAGTATCAGGAAGAAGGTTTAGCTAACGCGGTATTCATGCTTTTTTATGTATTTTGTTCCGTGATTGTGTTTAGGTTTTTTATTATCCCTTCCAGCCCTCCAACCCCGGAATATCCCGGGTTATTTTATCCGGATTCGCTCTGGAATCTGGATGTTGTTTGGTCGTATATCAGGGGGTTTCCTTTGGAAGAATCTAAATTTTCCGGGGTCCTGATCGGATATCATATGCTGAAAAACATATATCAGGCAGTGGTATACAGTTACACACGGATACAGCCTTTCTATATTCATTTTTTTATTGAGCCGGTATTTGATTGGTTCATGATGGCCTTTTTAGTTTTTTACGGCGGTTTAAGGATTGCCAGGTTTTCTTTGCGCCAGAGCACGCTGTTTACCTTCGGTTTATTTGCCACTGGCGCCTTTTTGGCCAGAGGCCTTCAAGGCCATCTTTTTATTAATCCCTTAACGCTTTACTATAGTATCCCCGCATTTGTTTTGTTCGTGTTTTATATCGTAAGCTATCTAAACCGCCAGCGCGATTTGGATCTGGCTTATTTAATAATTTTATTTACATATTTTACCGCCACAAAATCTATGCTGGGTATTATTATTCCCATTGTCCTGTTACTTTTGTTTGTGCTTAATATTTTCAAGAAATATTTTCCGTTTTCGATTAAGCAGATAATTTTAGGAATAGGCCTATTGATTAGCCTGATTTTACTTAGGATGACCATGCTTAATAATACCCTGCATCATTTATATTATGATTATGAAACAACAAGGTCACAGGCTTACGCGTTCTTGAAGAGTACGGCTTTTTTAAAGAATTATGCCGATATGATTTATCCTTTTTACAGGTTTTTTTCTAGCCTAACGCGTAATATCCTAAATTATTTTTTGAATTGGCAGTTTTTGACCTTTGCGGCGCTTTTTTGGGTGCGCAGAGACTTTAGAAAATATTTAGGCCAATTTAAGGTCAGCCTTATATTCGTAGCATTCTTTTTTCTTGTAAGTATTTCTATGATGTGCCTTTTTGATTTTCCGGGGATAAGAATCTATTACGCATGGTATACGCAGATTGTTTTTTTGATCCCGGGAGTAATCGCCGCGGACTATATTTTGCGCGAGAAAAAGATCGTCAGTAAATTCGCGCTGGGAGCGCTTTTGTTATTCTCTGCTGGGTTTCTTTATATGGATATGCACAACTGGGTAAAAATCGGATGGGGCAGGTTTCCTTGGGAAACGCAAAGGATATGGGATGAGCGCGCAAGCATTAATTACGATGAGTGGCTTGCTATGCAGTGGATGAGAGATAATACCGGGATCCACGAGACCTTTTTTACTGACAGAAGATATTTCGCTCACGAGGTATATAAGATGGAACAGCCTACTTTTTATGGCTATACTGCTTTAAGCGGCAGGCAGGCTTTTGCGGAAGGAGACACGCGTGAATTTTCTGGTGAATACAGGAAGATAGCGAACAGCCGGTGGAATTTGGTCAATAAATTTCTGACCTCTGTCGATGCTTCACGGCAGAGGGAACTGCTCGAGTCTATAAGGGCGGATTATTTTATTCACAGTCTACGTTTTAATAAAAAAGATTTTTCTAAAATAGATACGCTTAAGCTTGTTTTTGAAAATCCGTCTGTAAGGATATACGAGATAATAAGATGAAGGCCCTGTTAGTCGTTTATGATGTTGGCGATGGATAAAAAGATTAAAGGAGCCAGGGAAATGAAGAAGATAATTCTGTCAGTAGCAATATTGGTGATACCCATATTGTTTTTAATTGTATCTACTAAAGTAAAACTCCTAAAAAATTATTCTTATTGTATAACGACGCCTTATAATTTCTGTCCCGCTTGCGGTGATACGATGGCAACTAAAAATAGTTGCGCTGTTTATTATAAAAAGGACGGGATTATATCGCCTTTTTGCCAAGAGTGTTTTGATAGATTGTCTGTGGATGAAATCCAGGGATATGTTACAAGGACACTTGACGCCTGGAAGAAAGACCATCCCGGCAATTCATATAATGGTATGACTTATGATGAGATATTTGAAAATGCTATGAAAGAAGTTAAGAGGCGGAAAGGGGCTTAAGGAGATGCGGATACTATTTATAGTGAACATGGAAGACTTGGGGTTTGAAGAACCTTTGGGCGTAATGTATTTATCTAAAATCTGCAAGGAGAAAAACCACCAGGTCTATGTATCCGAAAACAATTACAATCGTATAGAAAAGATGATAAATGAAGAAAAACCGGATTTGCTGGCGCTGAGCATTTTAACGCCGAATTTTCCGTATCTTCTTGATACGGTAAATAATGTAAAACAAAGATATGATATACCTGTGATAATGGGAGGCCCACACGCAACATTCTTCCCCGAAATCATAAAGGAAAATTCAATAAATTATCTGATAGTAGGTGAAGGGGAGAAAGCGTGGGCTGAATTTTTAGACAAAATTTCCTCAAGAGAAACAGCAACCCCGGTGATGAATGTGGTATCAAAGGCAAACAAGAATCCACTTCGGCCTTTAATTTCAAACCTTGATGAGATTTCATTCCCGGACCGTGAATTATTCCGTGGATATGAACAGTTCTATGCTTCGGATGTCCGTTCAGTTATTGCCAGCCGCGGATGTCCTTACATGTGCAGTTATTGTTTCAATTATCAATACCAACAGATGTATAAAGGACTGGGAGCTAAACTAAGGGTTCGTAGCGTCAGCAACATAATAGAAGAGTGCTTGGAACTTAAAGAACGGTATCACGCCAAGATGATTCATTTCTTTGATGATATATTTCCTTTTGATGATGAATGGATTGAGGATTTTGCCGATAAGTATAAAATGAAAATCGGCCTGCCGTTTATTACGAATACGAGTTTCAATGTATGCTCTGAACACTATGTCAGGAATTTAAGCAGGGCAGGGTGTAAAACATTGCTTATCGGGGTTGAGACAGGCAATGAAACATTGCGGGAAAAGATACTTTTCAGAAAGATAAGCAACAAAAAGATGATAGAAAAAGCCCATCTGATACATAAATACAACATAAAAATATATACCCAGAACTTAATCGGTATCCCCTGCGGCAGTCTTAAACATGATATTGAAACATTAAGGTTGAATATAGATTTAAAAGCGGATTTTTCGGGGGCTTATTTTTGCCAACCTTATCCGCAAACCGCCATAGAACAAATAGCCAAAGATGCTGGCTTATTGGAGGAAAAGTTTGTGTTAAGCAGGTCTTTTTATTATTCCACTCCCTTAAAGCTGGATAATAAAAAAGAGATTGAAAGGTTGCACTTCTTCTTTCCTTTGGTCGTTAATTTTCCAATTCTGATTAACTTTTTAGATATAATTTTTAAAATACCGCCATTCATTTTTAAGATACTCGGGAATATATTGCACGGGTATAAGATAAGAACGGTGGTTTTAAGATACGACATGTCGTTAAATATGTTTATAAAAAACCTTATATTATTTTTTAAACGAAAGGTAAATCGCACATTCCATTCAGATATAACAGTAAAATAAAAGAATGCTAATTCAGGAATGAATAGAAATACTCTTAGCTTTGTGGCAGTTTTTTCTAGTAACTATTTCGATGTGGTGTCTTTTTGATTTTCCTGGAATAAAGATTTGCAGCATTGGGTAGGGATCGGATGTGGCAAATTGCCATGGAAAGAAGAAAAGATATGTGACGAACGTGCAACCGTAAATCACGATTAGTGGCAGGCTATGCAGTGGATGAGAAATAATACCGGGCTCCATGAGACCTTTTTTACTGATAGGAGATATTTCGCTCACGAGGTATATAAGATGGAGCAGCCTACTTTTTATGGCTATACTGCTTTAAGCGGCAGGCAGGCTTTTGCGGAAGGCGAGACGCGGGAACTCTCAGGAGAATATAGGAATATAGCATCAAGCCGCTGGGTGTTGATTAATAGATTTTTGGCTTCCCAAAATGCGCAGGAACAGAAAGAACTTCTTAAATCCATAAAAGCAGGCTTTTTTATACAGAGCTTGCGTTTTAATAAAAAGGATTTTTCAAAGATTGATTCATTCGAGTTGGTTTTTGAAAATCCATCAGTTAAGATCTACAAAATATTGAGGCGGCCAAATGTATAAGGACATATTTTCCTGTTCGGATAAAGTTGCTTTGGTTACCGGCGGATGCGGTTTGATCGGCAAAGAAATATCATCCGCGTTGGCTGATTTTGGCGCCAAGGTTTATATTGCCGATATCAATCAAAAAGAATACCATTTGTTAATGAAAAAAAACGACGGCTTAAAGTTTGTGCGTATGGATATCGGTTCCGCTCCATCTGTCAGGAAGGCCTTCTTAAAGATTGCCCTTAAAGAGAATAGGCTGGATATACTGGTAAATTGCGCTTATCCGCGGACAGCGGATTGGCAGGATATTTTTGAAGATATAAGGTTTGAATCTTGGCGCGCTAATTTGAATAACCATTTAGGCGGTTATTTTCTTTGCTGCCAGCAGGCGGCGGAAATGATGAGAAAAAGAAGGAGCGGCTCAATAATTAATATCGCATCTATTTACGGGATGACAGCGCCTGATTTCGGCTTATATAAAGGGACAAATAAAACTATGCCTGCTGCTTATGCGGCTATTAAGGCGGGGGTTATAGGGTTAAGCCGGTATCTGGCAACTTATTACGCGAAATATAATATCAGGTCGAATGTTATTTCTCCCGGAGGAGTTTTCGACCGGCAGGATCCCGGTTTTGTAAGAAAATACAAAAAAAGAGTTCCGTTGGCCAAAATGGCAGAGCCGCAAGATATTGCCGCGGCAGTTGTTTTTCTCGCAAGCCGCGCCTCTAAGTACATTACCGGCATCAATCTTCCGGTTGACGGCGGCTGGACCGCTTGGTAAGGTTAAACTTATGAAGATCTTAGTGGTTGGCTGCGGCTCGATTGGAAGAAGGCACATAAAGAACTTATCCGGATTAAGTGGTATTGAACGCATCTATCTAAAAACAAAGATAAAGGACCCTTATAAGGAGGCGCGAATACCGCACGATGTGCGGCTGGTAGGAAAGGGAGAGGACATTGACGCGGACGCCGCCTTTATCTGCAACGAAACACATAGGCATATAGAAACCGCGCTTCGGCTGGCAAAAATGGGGATGCATATATTTATGGAAAAGCCGTTGTCGCACAATATGGATTCTGTGATTAAACTTAAAGAGCTTATAAGAAGAAAAAAATTAAAATTGCTTTTGGGGTATAATTTTAGGTTTCTTCCTGCCCTGCGGTACATAAAAAAAAGCCTCTTGGGAAGGTTGTTAGGAGACTTATATTTTGCCAGGATAGAAGCCGGACAGTATTTGCCTGACTGGAGGAAAAATTCAGATTATCGCTCTTCATATAGTGTCAGCCGCAGAAAAGGCGGGGGCGTAGCGTTAGATTTGTCTCACGAGATAGATTATATGCGCTATTTGTTCGGCGACCCGGTATATTGGCAGGTTATGAAGGGCAGGTCAAGCGCCATATGCACAGACAGCGAGGATGTTTTTGAGGGGCTATACCGCTATAAGAATGATTTCATTTGCAGCGTGCATTTAGATTATTTACAAAGAGAAAAAAAACGCGGTATTTTTATTATCGGCAGCAAAGGCACATTAGTATGTGATTTTGTCCGCGGCCAGATAATTTTAAAACAATACAGTGGTAAAAAAAGGGTTGTTAATGACCCAAGGTACTTTGACCTTAGGCAAACATATAAGGACGAGGCCAGCCATTTTATAAGAGCGATAAAAATGGATTTCGCCCCGCGTGTAACCATTGATGACGGCATAAAAACATTATTGCTTACTAAGCCATGTTTAAAGAAAAGAAAATTCTCTGCGTAATTCCCTGCCGCAGCGGCTCTAAAGGCTTACCCGGCAAAAATATAAAGATGCTTTTGGGCAGGCCGCTTATGGTTTATAGCATAGAGCAGGCAAGGAAGTCCAGGTATGTAGACAGGGTTGTGGTTTCAACGGATGATCCGCGTATTGCTAAAATTGCCGTTAGGGCCGGGGCAGAAGCGCCTTTCTTAAGGCCTAAGCCGATATCGACGGATAAAAGCAGTGTTATTGACGCTCTTCTGCATGCTATCGCTGCCCTGAAAGAGAAAGAAGGCGCTGTTTTTGACGCGATTGTGCTGTTACATGCCAATGCCCCTTTAAGAAATATAGGCGACATAGATAAATGCATAGAGCTTTTATTTACAGCCGGCACAGAGAATGTTTTTTCGGTTACGCCGGCGCAGCGCAACCCGTATTTTAATATGGTTGAGATAGGGCGAAACAGCCGGGTGAAACTGGTGAAAAAAGGAAACTTCAATAATCGCCAGGATGCCCCTTCAGTTTTTGACTTAAATTCCTCCATTTATGCCTGGAAAACGGAAGTTTTAACGCGCAAAAGAAAAGTAATCCTTGGAGGAAGCAAGATATATATCATGCCTAAAGAGAGGTCTGTCGATATTGATGATTATCTGGATTTTAAGCTGGCAGAGTTATTGATGCGGAAGGCGCGGAAAAGATGAAGGTATTGCTGGTAATTTACGATAATGATTCTTATATTCATTGGTTCCCGCAGGGCGCCTCATATATCGCTTCGGCGCTTTTAAAGCATGGCCATACGGTTGAGATCTACAACCAGGATAAATTTCATTTTCCGGATGAACATCTCACCCAGTATCTTGATGAAAAACGCTTTGATGTTGTCGGCGTTGGCGTGATAGCCGGCTATTATCAATACCGTAAATTACTCAAGCTTTCGGAGGCGATAAATAATGCCCGGCATAGGCCGTTTTATATCATTGGCGGCCATGGGCCGTCTCCGGAGCCGGAGTTTTTCTTAAGGAAAACAGGCGCGGATGCCGCGGTGATCGGCGAAGGAGAGGAGACTGTTGTTGAGTTATTGGGCGCGCTTTCTAATAACTCGCCGCTAAAAGAAGTGAAGGGCATCGCCTTCGCGCAAAATGGGGATATCCATATAAACGATAAGCGCCCGTTATTAAAAGATATAGATGCGATACCTTTTCCCGCCTACCATTTATTCCCAATAGATTACTACCGGCTTTTAAGGATGCCCCATGTTAAAAATACTGATTTTGTAATGCCTCTTTTATCCAGCAGGGGCTGCCCTTATACCTGTGCTTTTTGTTATCATATGGATACGCAGGTAAGGCTGCGCAGCAATGAAAGCGTTATAGATGAAATTAAATTACTAAAAGAAGGATACGGGATAAATTATATTGCATTCGCGGATGAATTGTTGATGGTATCTAAGGAGCGGGCGGCATCTTTATGCGAAAGTTTTTTAAAAAGCGGTTTGAATATTAAATGGGATTGTAACGGCAGGCTTAATTTTGCCTGCGCCGATGTGTTAAAACTGATGCGCAGGGCAGGGTGTGTCTTTATCAACTACGGGATAGAAGCTATGGACAACGATGTCCTTAAGAACATGAAAAAGTCTTTGACCGTGGAACAGATTATTAAAGGTATTGAAGAGACGCTAAAAGCCGGTATCAGCCCGGGCTTTAATATTATCTTCGGCAATCTCGGCGACAGCAAAGAAACCTTAAAAAAAGGCGTGGAATTCTTATTAAAATATGATGATGGCGCGCAGATGCGCACTATCCGTCCGGTAACCCCGTATCCGGGGTCGCCTCTTTATTATTATGCCAAGGAAAAAGGGATGCTTGCCGGCGCCCAGGATTTTTATGAGAACAAACACTCTAACTCCGATTTATTAAGCGTTAATTTTACAGATATGTCTGACGAGGAATTTCACGGCAGCCTATTGGAAGCAAACAGGAAATTATTTGAAAATTATTTTCAGAAAAAAACCGCCTGCTTCATTAAACAGGCGCAGGATTTATATTTAAAAAGAGACGCTGATTTCAGGGGTTTTCGCCAAACCTAAAAAAATATGAAGATAGCCCTGGCAGATTTAAACCATATGACCGCAGGCGTGCATAACAATACCGTCCCCTTGGGCCTGGGTTTTATCGCGCGTTATTTGCGCAAAACAGTCAAAGATCCTTTAGAGATAAAGATTTTTAAAGATCCTAATAAGGCGCTGGATGTTTTTGATTCCTGGCAGCCTGATATTTTAGGCATAGCCCAGTATTGCTGGAATAGCGTCTTAAATTTACATCTGGCCGAGATGATAAAAAAGCGTAACCCGAAGTGTCTGGTGGTTGCCGGGGGCCCGAACTTAGATAATACAGAAAATAGCAGGGTGAGGTTTTTTCAGGATAACCCGTTTGTTGATTTATGCGTGGCTTATGACGGCGAGATACCTTTCAGCGAAATAGTAAAACGCAGGCTTGCCGGAGAAGATAACGAAGGACTGCGCGCCAGGCCTCCGTTAGGCGCCTACGCTTATGACCGGAAAAATAAAAAATTATTTTACCCTGAATCTGGATTCCCCAGTTTGCCGACTTTAGATGTTTTTGGGGCTATTTATGCCGACGGCACATTTGACAGCCTTCTTGACGATGGCTTTCATCCTTTTCTGCAGACCCAGCGCGGCTGCCCTTTTGCCTGCGCCTATTGCCATGCCTCGGATGAGTACTATTCAAAGGTGGCATTCCTTTCTCCGGAGTTTTTCCGCAAGGATATAGAATACTTGGCTAAGCGTTTTTCCGGCCGCCATGAGGTGGTTTTGTATTTGGCGAATACCAATATGGGCCTTTTTCAGGAAGATTTCCAGATTGCGCGGATCATCCGCGAAATGCAGGAGAAATATGATTGGCCAAGGCACCTTAATTTTAATACCGCGAAGATCCCTCAGAAGATACTCAAGATGTTGAATATACTGAAATTTCCGCCTACGCTTTCCCTGCAGACATTGACGGCGCAGGTTTTGAAAGTCATCAACAGAAAAAACATCCCTTTCGATGACTTTGTAAAATTCCAGCGCGATGTTTTAGAAATGACCGGCGAGATATCATCAACGGAACTCATTGTCTGCCTGCCCGAAGAAACCAGGGAGACATTTTTAGAGACTTTGAAAGCGGTAATAAATTCCGGGGTCCAGGATATAGTGATTTTTACTCTGATGAACTTAAAAGGCACGCCGCTTTTTTCGGAAGAAGTCGCAAAAAAATACGGTTATTTAATCCGCCACAGGATTGTTCCTAGGCAATTTAGCGTCCTGCGCGGAGAAAAGATTTTTGATACCGAAGAAGTCATAGTGGCGACTAACAAGATGTCCTTTGATGATTATTTAATGGTAAGGGGGTTATTTTTTACAACTACTGTTTTTTCTGCCGCTATGGAGCTTATCCCGTTAAAGAGGCTGTTAGTTGAATACGGCGTAGACATCGCCCGCTGGATTTTTGGCATTCACAGCCGTTTGGAAAGATTCCCTGATTTAAACGGGTATTTTAAGGAGTTTATGCGGGAAACAGAGGAAGAGCTTTTTGCCAGCCGCCAGGCCTTGTTGGATTTTCTTGCCAAGCCTGAAAATTTCCAGGCCCTTTGCAATGGGAAGCTGGGGGATAATTTAGTGAGAAAATACAAATATCTTGCTTTATCAGGAAGCTTTAAATCAGTGCTCAAGCTGGCTATTTGCGAAGCCGAAACATTATTAGGCGAGCGTTTAACCGGCGGCAAGGCCGAGGCTTTGCTTAAGAGTATGGAGCTATTTTTATCTACGCGCGGGATTCAGCATATTTTTAAAGATCCCAACGTGATAATGGGCCAAACGCGGATATCTTTGGATTACAATATCCCCGATTGGATAGAGAAATCGGGCAGGCTGCTTGAGGATTTTTCCGGCAAGTATGAATACATGGCAGAGTTCGATAAAAATGTTAAGGAAAAAATAAATAATTATACCCACGCGAATAAATCCGGCGACCTTTCTTTACAGGTTATGTATCGCGATGGTTTTACGCAGGATTTCTGGCCTAAATGGACATTAATCAATGAAGTACGATAATCTTATTATAGTATCGCGCAGTTTTCAACTTCCATTAGCCCTGAAGGTATGCAATCAGCTTTCCTCGGAAGGAGGTAATCCGTTAATTATTACTATATTCCCTGCGGAATCGATAGGCGCGTCGGTAAGAAATAAATATGCCTTTCGCGATTTCCGGTTTTACCATCGCCTTATGCAACAGAAATATGATGATTTCAGGCAGCAGGCTATAGATTTAATTCATAATTTAGCCGGCATTGAATTTGAAGGAAGCGCTAATTTAAGGGATATGACTTCATTTAAAGGCGTTCCCTTATGGGATTTATGCAGTGATCATCTCCAGTCCGCATTAATACCTTTAATCTATCGCCAGTATTTGGCAAATTTAATTCTTGGTTGTGAATTGCCGAAGTCGGTATATGTTGCAGGCGGCGAAACCGAACAGGAGAAGATATTTGAATCTTTATGCGTTAAAAAGGGAGTAAACTTTACCAAATTCTCCAATGATAGAAAGCCTTGTTTCGCGCAAACGGCTGAAAGGTGCCTGCTTTTTTTACGGCGCATCAAAAGATTTCTGGCCAGCCTTTATTACTTTTCTTTAAATCGGAGTAAGTTTAAAAAGCTAATAGGCTCCGGCGGCGTGATGTTCTGCGTTCCGTTAAAAAGGTATTTAAATTCTATGCTGCCGGTGATCAAAAAATATAATGAGCGCCAGCGGATAGTGGTTAATATGCATGCTTACGGGTCGGATAAAATACTTAAAAAGAATAAAATAATTTTTACTAACTTTTACGGATGTAAAATTTATAATCCTTATCCGGCCGGATATTTTCCTTTTCTAAATAGAATAGAGAGCGTTTTCTCGATTGAGGGTTTTTTAAATGAAAAATTATTTTCTGACCTGCCTTGCCCTATTCAATTGCTGCGTGAGATCCTTAAGAAATTGATCAGAGAAGTCTTTCCCGAGATGATGAGGGAAGTCGAGATATTAAATAAGATAATGGCCGCCTTTCGCCCAAAGGCGGTGGTGATATGTAATTATTACCCGTTAATCGCCTTAACCGCTAAAGGTTTTTCTGTCCCGGTCGTGGCCATACAGAATATTCATACTGACGATTTTTCGAAATACGGGCGGATTATCGCGGACGCGATCTTAGTAAACGGCAATTATTGGAAAGGCCGGCTTTTAAAATTTTTTCCTTATCCGGAGAAAATCTGGATTACCGGCTTAACCAGGTTTGAAGGCTGCCAGGAAAATAATTTTTCACAATCTTTAAGGTATCCCCGGAATAAAAAACTCGTGGTTTTTGCTACCGGCCACGACCTTTTCCCTGCGCCGCTTGAGATTATGAGAGAGGAGAAACAGGAGCAGATAAATGCTGTTTTTCAGGCCGTAAGGAAAATGGACGACGTTTATTTAGTAGTTAAATTACACCCTTTTGAAAAAGATTACGCCAGCTATCGAAGATCAGCCGTCGAGGCTCAATTAAGCGAATTTGCCCTGATAAGGGATATTGAAATGGTTGATTTATTAAGCCGCTCGGACTTGGTGATCACATATCTTTCCGCGGCCGGCTATGAAGCCATTTTATTAAATAAGAACGTGATATTCTTAGAAGAGAGTTCGAAATTTATGGGGCAGGATTGTTGGAATTTAAAATCTTACGGGACAGCGTTTTCTGTTAAGAACCTGTCGGATTTGGAGGGTTATATCCGTATGGCTTTATACGATAAGGAGGCGCAGCTGAATTTAAGAAAAAACAGGGAGGATTATATCCATGAGCATGCCTATAAGTTAGACGGCAATGCCTCTCTAAGGGCCAAGGATGTTATAGAGCGTTTATCGCAGGGTCAGATTAGTCGTGTCGGGAAAAATGATTAGGGTATTGTATCTGTATGAAAACCTGAATATCGGCGGGGCAGAACAGCTGCTTGTGACTACCTTGAAGTATCTGGATTACGGCAAATTCAAACCGCTTGTTTATTGTATCGGTAAAAAGGGCAGGCTGGCGGAAGAAGTAGAAAAAAACGGCATACCCGTAAAATTGCTGAATAAAAAATCGAGCTTATATAACATAGGCATTGTTTTGGAGTTAATAAAAATATTTAAGAGAGAGAGGCCCGATGTTTTGCATGCGAACCTTTTTTACCCCGGCTATTTCGGAAGGATCGCCGCTTTTTTCGCGGGGGTGCCTGTGGTAATAGTCACAGAGCACGGCACGCACTCTAATTTGAAGAAATGGTATCATTATTGCATTGATTTCACGCTTTCTTTCTTTACTACGAAAATTATTGCCGTATCATGCGCGGTCAGAGAGTATCTTTTGAAATACTCGCGCATCCGCGCGGACAAAATATCCGTGATTTATAACGCGGTGGATTTTGAGAGGTTTGACAGTGTTTACGATACGGATAAAGACCTTATCCGCAGTAAATTGAATTTTCCGGGTTCGGATTTTCTTATAGGCGCTGTTTCCAATCTTGCCCCTTGGAAAGGTCAGCATATCCTATTAGAAGCTTTCAGGGATGTCCTAAAGACATTTCCTGAGGCAAGATTGTATATAATAGGCCGCGACAATAACGGCTTCCAGCACCGGCTAGAGAAATTTGCCCAAGAGAATAACTTTTTGGAAAAAGTCCATTTTCTGGGCGAACGTCGTGACGTGCCGCAGATACTTCGGGCTTTAGATGCCTTTGTCCTGCCATCGCTTAGCGAAGGGCTGGGTATATCTCTTTTAGAAGCTATGTATTTGGGCCTGCCCGCAATTGCCTCGGGGACAGAAGGGGTTTTAGAAATTATAGAAGATAATAAAGACGGCTTATTATTCCCTCCGGGCGACTGTAAGGCGTTAGCGGAAAAGCTCATTGAGGTATTAAAAGACAGGGAAAAAGCCGCAAGTTTAGGAGTGAACGCCAGGGAGAAGATTAAAAAGCGTTTTTCGCCGCAAGGCTATATTGAAAAATTGTCCGCGCTGTATTTATTTAAGTAGTTATTGCTAATGCCGAATATGAAAAACATTGGATTGATGATTGCGAATAACGAAAAGAAAATACTGTTTCTGATTTTTCTTGCTGCTTTAGCCCTGCGTGTATCAGTAGTTTTAAATTTGCCGGGAGAGTATATGAGGCCTTCGGCGGACGCGGCTGATTACGACAACTATGCTACTGATATATTAGCGGGCAAGGGCTTCGTTAACCATATGACAGGCCTGCATACTTCTTATCACGCGCCTCTTTACCCTGTATTTTTGGCATTGATATACTTATTGTTCGGCCTTAAAAATTATTTTGCCGTAATGATCATCCAGTGCGTTATGAGCGCTTGCTTACCCGTTATAATTTTTTATATAGGGAAAGCCATGTTTAATGATAAAGTCGGATTGCTTTCGGCTTTCTGGCTCGCTTTTTACAAGCCTTATATTATTTTCAGCAGCCAGGGGGGGCCGGCTTTTTTGCTTTCTGAAAACCTTTTCAATGTTTTATTTTTATTAACCGCGCTCTTTATGCTAAAAAGGGCCTTCGTGGCCCACAGCCTAAAAGATAAATTTATCCTTGGGATTTTATTCGGCATTCTTATCCTGACGCGCGCTGTTTTAGCGTTGTACCCTGCGATATTAGCCTTCTTGATTTATAAAAATAGGCAAACGCCCGCGTCAGCTATAAAGGAAATTTCTGTTTTTTTCGCGGCTATAGCCATAGTTATCCTGCCGTGGACAGCAAGAAATTACTTTGTCCACCGCGCGTTTGTCCCGCTGACTACCCAGGGCGGGTTTGGGCTAATATCCGGAAATAACCGGTTTGTTAACGGAGGCGGGCAGACAGATATGAAGCGCATGCTTACTCCAGAGCAAAAAAGCCAATATGACAAAATGAACGAAGTAGAGAAAGACAAGTTTTTAAAAAAAGTTGCTGTGGATTTTATGATTAAGAACTATAGGCAAATTCCCAGGGCGTGTATTAAGAAAATATCTGTTTTATGGGATGTTTTCGTAAATGATTATGACTTAGTGACCGGTTCCTGCGTTAGAAGATATAATGTATGGTATTCAATCGTTTTTATGTTCAGCCTTTTCGGGATAGCTAAAGCCGTAAGGCCGCAATTTAATATAAATATTTTGTTTTTCCTTTCTTTTTTTCTTTACACTACCATTATTGTCGTGATTACCGGAGGAGACCCCAGACACCGTTATTATTTCGAGCCTTTGCTTATAGTTTTAGCGAGTTTAGGGATTTTTACAATTTACAACGGCTTTAAGAGGAAAATCTTCGCGTATACGGCTATCGGGGCTATTATCGGCATCAATCTTATATTTTATCTGTATTCCGGCTCATTTTTAGGGCTGATAAGATGCGCATGGCGTTTATTATAAAACGGTGTTATAATATAATTTTTGTTGTAAGTGTGGGAGAATGGATATAAATGGACAAAAACGCGAACCAATTTTTATGCGAGCTTTATAGAAGGATGCCTGTCGATATAAACGGCCCTTATTTAAATTTAACCTGCGGACAATTTCATCGCAAGCACAGGTTTTTATTTGAATTTTACGAAGACAATTATAATAGCTTATTGCCGGCTGACCCTTGCGCGGAAATACTTGATGTGGGCTTTGGCTTCGGTATGTTCATGGTTTTTATGAGGCAAAATGGCTATAAGAATATCAGCGGTGTCGAATATAATCCTATTCAGGCGGAAAACGCGAAAAAAATGGGTTTCCGTGCTGAAATGATAACAGATTTGCCTGAATACCTTAAAAATAACCGCCAACGGTTCGATGTCATCCATGCTTCTAATGTGGTAGAGCATTTTCCCAAATACGATTTAATCGAGTTGTTTGATTTATTGCGCGATGCCTTGAAAGACAAAGGAAAACTAATAGTCGTGGTCCCTAATATCGCGGGTATCCGCGGAGTATATTCCAGATATCTGGTGTTGGGCCATGAAACGGGGTTAGCGGAGGTATCGCTAAGGCAGATATTTCAGGTTTGCGATTTTAAGGAGATAAATATTTTTAGCAGTAAAATAAAACCGCGCTTGAGAATAAAAAATATCATTATGATATTTTTTCAGGGTATATTAAGTTTCTTCGTCAGGGCCGTTGACTATTTATATTTGGGGGTAAACAGGCCTAATTGTTTAGGGATGTATTTGTTCGGTATAGGCACAAAGAAAAGTTGAAAAATAAAAACTATAAATTATTAGAGAGATTTTACGCCTCTTTGTATCTTATCCGTAGGACAGAAGAGGAGATAATCAGGGTTTATCCCACGGATAAAATAAAGAGCCCGGTCCATCTTTCAATCGGACAGGAAGCTGTTTCTGCTGGTGTCTGCGCGGCGCTTAACGGCCGGGATGTGGTTTTTGGGACTTACCGCGGGCACGCTATGTATCTTGCCAGAGGCGGCAGTTTAAAGATGATGATCGCGGAGCTTTACGGTAAGGCTGCCGGCTGCGCAGGAGGCAGGGGCGGATCAATGCACCTTATTGATATAGGTAATATGGTTATGGGCACTTCGGCGATAGTCGGCACGACTATACCAATATCAGCAGGATATGCCTATGGATTGAAATATAGAGGATCGGATTCAGCAGTGGTTAGTTTTTTCGGCGATGGAGCGGTGGATGAAGGGGCTTTTCATGAGGCGATGAATTTCGCGGCTTTAAAAAAATTGCCAATGCTGTTTGTCTGTGAAAATAACCTTTACGCTATACATTCGCATCACCTTTCCAGGCATCATTCGGATAATATTTGCGAAAGGGCTGCTGTTTACGGGATGCCGGCACAAAGGATAGGGGATGATATTTTTAGCATTTATAATACGGCCAAGAGGTTGTTAAAAGGAGTAAGAAGCGGCCGCGGCCCTGCTTTTATTGAGTGTATTACCTGCCGCTGGAAAGAGCATGTTGGGCCAGGGGATGATTTTTATTTAGGGTATAGAGAAAAGAAGGAAGTCCGGCAGGCTATGAAGCGCGATCAGCTTTTAGAGGTCAGAAGGCTTTTAGGCGCCTCTGCCGCAGGAAAAATAGAAAAAAAGATAGATGGAGAGATTCGCGAGGCTTTTGAATTTGCCGAGAGAAGCCCTTTTCCCGCGCAAGAAGAGCTTTACGCGAATGTGTTTAAGGAATGAAAAGAGTGCTTAGTTATTCCGAAGCTATCCGCGAGGCAACAGAACAGGAGATGTCGCGCGATCCCTCGGTTATCGTTATGGGCATGGGCGTTGATGACCCTAAGGCAATACTTGGCACAACCAAGGGGTTGGCGGGTAGATTCGGCCATGAAAGGGTTTTTGATACGCCGTTGTCGGAAGATGGAATGACGGGTTTGGCAATCGGTGCGGCAATGAGCGGTTTGCGCCCGATTCATGTCCATATCAGGATGGATTTTGTGCTTTTGGCGTTAAATCAGCTGATTAATATGGCAAGCAAGTTGTGCTATATGTACGCTGGAAAGATTAGCGTGCCTGTTGTGATTCGCTGCATCATCGGTAAAAGCTGGGGCCAGGGCCCGCAGCATTCGCAGAGTTTTTATCCGTTATTTATGAATATCCCGGGATTAAAAATTGCCGCTCCTTCTACTCCTTATGACGCTAAAGGATGCCTTATCAGCGCCATAAGGGATAATAACCCGGTTATTTTTGTTGAACATAGGCTTTTATATTATCAGAAAGGCTATTGTCCGCGCGGGCCTTTCACTATGGATTTTGGAAAGGCCAGAATCCTTAGCCGGGGCAGGGATATTACTTTAGTCGGTATTTCTCATATGGCGGTAGAATGTCTGAGGGCAAAAAGATACCTGCAGGAAAAAGGGATTGAGGCAGAGGTAATTGACCCTGTCACCTTAAGCCCGTTAGATATGGAAAGAATAGAAAAGTCAGTCATTAAAACAAGAAAGCTTATTGTCGTTGATAACGCCTGGATTCCTTGCGGCGCCGGCGCCGAGATTATTTCAAGGATTATGGAGAATAACAGCGGCGGGGATTTTATTTTTAAGCGGATGGGCTTTGCGTTTACCCCCTGCCCTACTACGCCGGCGCTGGAAGGCAGTTTTTATCCCAATGCGAAAATGATCGCCGCGCAGGCGTATAAAATGTTGTATCCAAAGGCAGGGCAGTGGAAACCAAAGGCAAATTTGAAGATAGAAGAAGTGGAGTTTAACGGCCCATTTTAAAGGGAAAATAAAAATGAAGATTTTGATCACAGGCATAACGGGTTTTGTGGGCAGCCACTTGGCAGAATATATATTGGGCCTCAAGGAGAAGCATGAGGTTTCCGGAATTTGCCGTTGGAGGAGCCCCAGGGATAATCTTTCGGATATTTACAATAAGGTAAAGCTTTATGAGGCAGATCTTATAGATCTAAGCGCGCTTATCCGTGTTGTCAAAGAAATAAAACCGGATATAATTTTTCATTTAGCCGCGCAGAGCTATGTTTTAACTAGTTTCAATTCGCCTATACATACTTTATCGACAAATATAATCGGCACGGCAAACTTGCTTGAGGCAATAAGGATTAATGAGGCAGATCCCATTGTGCATATTTGTTCATCCTCGGAAGTGTACGGACAGGTAACAAAAGAGGATGTCCCAATTAAGGAGTCATGTCCTTTAAGGCCTGCTTCTCCTTATGCAGTGAGCAAGGTTGGCGAGGATATGCTTGCCTTGCAGTATTGGCTGTCGCATAAAATCAGGACTATACGCACTAGGATGTTTACCCACAGCGTAAGTAAATGGACGCCAGTTATCTTAAGAGATTCAAAAAGCGGTTTAATAGATATTAAATATATTTCAGAGATGAGGAGCGCTTTTAAAAAAGGCGGATACTTATCCGGAAAAATGTCTGAAGATGGTACGCAGATTTGGGATATGTCCAGAAGCGGCCTTGAAGTATGGAATGATAATAGATGGACAAAGATAAAACATTTATCCTGCCATCCTATTAATAATCATAAAATGCTGGAAATCGCATGCAGAGGCGCAGTTGTTGATGTAACAGATAACCATTCAATAGTGAATGCTGCCGGTAAAGAAGTTAAAGCCGGCAGATTAACGATAAACGATAAACTTAAATTGACCTCTTTGCCTAATGTAGAATTGACTTCTATGCCGAGCGAATTAGCATGGCTTTATGGTTTTTTTGTTGCCGAAGGATGTGTTACCCGCGGTCATATGCGAATAGATAATAAAGACATGGTAAAGTTAAAAAAAGCCAAAAAGATATTGCTAAAAAGATTAGCGGTAAATAGTGATATAAGAAATAGCGGTAATGGCGTGTTTCGTTTATCGTTAAGAAAGCCGTTTGTTATGGCCAGGCGTTTTTATTACGATTGTTACGCTTCAGACAAAAATAAAAAAATTCCTAATATTATTCTAAACGCTGATAAAAAAACAAAAATAGCTTTTTTACGCGGGTATAATGCTGGAGATGGAGATGAAAGTCACAATGTTAAAAGCGAATTTTATAGGTTTAAAACTAAATCTCCTATTTTGGCTGCCAGTTTATGCTATTTAGTTGAAGCCGCGTTAAATGTAAAATACAGGATTACTGTAGAACACAGGGGCGATGATAGATATTTTGAAATTAGATGCCTTTCTCAGATGAATACCAAGAATGGCAGTTGGCTTTTAAAAGACGATAACAGTATCATAAAAATAACAAGCCTAAAGTATTCGCAAGAAGTTTGGGATTTTGAGACCGAAAATCATTGGTTTCATGCTGGCATAGGAGGTAATATTTTGCATAACACAGGCCCGCGCAGGGGTGATACCTTTGCTATGTCATTCTTTGCCAAACAGACGGCCGCTGGAGAATTAGGATTAAGCGAGCCTGTTATCCGCGTCGGGAATTTGAAATCAGTGCGCACTTTCTGCGATGTCCGCGACGCGGTAAAGGCGTATTGGATAATGGTAAACAAATGCCGGCCCGGGGAGGTCTATAATATCGGCGGAAACAGGACAACAACTATAGGAGAAGCCTTAGACATATTATTATCTTTTTCCAGCCAAAAATTTGAAATTAAGGTTGACCCTGAATTATTAAGGCCTTCGGATGTAACACTGCAGATTCCCTGCATTGATAAGTTCAAAAATGAAACAGGCTGGCAGCCGCAGATACCTTTAGAAAAGACGCTTGAGGATTTACTGGATTATTGGAGAAAAGAATTGAAACGTTCGCCCTGGAAGGTGGTAACTGTTATAAAATAGAGGATAAACTATGTATGCGGGAAAGAAAATATTGGTAACAGGGGGCACAGGGCTTATTGGCACGCCTCTTGTGCGGATGCTTGTTGAAAGAGGGTCAGAGGTGAGGATCGTCTCTTTGGATGATCTGTCGCGAGGCCATCCCAAGGCAGAGTTTATGCGCCTGGATTTGACGAGGCTTGATAATTGCCTGAAGGCTTGCGACGGCATGGAATTTGTTTTTAACCTTGTGGGGATAAAAGGCTCTCCGGCAATGACAGCGAAAAAACCGGCCAGTTTTTTTGTGCCGACAATATTATTTAATACCAATATGATGGAGGCTGCCAGGCTTTGCGATGTTCAAAGGTACCTTTATACTTCAACTATAGGCGTTTATTCACCGGCAGAAGTATTTTATGAGGATGATGTCTGGAAAAGCTTTCCCTCTGAAAACGACAGGTTCGCCGGTTGGGCAAAAAGAATGGGCGAATTACAGGCGCAGGCTTACAAAATAGAATATGGGTTTTCTAATATCGCAATAGTAAGGCCGGCGAATGTCTACGGGCCTTATGATAATTTTGACCCCGGCAATGCTATGGTAATACCGTCTTTAATCAAACGCGCAATGGATGGTGAGAATCCGTTGACTGTGTGGGGCGATGGCTCGCAGATAAGGGATTTTATCCATGCAAAAGATGTAGCTAGCGGCATGCTGCTTGCGCTTGAGAAAATGCCCGCGTCCGCGGTAAATATAGGAAGCGGGATCGAGGTATCTATTAAGAGGATCGTAGAGCTTATTGTTGATAACCTGGAGCTTAAGCCTAAAGTAATTTGGGATATTTCCAAGCCTTCCGGAGATAAAAAAAGGCTGATGGATATAACCCGGGCAAGGTCTATTGGTTTTAAGCCGCAGATAACGATAGAAGAGGGCATAAAAGATACAATGGCCTGGTATTTAGAAAACAGGGATTCTGTCGGTAAAAGGTATAACGTTTTTACTGAAGGGCCTGAAAAGTAAATAAAATGCGGAAGAAAAAAGTTTTAGTTTGCGGGGCTTCGGGTTTCATCGGCCGTAATATGGCTGAAACATTGGCAAGGCGCGATGATTTTGTGGTTTATGGGACATATTTTAAGACGCCTCTTGCCGGCCATACCGGATTTGAGGCTATAAAAGCGGATTTAACTAAAGAAGATGAAGTCGCTAAGGTTGTAAAAGGAATGGATATAATAATCCAGGCCGCCGCGACAACTTCAGGAGCGAAGGACATAGTTACAAAGCCATACTATCATGTTACTGATAATGCCGTGATGAATTCGCTCATATTCAGGTCCGCGTATGAACATAAGGTTGCGCATGTGGTTTTTTTCAGCTGTACCGTAATGTATAAATCCGCAAGCCTGCCTGCAAAAGAAACTGATTTTAACGCTAATGACGATATTTTTCCCGCTTATTTCGGGGTCGGCTGGACTAAAGTATACCTTGAAAAGATGTCTGAATTTTATTCCCGATTAGGCAATAACAAATATACCGTTATCAGGCATTCTAATATTTACGGGCCACATGATAAGTATGATTTGGAAAGGTCGCATGTCTTTGGCGCGACTGTAACTAAAGTAATGACAGCCCCTGCCGGCGGAAAAATTACCGTTTGGGGAAGCGGTGAGGAAGAAAGGGACCTTTTGTATATCAGTGACTTGGTTGATTTTGTGGAATTGGCATTAGATAAGCAACAGGCTTCTTTTGAGCTCTTTAATGCCGGAAGCGGAAGTTCGATATCGATTAAGGGCCTTGTCCAAAGAATAATATCTGCCAGCGCGAAAGATATTACTGCCCATCATGATCTATCCAAGCCAACCATAAAAACAAAACTTTGCCTGGATATAACTAAAGCAAAAAAAGCTCTTGGTTGGCAGCCCGGAATATCCTTAGATGAAGGCATCAGGAAAACTCTTCAATGGTATGAAAGAAATTATAGCAAAAATGACAGGAGGCAACAGCCATGATTATTACCAGAACCCCGTTCAGGATTTCATTCTTTGGAGGCGGGACGGATTATCCGGCCTGGTATAAAGAAAACGGCGGTGTGGTTGTTTCTACAACTATTGATAAATACTGCTATATAAGCTGCCGCAAACTTCCTCCGTTTTTTGAATATAAACATCGTATTGTCTATTCAAAATCCGAATCGGTCAGCAGGTTGGATGAGATTATGCATCCCGCGGTCAGGGAAATATTCAGGTTTATGGATGTGGAGGAAGGGTTAGAAGTGCATCATGACGGAGACCTTCCCGCGCGGTCAGGGCTTGGCTCAAGTTCTGCTTTTACCGTAGGGTTATTGCATGCTTTATATGGCTTAAAGGGGAAGATGGTGACTAAGGAAAAGCTGGCATCAGAGTCCATTCATATAGAGCATAATATGATAAAGGAAAATGTCGGGTCTCAAGATCAGATTGCCGCCTCGTTTGGCGGTTTCAACAAAGTTACATTTCACGTCGATAATACTTTTAAGGTAGCCCCGATAATCTTGGATAAAGCAAGGCTTAAAGATTTTAAAAGCCACTTGTTATTATTTTTTACCGGTTTCTCAAGAATTGCTTCTGATGTGGCAAAGGCGCAGATTATCCGGATAGACAAAACCAAAAAAGAATTGTCCGCTATTCATCAAATGGTTGATCAGTCTATATCTATTTTAACCGGCAATTCCGATTTGACGGAATTTGGCAAGCTTCTGCATGAATCCTGGAAATTAAAACGCAGCCTTTCCGACAAGGTCTCTAACAAAGATATTGATGGAATATATGATATCGCGCGTAACGCCGGCGCTTTGGGCGGGAAAATCCTGGGGGCAGGGGGCGGCGGGTTTATGCTTATCTACGCGAAGCCGCAAGACCACGAAAATATTAAAAACAAACTGAAGAATTTATTACTGGTCCCTTTCGAATTTGAGAATCAAGGCAGTCAAGTCGTTATTTACAGCCCAAATGGCTTATAAAAAAAACACAGAAGACTGGTTTGCGCATAAGACAGCGTTAATTACCGGCGCGACCTCCGGCATCGGGAGAGAGATTTCTTTAAGGCTGGCCCGTTATGGCTGTAAGGTTTTGCCATGCGGGAGGTCTCCGGAGGCGATGTGCAGCCTGCTTGAGGAATTGAAGGAAATTTCAGGGCGCTCTACGGAAGGGATTCTTGCGGATTTTTCCGATAAACAATTACTTAAAGACACCATTAATAGGTTAGAGGAAGCGTATGACATCGACATATTAGTTAATAATGCCGGGTTTGGATATATGGGGGAGTTTTATCCGATGGCTGAAGATAAAATTGAATCAATGGTGGAGGTAAATGTTAGTGCTGTGGTAAGCTTGTGCCGCGCGTTTTTGCCTAAGATGACAAAAAAACAGGGAACAGGAATTCTTAATGTGGGTTCAATCGCCTCTTTTTTTTCCACGCCCTTATCCACTCTTTATGGGGCGACAAAGTATTTCGTGCTTAGTTTTACCGACGGCCTGCATATGGAGATGCTGCCGTTCGGCGTGCATATAAGCGGCCTATACCCGGGGCATACCGCGACAAATTTTATAGAACGGGCATCGGGCGGAAAGAAGAAGAAATGGGATAAGGCTATTGCCGCTGGCGAAGTGGCGGATCTGGCGCTTGATGGTTTACGCAGGAATAAGGCGAGAATCATACCCGGAGTAGGCAATAAAATGCGGTTTTTTGCTTCGCGTGTTTTACCGGCGCGGATCATTTCAAACAAGATCTACGCAAGCGCTGTAAAAAATTATGGAGATGATAGATGAAAGCATTGTTCGCACACGAAAATTTTTGCCGTCGGCTACGGTTTGCGGCTCATTGCGCTCTCA
>ERZ1292640.342-Hain-H43-02um-R1-342-length-37462-cov-10_pt1 | contig 37462 bp, 36 predicted proteins | sample MGYA00564404_ERZ1292640 | MGnify/ENA primary metagenome ERZ1292640 (study PRJEB36523, sample SAMEA6512636) | groundwater metagenome | collected 2019-01-08 | study: AquaDiva: Metagenomics assemblies of 32 groundwater samples | reverse complement strand
CATACACCCGCTGAGATGTTCAGCGAATGTGTTGCACTGACCGGTTGAATCCGCCACCCGTTGCGGTCATTCAAGAACAATGAGCGAAGCTGTCACTGAGTGGAAGTGCAAGAATTTCTGGAATGTTCCAGCTTATCCCGCTGTTCCTGCGGGATACATTTCACCTAGCGTTAAAGTCGTCGCATTCCTACATACTCTCTACGCCAAATTGGGCTGCTGCCGGTTTCAAAGACCTCTTGTTAAGGTGGAAGATGAAACCGGAGGTGGTTTATGGAGAGAAGATGGTCATTCAGCCGAGAGTTCAAGCTCTAGTCAGCCAAGCTGGTCACCGAGCGCGGCGTGGCTGTAGCCCAGGCGACCAAGGACCTGGACATTCACGAGAACGAGCTGCGCAAGTGGGTTCGTGAGCTACGAGACGAGCCCCAGGAGGCGTTTCCCGGCAACGGTAAGCAAAGGGCCCAGGTCGCCGAGATAGCGCGGCTTCGCAAGGAGGTTACCAAGCTCAAGATGGAGCGTGACATCTTGAAAAAAGCCGCGGCCCACTTCGCGAAGGAGTCGATGTGAAGTTCGGCGTCGTGGCGAAACACCGAGGGGGCCTGGCCCGTCAATTTGGTGTGCGAGGCCCTCGGTGTCTCGCGAGGCGGCTTCTACGCGTGGCTCACGCGGCCCAGGAGCCGGCGAAGCCTCAGCGACGAGATGCTGGGCGCGCAAGTTCGCCAGAGCTTCGCGCGCAGCGACCGCACTTAGGGCGAACGCCGGGTGTGGCACTGCCTGCGTAAAGAGGCTGGATGAAGTGGCGTAATGGCAGCCAGAAATAGGACTTTGCGGGTACATCAGCTGTCAGAGGGTGGCGCAAATTGGCGGGTGAAATCGTGCCGACATGCTGATTCCACTCCGGTTCCACCCTGGTTCCACATCGGTTTCGCCTCGGTCTCCAGCATTGCTGCGACAGCCTGGTCGTAAGGACTATTGAGCCATTTCCCTAGATCAGCCTGCGGCACTGACATCACCGCCTGCCGCACTTTTGTAACCGTCCAGCGCTTCTAGCGACGGCTCCTCGATAGGATCCATGGCGGCATGCGCTTCCCAGTCAGATGCCGTTGGTACCCCTTGCCAAGTTGATACGGCGATAGCGTTCAGCCTTGCGGGCATAACGCCTTCAGGGATTATGCAGGCTGTGGTACGAGGGTCAGACAAGGAACTAATCTTTGTAGGTCCCCTGACCTGCAGAATCAGGACGGGACGGCCGTTGTCATCACACTGAGGGTGATGGTGAGAGGGGCTCTTCACTATGTCTAGAGACATGGCATTTGAGGTAAACAGGGGTATGCAGACTCACACCTCAGAAATGGCGCAGTACATATATGAACGCGCACGCGCGCGCGCCTTTATTTATGTACGACAAAAAAACTGAGTTTTGCGCTCAGTCGTCAAAAAATCTGTTTTGCAACAAGCGCTTAGCTCTGTTTTTTTTGGGTATGAAGTTGGGTCTGATTTGACGGTGCTACGAGGTGTGTCCAGCGGTCCAGAGTGTGGTCGCGCCAAATTAAGAGGTATTGCGTTCCAACGTCTGAGGTGCCGCTTTCTCAGAATTTCAGCCCACCCGGAAACACCCACAGCAACGCCACCGTCATCACGATGTAGCGGCCGAACTTGCCGATGCTCATGTAGAACAGGCAGGGCCAGAACGGTAGCTTGAGCCAGCCGGCCACCGCGCACAGCGGGTCGCCGATGAGGGGCAACCAGCTCAGCAGACAGGCCTTGGGGCCGATGCGTTCCAGCCAGTCGAGTGCGCGCAGATGGGTGGCGGAATGCTGGTACTTGTCCAGGATGCGGTGCGAACCCAGGCCGACGGCCCAGTTCAGCGCGCCCCCCAGCGTGTTGCCCGCGGTGGCAATCAGGATGGCCGGCCAGAACAGCTCGGGGTTGAGCTTGAGCAGGCCGAACAGGGCCGGCTCTGACGCCATGGGGAGCAGGGTGGCCGAGACGAAGGCAACGACAAACAGCGTGCTCAGGCCGTATTCGGGCAGGGCAAGCTGTGCCAGCAGTTGGTTCAACAGGGCTTCCATGGACGGCACGAGTATAGGCAGAGCATCGCGCCCCATGGCGACACATTTCAATTGCTGAAATTTTGAGCAGCTAGAATACGCACCCCGGCTGCTGCCTCATTTTTCGGCAGCGTTTTTTATTCCCGCTTCATCTCCAACCTCACCTGCATGAACATCGGTCCCATCGAATTGCCGAACGCGCTGTTCGCGGCCCCGATGGCCGGGGTGACGGACCGGCCGTTCCGCCAGTTGTGCAAGACGCTGGGTGCGGGCTACGCCGTGAGCGAGATGGTGACGTCGCGCCGCGATCTGTGGAACAGCCTCAAGACCTCGCGCCGCGCCAACCACGAGGGCGAGATCGGTCCGATTGCCGTGCAGATTGCCGGCACCGATGCGCCCATGATGGCCGAGGCCGCCGCCTACAACATCGACCGCGGCGCGCAGATCATCGACATCAACATGGGCTGCCCGGCCAAGAAGGTCTGCAACAAGTGGGCCGGCTCGGCCCTGATGCAGGACGAGACGCTGGCGCTGCAGATCATCGAGGCCGTGGTGGCTGCCTGTGCGCCGCACAACGTGCCGGTCACGCTGAAGATGCGCACCGGCTGGTGCCAGGCCCACAAGAATGCGCTGGTGCTGGCACGCGCGGCCGAGAGCGCCGGCGTGCAGATGATCACGGTGCATGGCCGCACGCGCGAGCAGGGCTACGGTGGGGCGGCCGAGTACGACACCATCGCCGCCGTCAAGGCTGCCGTGCGCGTGCCGGTGGTGGCCAATGGCGACATCACCTCGCCGGAGAAGGCGCGCGAGGTGCTGCGCCTGACTGGGGCCGACGCGCTGATGATTGGCCGTGCCGCCCAGGGGCGGCCGTGGATCTTCCGCGAGATCGGCCATTTCCTGGCGACCGGTGCGCATCTGGCGCCGCCCCTGGTGGCCGAGGTCAAGCGCCTGCTGCTGGAACACCTGCAGGACCATTACACGCTGTACGGCGAGCACACCGGCGTGCGCAGTGCACGCAAGCACATCGGCTGGTACGTCAAGACGCTGCCCGGCGGCGAGGCGTTTCGCACCCGCATGAATGCGCTGGAGGATTGCCGGGCGCAGGTGCAGGCGGTGGCGGATTATTTTGATGAACTTGGTGTCCACATGGACCGCATGCCGGCGGCCGTAGCGGATGCCGGCATGGACAGGGATGAAGAACAACAGATGGAGTTGGCCGCATGAGTAAAAAACATATCGAAGAATGCGTGCGCACAAGCCTGGAAGGTTATTTCAAGGATTTGCGCGGCACCGAGCCGGACGGCATGTACGACATGATGGTCCGCATCGTCGAACGCCCGCTGCTGGAAGTCGTGATGCAGCAGGCCGAGCACAACCAGTCGCGTGCAGCGACTTGGCTGGGCCTGAACCGCAACACCTTGCGCAAGAAACTGGTCGAACACAAATTAATCAAGTAAGCCCCACCCATGAACGCACTCATTTCCGTTTCCGACAAGACCGGCATCGTCGACTTTGCCAAGGCCCTGCACGCGCTGGGCGTCAAGCTCATCTCCACCGGCGGCACCGCCAAGCTGCTGGCCGAACAGGGCCTGCCGGTGACCGAGGTGGCCGAAGTCACCGCCTTTCCCGAAATGCTGGACGGCCGCGTCAAGACCCTGCACCCCAAGGTGCACGGCGGCCTGCTGGCGCGTCGCGATGTGCCCGAGCACATGGCGGCCCTGAAGGCGCACGGCATCGACACCATCGACCTGCTGGTGGTCAACCTCTATCCCTTCGAGGCGACCGTGGCCAAGCCCGGCTGTACGCTGGAAGACGCAATCGAGAACATCGACATCGGTGGTCCGGCCATGGTGCGCAGCGCCGCCAAGAACTGGCAGGACGTCGGCGTGTTGACCGACGCCTCGCAGTACCCCGCCGTGCTGGCCGAACTGAAAGCCGCTGGCAAGCTGTCGGACAAGCTGCGCTTTGCGCTGTCGGTGGCGGCGTTCAACCGCATTGCCAACTACGACGCCGCCATCAGCAACTACCTGTCCGCCATCGACTTCGAGGCGAGCGCCCAAGCCGGTGCGCCGGTGAGCCTGCCCTTCTCGGCCCAGGCCAACAGCAACCTGGTCAAGCTGCAGGACCTGCGCTACGGCGAGAACCCGCACCAGCAGGCCGCCTTCTACCGCGACCTGTATCCGGCGCCCGGCTCGCTGGTGACGGCCAAGCAGCTGCAGGGCAAGGAACTCTCCTACAACAACATCGCCGACGCCGATGCCGCCTGGGAGTGCGTCAAGAGCTTTGATGTGCCGGCCTGCGTCATCGTCAAGCACGCCAACCCCTGCGGCGTGGCCGTGGGCAAGGACGCGCTGGAGGCCTACAGCAAGGCCTTCCAGACCGACCCGACCTCCGCTTTCGGCGGCATCATCGCCTTCAACCGCCCGGTCGATGCCGCTGCCGCCCAGGCCGTGAGCAAGCAGTTCGTCGAGGTGCTGATGGCGCCGGCCTACACGCCGGAGGCGCTGGAGATCTTCAAGGCCAAGGCCAATGTGCGCGTGCTCGAGATTTCGCTCGACGGCATCCAGCGCCATGGCAAGACGCCGTGGGAGCGCGGCCTCAATTCGCACGACGTCAAGCGCGTCGGCTCCGGCCTGCTGATCCAGACTGCCGACAACTACGAACTGCAGCGCAGTGAACTCAAGGTCGTCACCAAGCTGGCGCCGACGCCGCAGCAGCTCGACGACCTGCTGTTCGCCTGGAAGGTCGCCAAGTTCGTCAAGAGCAATGCCATCGTCTTCTGCAAGGACGGCATGACCATGGGTGTCGGAGCCGGCCAGATGAGCCGCCTCGACTCGGCGCGCATCGCCAGCATCAAGGCCCAGCACGCCAACCTGACGCTGCAGGGCACGGCGGTGGCGAGCGACGCTTTCTTCCCGTTCCGCGACGGTCTGGACGTGGTGGTGGACGCCGGGGCGACCTGCGTCATCCAGCCGGGCGGATCGATGCGTGACCAGGAGGTCATCGACGCTGCCAACGAGCGCGGCGTGGCCATGGTGTTCAGCGGCGTGCGCCACTTCCGTCACTGAGCTTTAGAAGCCAGATCGGCCTCTCGCCCTTGTGAAATGGGCGGGAGCAGCTATTGATTCAGTAGCAAAAACCGGGATCTCAGCCCTTGTGCTGACCCTCCCGGCCGGCTGGCGCAGGCCGCTTGTCGATGAAGGCCTGCACACCGTCGAGCGCGCAGTCGTCCATCATGTTGCAGGCCATGGTCTGGCTGGCCGCCTGGTAGGCGGCTTCGATGCCGCACTCCAGCTGGCGGTAGAACAGCTCTTTGCCCATGGCCAGCGCCACGCGCGGTTTGCTGACGATGCTGGCCACCAGCCGCTCCACTTCGGCGTCGAGCTGGTCCGGCGCGGCCACCCGGTTCACCAGCCCTTTCTCGCGCGCCTGTTCGGCGCTGATGAACTCGCCCGTGACCAGCATCTCGAACGCTGCCTTGCGACCCAGGTTGCGCGACAGCGCCACGCTGGGGGTGGCGCAGAACAGGCCCAGGTTGACGCCGCTGACCGCAAAGCGCGCATCGCTGGCCGCCACCGCCAGGTCACACATGGCGACCAGCTGGCAGCCGGCGGCGGTGGCGATGCCGTGCACGCGGGCGATCACCGGCACGCGCAGGCGTTGCAGGGCCAGCATCACCTGGCTGCAATGGTTGAACAGGGTCTGGTAATAGGCCGGCGACGGCGCGGCGCGCATTTCCTTCAGGTCATGGCCGGCGCAAAAGGCCCGGCCCGCCGCGGCGATTACCAGCACGCGTGCGCTGTCGTCTTGCGCAATGGCTTCGATGGCCTGCTGCAGGGCGGCCAGCATGTCCTCGGACAGGGCATTGAAGGCCTGCTGCCGGTTCAGCGTCAGGGTGACGACGCCGCGCGCATCGCGGGTGGAGAGGATCAGCGGTTCGGTGGGGGACATGGCAGCGGCACTCCTGGGCACGGTGAATGCCAGGATTGTGCCGCCATCGGCCGGGTGCGGGGCCAGTCGGTGGGCAGGATGGGCTGTTTCAAAAGAAATTGGCCCTTCGCCCTTGTCGTTAGTTCGCCAAAAGCTATTATTTTTATAGCAATTTGAACGCTTCGCGCGCCGCTGCCACCGTCTGCGCAATGTCGTCCGCGCTATGGGCGGCGCTGACGAAGCCGGCCTCGTACAGCGCCGGGGCGATGTAGACGCCGCGGTCGAGCAGGCCGTGGAACAGGGTGTTGAACTTGGCGCCTTCGGTCTTCATGACCTGGCCGTAGTTCTGCGGCAGTGCCGGCAGCAGGAAGAAGCCGAACATGCCGCCCTCGCAGTCGGCGCTGAAGGGCACGCCTTCGGCCGCGGCGGCGGCCTGGAGGCCGTCCACCAGTGAGCGGGTCTTGCCGGCCAGCGCATCGAAGAAGCCGGGCTTGCGGATCTCGCGCAGCGTGGCCAGGCCGCAGGCGGTGGCCACCGGGTTGCCCGACAGCGTGCCGGCCTGGTAGACCGGGCCCAGCGGCGCCATCTGCTCCATCAGGGCGCGCGGGCCGCCGAAGGCCGCCAGCGGCATGCCGCCGCCAATGACTTTGCCCAGTACCGTGATGTCCGGCTTGAACCCGGGGATGGCTTTGGCATACACGCTTTGCGCGCTGCCCAGCGCCACGCGGAAACCGGTCATCACCTCGTCGAACACCAGCAGTGCGCCGTGCTGGCTGCACAGCTCGCGGCAGCGCTGCATGAAGGGCACCGAGGCGCGCACGAAGTTCATGTTGCCGGCGATCGGCTCGATCATCAGGCAGGCCACGTCCTGGCCGTGCAGGGCGAAGGCTTCTTCCAGCTGTTGCACGTTGTTGTACTCCAGCACCAGGGTGTGCTGCACCACCTCGGCCGGCACGCCGGCGCTGGTCGGGTTGCCGAAGGTGGCCAGGCCCGAGCCGGCTTTCACCAGCAGCGCATCGGCATGGCCGTGGTAGCAGCCCTCGAACTTGATGATCTTGCTGCGCCCGGTGGCGCCGCGCGCCAGGCGGATGGCGCTCATGCCGGCTTCGGTGCCGGAGCTGACCAGGCGCACCATCTCCATCGACGGCACTTCCTTCAGGATTTCCTCGGCCAGCTCGATCTCGCGCTCGGTGGGGGCGCCGAAGGAGAAGCCTTCCAGCACGGCCTTCTGCACCGCTTCCACCACCGCCGGGTGGCCGTGGCCCAGGATCATCGGGCCCCAGGAGCCGATGTAGTCGATGTAGCGCCGGTCATTGGCGTCCCAGAAATAGGCGCCTTGCGCGCGTTTGACGAAGCGCGGCGTGCCGCCAACGGCGCGGAAGGCGCGCACGGGCGAGTTCACGCCGCCGGGAATGACGCGCTTGGCGCGCTCGAACAGGGCGTCGTTGAGGTCAGTGTTGTGTGTCATGGGGAGGAAATTCAAAGCTGGCGGCGGGACCCGACGACTCATCGTCGGTTTCGTCTGCGTCGGTATCGTCTGGCTGGGCCCAGAACAGCCGGTCGGGCACCACGTTCCCCATGCCCGGGCGGAAGCCGCTGTCCAGGCAGTGGTCGAGGTAGCCCAGGGCTTCGGTGAAGGCTTCGCCCAGGTCGCAGCCACTGGCAATCAGGGCCGCCAGGGCGGCCGACAGCGTGTCGCCGGCGCCGGAGAACACCGCTTCGAAGCGCTCGAACTTGACGCTGCCCAGCACGGTCTGGGGCGAGGCCAGCACGTTGTCGATGAACTGGTCGGGCGCCGGGATGCCGGTGACCAGGGTGTAGGACACGCCGAACTCGGCGGCGGCGCGGGCGATGTCGCGCGCGCTGGGCGCGCGGTCGGCACTCCAGTCCGGCAGCAGCCAGCGCGACAGGGTGCTGTGGTTGCCCACCAGCACAGCGGTCTGCGGCAGCACCAGTTCTTGGAAGGCGTCCAGGTAGAGGTCGATCTGGACTTCGCTCCACCACGACAGGTTGGGCATGTAGGCGATCAGCGGGATGTCCGGGTAGTCCGATGCCGCCTCGGCGATGGCCGTCAGGTTCTCCGGTGTGCCGGCGAAGCCGACCTTGATGACCTGCACCGTCACGTCTTCCAGCAGGGTGCGGGCCTGCTCGGCCACCACCTCTTCGTCAAAGGCGAAGTGCTCGAAGATTTCGGCCGTGTCGCGGGCATACGTGCCGGTGACCACTGGCAGCGCGTGCGCACCCACCGAGGCGATCGCCGTCGCGTCGGCGGACAGGCCGCCGGCGCCACTGGGGTCGTTGGCATTGAAGACCAGCACGCAGGCGGGGCGGTCTTCTTCGTGTTCAGTGTCGGTTGGGGATGGGGTTTGCATGGGCTGGCCTGCAGTTGTCATCAGGCAGAATATCGCATGTTGCGACGCCATGGGTCCCAATCGGCCATGTCGCCTCTATACAATGATTGAATTCTATTCGAGGCTCCGTAAGCTGTGAGTGAAACCAATACGTGGATGTGTCTGATTTGTGGCTGGATCTATGACGAGGCAACCGGCTGCCCGGAGCACGGCATTCCACCCGGCACAAAATGGGCGGATGTGCCCATGAACTGGACCTGTCCTGAATGCGGGGCTCGCAAAGAAGACTTCGAGATGGTCCAGATCTGAAAGATCTGTATCAAGATGTTTGCCGCAGAACCCGCCCATCACTGATCAGGAGCACCGTTCCGTGAGTATCCAAGAACCGGCCCTCAAGGTCCTCGTGATCGACGACAGCAACACCATCCGGCGCAGCGCCGAGATCTTTCTGAAGCAGGGCGGCCACGATGTGCTGCTGGCCGAAGACGGTTTCGATGCCCTGGCCAAGGTGAACGACTACGAGCCGCATCTGATCTTCTGCGACATCCTGATGCCCCGGCTCGATGGCTACCAGACCTGTGCCATCATCAAGCGCAACCCGAAGTTCGCTGCCGTGCCGGTGGTGATGCTGTCATCCAAGGATGGCGTGTTCGACAAGGCGCGCGGCCGCATGGTGGGCGCGCAGGACTACCTGACCAAACCGTTTACCAAAGACCAGTTATTGCAGGCTGTACAGCAGTTTGGCATAGTCACGCAAGGAGTAAATTGATGCCGGTAAAAAAAGTTCTGATCGTTGACGATTCCAAGACCGAGCTGATGTTCCTGACGGACCTGCTGCAGAAAAATGGCATGGCGGTCAAGACCGCGGAAGGGGCCGACGAGGCGTTCCGCCGGCTGACGGAGGAAAAGCCGGACCTGATCCTGATGGATGTGGTCATGCCGGGTCAGAACGGTTTCCAGCTCACGCGTGCCATCAACCGCACGCCGGAATACGCCGACATCCCCATCATCATCTGCTCCAGCAAGAATCTGGAAACGGACCGGGTCTGGGGGCTGCGCCAGGGCGCGCGCGACTATGTGACCAAGCCGGTTGATGCCGCTGAACTGCTGGGCAAGATCAAGGCATTGGGCTGATCGCTGAACCCATGGCCAATCGCGAAGCACTCCGGGAGCTCCAGACACGACTTGCCAGCCGCCTGCAAACGGCCAAGGTCGAGGGGCTGTCCATTTCGTGGCTGGCCGTGCGCGCGGGGGGCAACAACTACCTGTTTCCGCTGGCGCAATCGGGAGAGATTTTTCCGCTGTCGGACATTCAGGTGGTGCCTTATGCGCGTCCCTGGTTTTTGGGGGTGGTGAATTTGCGCGGCGGCCTGTACGGCGTCGTTGACCTGGTGGCCTTCATCGGGAAGGAGCGTGCCTCAGGGCGCTCCGAGCCGTTGCCGGGGGAGACCAATGTCGTCACCTTCAATACGGCATTGGAGGTCAATAGTGCACTGCTGGTCGATGGACTGGCGGGCCTGCGCCACGTGGAAACGTTTTCGGGATCCGAGCCGCCGCCGGCGTCGGCGCCCGCGTATTTCGGGAGTCGGTACGTGGATGCCAGTGGAGAGTTCTGGCAGGAGATCAATCTCCAGCTGTTGTCGCAGCTGCCTGAATTCCTGAGCATCAGTGCTTAAGTTACAACTTGGGGTTCCACCATGTCTGTTGTCGATCAACTGAAAAACCTGTTTGCCCCAAAGAAGGCGGCTGATTCCGAACAGGCCTCGAGCCTGAGCCTGGCTACGCCCGACGAGACGGTTGGCGGTGGCAACACCGAACCCATGACGGCCAGTACGCAAGCCCAGCTTGTGACAGAGGTCGAGGCGGTACCGGCCGCGCCGACCCCGCCGAAGGTGGACCCGGGTGACCTCATTTCGGTACCCGTGCTGGGCCGGCATACCGTGGTCGCGCATCAGCGTCTGCTGGCTTCGTTGCTGGGGCTGTCGCTGGTGGCGTTGGCTTCCGTGGCGTTTGTGGGCTTGAACGGTGCGGACACGGTGGCGCAGCAGGTGAGTGCCAGCGGTCAGGCCCTGATGCAGTCGCAGCGTCTGGCGAAGTCGGTATCGCAGGCCCTGGTGGGGGTGCCGCAGGCCTTCCCGGAAGTGGCTGAGAGCGCGAGCATTTTCGCCAAGACGCTGAAGGGCCTGAAGGACGGTGACGACGACCTCCGCTTGCAGGCGCTGGACAACGAATTGCAGCCGCAGCTCGAGAAGATCCTGCCCTTGATGTTCAAGGCGGAAAAGAGTGCGGCTGTCATCATGGCGCAGCAGAAAATCCTGACCCAGGTCGGCTCGGCGCTGCGCTTGATCAACCGCCAGTCATCGGACCTGCTGGAAATCGCCGAAACGGTGTCCTCGCTCAAGCTGCAGCAGAATGCGCCGGCCACCGAAATCTCGGCCGCGGGCCAACTGGTGATGTTGACCCAGCGCATCGGCAAGTCGTCCAACGAGTTCCTGACGGCCGAAGGCGTGAGCCCGGAGGCGGTGTTTCTGCTGGGCAAGGACTTGAACTCCTTCAAGGAAATTGCGCAGGGCCTGCTCGATGGCAGCCCCGAACTGCGTCTGAGTGCGACCAAGGATGCGCAGACCCGCGAACAGCTGGTGGCCCTGATCAAGCTGTACGAGCAGACACGTACCCAAGCGGGCGCCATTCTGGGCAATCTGCAGGGTCTGGTGTCGGCGCGTGAGGCACAGGTCACCATCATCGCGGACAGCGAACCGATCCGACGTGATCTGGAAGAGCTGCAGGCCCGTCTGGCAGCCAACACCGGTCTCGGACCGGTGGCCCTGCTGTCGCTGGGTGGCGCCGCCCTGTTCTCGCTGTTGTGTGCGGCCGGTCTGGCCTATGTCCAGTTGCAGGACAGCCGCAAGCGCCAGGGACTGGCCGAGGCGCAACGGCTGGAAGCCGAGCGCCAGGAGCATGAAGCCAAGCGTGTGAACGATGCCAACCAGGCCGCCATTTTGCGCCTGATGAACGAACTGCAGACGGTGGCCGAAGGCGATCTGACGCAGGAAGCCACGGTGACCGAGGACATCACCGGGGCCATTGCCGACTCCGTGAACTACACGGTGGAGGAGCTGCGCTTGCTGGTGGGCAACGTGCAGAACACGGCGACCAAGGTGGCGCAGACAACGGCCGAAGTGGACCAGACCTCGACCGAGCTGCTGGCCGCATCCAACGAACAGCTGCATGAAATTCGCGAAACCGGCCGTTCAGTGGTGGATATGGCCACTCGAATCAACGAGGTGTCGGTGCAGGCGCAGGAGTCAGCCGCCGTGGCCCGCCAGTCGCTGCAGGCTGCCGAATCCGGTCTGCAGGCCGTGCAGGACGCCATCGGCGGCATGAACTCGATTCGTGACCAGATTCAGGAAACCTCGAAACGGATCAAGCGCCTGGGTGAGTCGTCGCAGGAGATTGGTGAAATCACCGAGCTGATTTCCGACATTACCGAACAGACCAACGTGCTGGCCCTGAATGCTGCCATTCAAGCGGCCTCAGCGGGTGAAGCCGGGCGCGGCTTCTCGGTGGTGGCGGAGGAGGTGCAGCGACTGGCTGAACGCTCGGCCGATGCAACGCGTCAGATTGCCGCCCTGGTGAAGGCGATTCAGACCGATACCCAGGACGCCGTGGCCGCCATGGAGCGCTCCACCCAGGGTGTGGTCGAAGGGGCCAAGCTGTCCGACAACGCCGGTACGGCGCTGACCGAGATCGACCGCGTGTCGCGCCGGCTGGCCGAACTGATTGAAGAAATTTCCGGTGCGGCGTCCAAGGAGGCCGGTCTGGCCAATGTGGTGGCCGACAACATTCAGCACATTTTTGCCGTGACGGAGCAGACCGGTGAAGGTACGCGCTCCACCGCCGCCCAGGTGCGCGAGCTCTCGCGCATGGCCGAAGAGTTGCGCCAGTCGGTGGCTCGTTTCAAGATCGCCTGACCGGAAAGTCCGCTCAACGTCATCCGCAGGAGTGAACCCACCCATGCAAGCGTACGCAGCCATCAGCAGCGAGCCCGAAGTGGCCGGCAACGATCTCGGGCCCTTGGCCTGGGTGCTGGACGAGCTCCGCAAATCGCTCGATGGCGCGACCAAGGCAATCCGTCGCTTTGTCCGCGACGCCGAACTGGCGCGCGGCTCCGAACTGGAGTCTCTGGATGCCAGCCAGTTGCGCATTGCGCGTCAGCAGCTGCACCAGGCCGTGGGGGCACTGGAAATGGTGGGGCTGGGGGCGCCGGCCAAGGTGCTGCGCGCCATGGAGGCCCTGGCGCAGAAATTTGTGCAGCGCCCCGAGTTTTGCAGCGAAGAGGCGGCCACCAAGGTCGAGCGCGCCAGTTTTGCCCTGATGGAATACCTGGAGGCGGTGCTGAGAGGTCAATCCGTCTCGGCGGTGGCGCTGTTTCCGCAATACCGCGATGTGCTGCAGCTGGTCGGGGAGGATCGCATCCATCCCGCCGATCTGTGGGCGCACGAATGGCGCTGGATTGACATGGCATTGCCGGTCCAGCCCGGGCCGCTGGCTTACGCGCCCGCGGTGCGGACCCAGATGGACCCGGCGGTGCTCAGCATGGTCAAGACGGGCAGTGTCTCGTCGGCCAGAATCCTGCGCGACATCAGCCTGGGGCTGGCTGCGGGCGAGCAGGCACCCGAGCCGCGGGTGTTCTGGAAGGTCTGTGCTGCCTACTTCGAGGCGCTGATCCAGAAACTGTGTCCGACCGATGTCTACGTCAAGCGGGCTGCTTCCCGTGTCCTGTTGCAGTACGCCAGTCTGGCGCGTGGCGACCACACCGTGTCAGACCGGCTGGCGCAGGATTTGCTGTTTTTCTGTGCCCAGTCCGTTCCGGCTTCGGACGCCGATGCGCCGGTGCTGGCTGCGGTACGCCAAGCCTATGGTCTGGCGCAAGAGCGGCCGGTCGACTATGAGACGGTGCTGTTCGGACGCTTCGATCCGGCGCTGCTGATCCAGGCGCGCAAACGCATTGCCACCGCCACCGATACCTGGTCAACGCTGTCCGGTGGCGACACCAACCGGCTCAAGGTGGTGACGGATCAGTTCAATCTGGTGTGCGACTCCATTCTGAAGCTGCACCCGGAGAGCGGTGAACTGGCGCGTGCCCTGACGCGGGCCGTCGAGAGCACAGTGCGTTCCGGTGAGCCGCCTGCCACGGCGGTGGCGATGGAAGTCGCCACGGCGATCCTCTACCTCAACGCCGCTTACGAGGACATGGACCCCACCGACACCAGCATGGCCGAGCGTGGCCGTCGCCTGGCGCTGCGCCTGGAGCACGTGATGGCCGGCGGCCAGCCTGAGCCGCTGGAGAGCTGGATGGAAGATCTGTACCGGCGCGTCAGTGACCGGCAGACCATGGGCGGTGTGGTCGATGAATTGCGCACCACGCTGGCCGAGGTGGAGAACTCGCTGGACCAGTTCTTCCGCAAGCCGCAGGACAGGCAACCGTTGGCCGAGGTGCCAAGCCGACTGGGGCAGATGCGCGGGGTGTTTTCCGTGCTCGGCCTGGATCAGGCCGCGTTGGCCACGCTGCGTCTGCGTGACAGTGTGGAACGGTTGCTGGTGGACGAGGTCGACGAAGCCACGGCACGCACGGGTGTGTTTGAGAAACTGGGCAACAGCCTCGGTGCGCTCGGTTTCCTGATCGACATGCTGAGTTACCAGCGCGCCTTGGCCAAGAAGCTGTTTGTCTACGATGAGGAACTGGGCGAGTTCGTAGCCTTGATGGGGCGCGAAAAGGAAGCCATACCAGCCCCGTCGCCCGAGGTGGCACGCATGCCGGCGCCGGAAGCGGCGCCGCTTGCCGCCGAAATTCCCGAGGCGGCCGAGCGGCTGCAGGAAGTGGCCGCGCTGGTGTCGGAGCCGCTGGCGCCGGTGTCCGAGCCGCCAGCGCAGACGTTGGCAGGCGAAGACGATGACGCGGATCTGCGGGAAATCTTTCTGGATGAGGCGCGAGAAGTGGTACGCAACGGCCAGGAGGCCTTGGCGGCACTGACCGGCGACCCGAAGGATCTGGGACAGCAGACCACGGTGCGCCGGGTCTTCCATACCCTCAAGGGCAGCTCGCGCATGGTGGGTCTGGACGAGTTCGGTGAAGCGGCCTGGGCCATGGAACAGCTGCTCAACAGCTGGCTGGCCGAGCAGAAACCAGCCAGCGAAACCTTGCTGCAGCTCTCAGAGGAAGCCATGCAAGGCTTTGCCCGCTGGGTGGAGGATATTGCCCAGGGCCGTGACGCGGCCTGGAGCGCGGCGTCTTTCCGCCAGGCGGCGGATGCCCTGCGGTTCGACGGACGGCTTGTTGCGCTCGACATTCCCGGCACTGCCATGCCGCCTGCATCGCAGGAGCCGCTGTCGGTCGAGCCAGAATTGGAAGTGCCTGCACCACCGGCCGAGCCGCTGCCCGAGCTTGAGCTGACGCCTGAGTTCGCGCTGGAGATTCCGCCGGCGTTTGATGCGGACCAGAGCGCCCGAGCCGCGGAGGCTGTGATCGAGCCGCCGCTGGAACTCGATGGCATCGACTTCGGCAGTTTGGCCGCCGTGTCCTTGCCAACCCCGTCCGATGTCGTGGCACCTGCCTTGGAAGCCGGCGCCATGGACTTCGACGAGGCAGTCACCCGACCCGGCACGCTGGAGGCGGTACCCGCATGGGTGCCCGGCGCAGATGGCGAGGGGGTTCCCGCCGAACTGTCATTGGACGAAGCGGCGGAAGACGAGGCGTTCGAATTGGCAGAGATCCAGTTGCCGGAACTGGAGCTGCCACCCCAGGTGCCGGTTGAGCCGGCCGCTGAAAGGTTGGTCTCGTCGGTGGCCGACACCGAGGACGATGAGCAGGTCAAGGTCATCGGTTCTTTGCGCATCGGCATTCCACTCTACAACGTCTATCTCAACGAGGCCGATGAATGGTCGCGTCGCTTGCAGACCGAGCTCAGTGAGTGGGCGCTTGAACTGCATCGCCCGGTCTCCGACTCCACGGTGGCGCTGGCCCATTCGCTGGCCGGTAGCTCGGCCACGGTTGGTTTCCGCGCGCTGTCCGAGATTGCACGGGCCCTTGAACAGGCCCTGCAGCATGTGCGCCTGCAGTCCCAGGGACAGACGGAACAAGCCGACATTTTCCTGGCTGCTGCCGACAATATCCGGCATTTGCTGCATCAGTTCGCGGCGGGCTTCCTCAAGGAACCTGATCCGCAGTTGCTCGACGCGCTGCACAGCATCCTGACGACCGACTTCGCCAGCACAGGTGCCGGTGTGCTCACGGCGCCCCCCCCGATAGCACTCGACATTCCGGGCGATGCTGTCGTTGAAGCCGATGAGGCAGCGGCGGAGACCATCGATGCCGAAGAGGATTTTTCGCTCGATTTCGTCTCGACTTCGCAAGAGGCCGCCCCGCAGCCTGAGGCTGCGCCAGCCCCCGTTTCCGCACCGATCCACAGCCATGTAGGCGCGGCGCAGATCGTGGTGGACGACCGTGTTGACGACATCGACGCGGTGGATACCATTGATCCCGACCTCTTCCCGATCTTCGAGGAAGAAGCGGCCGAACTGTTGCCTCAGCTCAGCGGCTCTCTGCGCGAGTGGTCGGCCCGGCCCGAGAACAGCGACGCGCGGATGGAGGTGCTGCGGGTGCTGCACACCCTCAAGGGCAGTGCCCGTCTGGCCGGCGCCATGCGCCTGGGTGAGATGGCGCACCGCATGGAGTCGGCCATCGAGCAGATGGGCGCCGATTTTGTGCAGGCGTCGCAGATTGACCCCTTGCTGACGCGTTTCGATGCACTGCAGCAGGACTTTGATGCCTTGTGTGCCGACAGCGCCCGGGCGCAGGCCACGCCGGTTGAGGCCGTAGAAATGCCGCAGGCCGTCACGGCGGCCGTGGTCCCGACGGTTCCGCTGACGAACGTCGCCTCGTTGGCACAGATGCAGCCTTTGACTGCGCCGTTGATGCCGGCCGTGCGACATGGTACAGGCCAGTCGGTGCGGGTGCGTTCGCAACTGCTCGACCGGCTGCTCAACCAGGCGGGCGAGGTCATGATCACGCGCTCCCGTCTCGACGTGCGTGTGGGCCAGCTGCGCAGTTCGCTCGAAGAACTGACCGGTAATCTGGACCGGTTGCGCCAGCACCTGCGCGATATCGAGCTGCAGGCCGAAAGTCAGATGCAGTCACGTCTGGCCCAGGCCAAGGACACGGCGCAGGGCTTCGATCCGCTGGAGTTCGACCGTTTCACCCGCGTGCAGGAGCTCACACGCATGATGGCCGAGTCGGTCAATGACGTGGCGACCGTGCAGCGCAATCTGCTGCGCACGGTGGAAAGCACGGAGGATGATTCCATCGCCCAAGCGCGCCAGGCGCGCGAGCTGCAGCGCGATCTGTTGCGCACGCGCATGGTCGAGTTCGAGAGCATTTCCGAACGCCTCTATGGCGTGGTGCGGCAGGCAGCCAAGGATGCCGGCAGGCAGGTCAAGCTCGATATCGCCGGCGGTTCGCTTGAGATGGACCGCGGCGTGCTCGAGCGGATGGCGCCCGCCTTCGAGCACATGCTGCGCAATGCCGTGGCGCATGGCATTGAGGCGCCGGCCCGGCGTGAGTCGCTTGGCAAATCGCCGGTTGGCACCATCACGATCGAACTGCACCAGGAAGGCAATGACGTTTCGATCACCTTCCTCGACGATGGTGCCGGCCTGAATCTGGCGCGCATTCGCGAGAGAGCACAGGCCCATGGCCTGGTGCCGTCCGGCGAGATGCTGTCGGATGCCGATGCCGCCAATCTGATCTTTACGCCGGGTTTCTCCACGGCGACGCAGGTGACGGAACTGGCCGGGCGTGGTATCGGCATGGACGTGGTCCGCTCGGAAGTCTATGCCCTGGGCGGTCGAATCGAAATCGGCACCGAAGCGGGGCAGGGTACCCGTTTCAAACTGGTGTTGCCGCTGACCACGGCAGTGACCCAGGTGGTCATGCTGCGCATGGGGCATCTGGCAGTGGGCGTGCCGGCCAATCTGGTTGAACTCGTGCGGCGCGTCTCGGTGCCTGAGCTGGAGCAGGCCTACCAGAGCGGCAGCTTCGAGTATGCGGGCGAGACCATGCCCTTCTTCTGGGCGGGGGCGCTGTTGCAGTCATCCGGCCGCAGCCATGAAGCCCACGGCAAGACCCTGCCGGTGGTGATTTGCCGCAGTGCGGGCCAGCGTCTGGCCATTCACGTCGATGAAATCCTGGGCAACCAGGAGGTGGTGGTGAAGAACCTCGGGCCGCAGCTCTCACGGCTGCCGGGCCTGGCCGGCATGTCGGTGCTGGCATCGGGCGCGGTCGTGCTGGTCTACAACCCGGTGGCGCTGGGTGCGATTTACGGCGAGCGGGCACGTGAACTGCAACTGGCTGCCCAAACGAGCGATGCCACCTTGTCGCAAACCGGTGCGGGTGAGGTTGGGCCTGCGGGGCGATTGGCGGCCAGCGAGTTGCCGCTGGTGCTGGTGGTGGATGACTCCATCACGGTGCGCCGTGTCACGCAGCGTCTGCTCAAACGCGAAGGCTACCGTGTGGCCCTGGCGACCGATGGTCTGCAGGCGCTGGAACGCTTGCAGGAAGAGAAGCCGACCGTCGTGCTGACAGACATCGAAATGCCGCGCATGGACGGCTTCGATCTGGTGCGCACCATCCGCAACGATGCCCGTCTGCAGGATCTGCCCATCATCATGATCACGTCTCGGATTGCGCAGAAACATCGTGAGCATGCACGTGAGCTCGGTGTCAACCATTACCTGGGCAAGCCCTATTCGGAAGATGAGCTGCTCAATCTGGTGCACCAGTATTCTGTTGGCACTGTTGCAGCCTGATTTCGGGGCCTGGCCCTTGTCAATCAAGCGTTGGGTGCTATCAAAACCGTAGTCATTCAGCGGTGCTTCTTGACGATGCCATAACGCTGCAAGGTCTGGGCGCGTGCCACCTCGTGCATCACCAGCGGGCAGGGGTAGTTGACGCCCAGTTCGATGCCGGCGCTGCCTAGCGCCAGTGGGCTGGCCTTCCACGGGGCATGCACGGCGGCAGTCGGCAGGGCTGCCAGTTGCGGCAGGTAGCGCCGGATGAATTTGCCGTCCGGGTCGAACTTCTCACTCTGGCTCACCGGGTTGAAGATGCGGAACCAGGGTTGCGCATCGCAGCCGCTGGAGCTGACCCACTGCCAGCCGCCATTGTTGGCGGCCAGGTCGAAGTCGTTGAGTTTCTCGGCGAAATACTTCTCGCCCCAGCGCCAGTCGATACCGAGGTCCTTGACCAGAAAGCTGCCGGCCACCATGCGCAAGCGGTTGTGCATGTAGCCGGTCTGGTTGAGTTGCAGCATGGCGGCGTCGACCAGGGGATAGCCGGTGCGCCCTTCGCACCAGGCCTGAAACAGTGCCTGGGCGTGTGGGCCGCGCTCCCAGCGGATGGCGTCGTATTCGGGCTTGAAGGCGCCGGTGCAGACGTGCGGAAAGTTGGCCAGGATCTGGAAGTAGAACTCGCGCCACACCAGCTCGCTCAACCAGACTGCGGCACCACGGCTGCCGCTGAGGCTGCGCTGCAACGCCGTGGCGACCAGTTTGCGGATGGACACCGTGCCGAAGCGCAGATGCACGCTCAGGTAGCTCGGTCCCTTGACGGCCGGAAAATCGCGTGTCTCGTGGTAGTGGTCCATGCGCTCGAAGAAATCCGCGAACAGTTCGCGGGCGCCGCTGGTGCCGGTGGGAATCTTGAGTGCGGCCAGATTGGTGGCTTCGAATCCGAGGTCATGCAGTTCGGGGATGGCCTGGCTCAGTCCCGCCGGCCGCGCGGCCAGGGCTGAGGCCAGTGGTGCCGGGTCCTGGATGCGCAAGGGCTGGGCCTGGAGCTTGGCCAGCCAGGCACGCTGGTAGGGGGTGAAGACACCGTAAGGCGTGCCGGTCTTGGTCAGGACCTCGCGTCCTTCGAAGATCACGTGGTCCTTGCAGGTGTGCAGGGCAATGCCCAGGTTGGCCAACTGGCCGCGCACCCGGGCATCCCGTGCGATGGCCTGGGGTTCGTAGTCGTGGGCGGTAAACACGGCTTGTACCTTCAGCGCCTGTGCCAGTTCCGGAACCAGCTCGCTGGCAACGCCGTGGCGCACGATCAGGCCAGCCTCGGGTCTGGCCGCCAGTGAGCGCAGACTCGCATCAAGTTCGAGCAAGGAGGCATGGATGAATTCAACACGCCGGTCCGCCCGGGGCAGGGGGGCGAGGATGTCGCGGTCGAAAACGAAGGCGCAAAAAACCTGCCGGCACTGCTGCAATGCCAGGCACAAGGCGGGGTTGTCGTCGGTGCGCAGATCGCGCCGGAACCAGACCAGGCCGGAATCGAAGGGTTTTTGCATGATCGCCGCTAAAATCCACGAATGTCCGATGATTCTGCACCCATCAACCTCACGAATCATTTCCTGATTGCGATGCCCGGACTGGCAGATGCGGCTTTCTCCAAAAGCGTGGTCTACCTCTGCGAGCACAGCGAGCGCGGGGCACTCGGACTGGTGATCAACAAACCCAGCGATATCCGGCTGCAGAACCTGTTCGACAAGGTCGACCTGCCGCTGGGCCGTGCCGACCTGAAGGACGAACCGGTCTTCCAGGGAGGGCCGGTACAGACCGAACGCGGCTTCGTGCTGCACGAGGCCATCCTGCCCGAGAAGACCAAGTCCGAAGATCCGCTCTATGCCTCTACCATGGTCATTCCGGGCGGGCTGGAGATGACCACTTCGCGCGACGTGCTGGAGGCCCTGTCCACCGGTGGCGGGCCGCGCCGTGTGCTGGTGTCGCTCGGTTACGCCGCCTGGGGTGAAGGCCAGCTGGAGTCGGAAATCGGCGAGAACAGCTGGCTGACGGTCGATGCCGACCTGGCCGTGATTTTCGAGACCCCGGTGGCGCAGCGCTACGACAAGGCCTTGTCCCTTCTGGGCTTGCAGGCCTGGATGCTGTCGCCGGAAGCGGGGCACGCATGATGGAACACCCCCAGGCTTCGCGCACTGCGTGTCGCTACGCCCAACGTGCCAGCGCCAGAGGCGCAGGCTCTTCGGTCTGTCCAAGCCTGCGCAGGCAGGCTTGGAGCCGCAGCCCTCAGCCCCTTGCAGGGGGCAACACCAGTGGCCCGGCAGAGCCGGCTCCACGGCGTTCCGCGGTTTTCGTTCGCAGTGCGGAGACGGTGTTGGCATGAACACGGCCGCGCAGATGACTGCCGTTCCCGCCAATCAGCAAACCTTTCTGGCATTGGATTTCGGTCTCAAGCGCACCGGCGTGGCGGTGGGCAACCGGATGCTGCGCCAAGCCCAACCACGTCCTACGATACGGGCCGAAGGCGACGCGCGCTTCGACAAGGTCGCAGCCCTGCTCAAGGAGTGGCAGCCCGACGCCCTGGTGGTCGGGGTGCCCTTCCACCCCGACGGCGCGCCGCACGAGAATACGGTTCGGGCGCAGAAGTTTGCGCGCCAGTTGCGCGGGCGTTTCGGCCTGCCGGTCTACGAGGTCGACGAGCGCTACAGCACGACCGAAGCCCTGGCCGAGGGCGCCAAGGATGCCGATGCCGGCGCCGCCTGCATCATTCTGGAACAGTTTTTGAGGACGATGGCATGAGCACACTGGTATTGGATGCGGAGGCGCTGTACCGCGAACTGCTGCGCGGCGTGCGAGGGCTGTGTGACGGCCAGACCCGGCTGGTGGGCGTGACCTCGGGGGGCGCCTGGCTGGTGGAGCGGCTGCAGCGCGACCTGGGATTGCCAGGGGAGCCGGGCATCATTTCTTCCGCCATGCACCGCGACGACTTCGCCCAGCGCGGGCTGGCGGCCGGCGGCCAGACCCTGCTGCCTTTCGATGTCAACGCAGCGCAGATCCTGCTGCTCGACGACGTGCTCTACACCGGCCGCACCATCCGCGCCGTGATCAACGAGCTGTTCGACTACGGCCGCCCGGCCAGCATCCGGCTGGCGGTGATGGTGGATCGCGGCGGACGCGAGCTGCCGATCCAGCCGGACTATGCGGCGGCGCGGGTGACGCTGCCGCCCGGCCAGTCGCTGGCATTGGCGCGCAACGACCAAGGCAATTTCAGTTTCAAAGTGGAGGCCGCGTGACGGGCTGCCCGCTTGCACGTGACATGAACAGACCGCACTGACCGCCCAGCCCAAGATACGCACCATGCTTTACAAACGCAATCCCCAACTCAACAAGAACGGTGAGCTGATTCACCTGCTGTCGACCGAAGGACTGTCGAAGGACATCCTGACGCACATCCTCGACACAGCGGCCAACTTCGTCAGCGTCAGTGACCGCGAAGTCAAGAAGGTGCCGCTGCTGCGCGGCAAGAGCGTGTTCAACCTGTTCTTCGAAAACTCCACGCGCACGCGCACCACCTTTGAGATCGCTGCCAAGCGGCTTTCGGCCGACGTGATCAACCTCGACATCGCACGCTCTTCGGCGTCCAAGGGAGAGTCGCTGCTCGACACCATCGCCAATCTGAGTGCGATGGCGGCCGATCTGTTCGTGGTGCGCCATAGCGAGTCCGGCGCGCCTTATCTGATCGCCCAGCACGTGGCGCCGCATGTGCACGTCATCAACGCCGGCGACGGCCGTCATGCGCACCCGACGCAGGGCCTGCTGGACATGTACACCATCCGGCACTACAAGAAGGACTTTTCCAACCTGACGGTGGCCATCGTCGGCGACGTGCTGCACTCGCGTGTGGCGCGTTCCGACATCCATGCGTTGACGACGCTCGGTTGCGCCGAGGTGCGGGTGGTGGGGCCGAAAACGCTGGTGCCGGCCAGCATGGCGCCGATGGGCGTGCGCGTGTGCCACACACTGGAGGAAGGCATCAAGGGCTGTGACGTCATCATCATGCTGCGCCTGCAGAACGAGCGCATGAGCGGCGCGCTGCTGCCCTCGTCGCAGGAGTTCTTCAAGAGCTATGGCCTGACACCCGAGAAGCTGCAGCTGGCCAAGCCCGATGCCATCGTGATGCACCCGGGCCCGATCAACCGCGGTGTCGAGATCGACTCGGCCGTGGTGGATGGCAAACAGAGCGTGATCCTGCCGCAGGTGACCTTCGGCATTGCAGTGCGCATGGCGGTGATGAGCATCGTTGCTGGGAATGAGGCATGAACACCCCCAGGCTGCGCGACACGGTGTGTCGCTACGCCACCCCCCTCAAGGGGGCAGCGTCAGTGGCCCGGCAGAGCCGGTTCCACGACGCTCCCCGATTTGGTCTTGTGGTGCGCCAAGAGTTGTGCGCCGGGCTGTGGAGCTAAGAAGATGAAAGTACTGATCAAGAACGGCCGGGTGATCGACCCCGCCAGCAACCTCGATGAAATCGCCGACGTGGCCATCGCGGCCGGTCGCATCATCGCCATCGGCAGCGCGCCGGCCGATTTCGCTCCCAACCGCACGGTCGATGCGACGGGCTGCATCGTCGCTCCGGGCCTGATGGACCTGGCCTTGCGCCTGCGCGAGCCCGGGCACGAGCATGAGGGCATGCTGGAGTCCGAGATGGAGGCTGCGGTAACCGGCGGCGTGACCAGCCTGGTCTGCCCGCCCGACACCGACCCGGTGCTCGACGAGCCAGGCCTGGTCGAGATGCTCAAGTACCGCGCCGAGAAACTGCATCAGGCACGCGTCTTCCCGCTCGGCGCGCTGACGCGCAACCTGCAGGGTGAAGTGCTGACCGAGATGGTGGAACTGACGGAGTCCGGTTGTGTGGCTTTCAGCCAGGCCGATGTGCCGCTGGTCAACACCCAGGTGCTGCAGCGCGCTTTGCAGTACGCCAGCACCTTCGATTACGCGGTCTGGCTGCGTCCGCAGGATTACTACCTCGGCCAGGGCGTGGCGGCCAGCGGGGCGCTGGCCACGCGCATGGGCCTGTCGGGTGTGCCGGTGGCGGCGGAAGTCATCGCCATGCAAACCATTTTCGAGCTCATGCGTGCCACCGGGGCGCGCGTGCATCTGTGCCGTATCAGCAGCGCAGCCGGCGTGGCGCTGGTGCGCCAGGCCAAGGATGAAGGGTTGCCGCTGACCTGCGATATCAGCATCAACTCGCTGCACCTGACCGACACCGACATCGGCTACTTCGACAGCCGCATGCGCCTGAACCCGCCGTTGCGCCAGCAGGCCGACCGCGAGGCCCTGCGCGAAGGCCTGGCCGACGGCACCATCGATGCGCTGGTGTCCGACCACACGCCGGTGGATGAGGATGCCAAGGCGCTGCCGTTTGCCGAAAGCGAGCCCGGCGCCACCGGGGTTGAGCTGCTGCTGAGCCTGGCGCTCAAGTGGGGGCAGGAAAGCGGGGTCGGTCTGACGCGCGCCCTGGCCGTACTGACCAGCGAGCCGGCACGCGTGCTGGGCAACGCTTTAGGGACGCTGCAGATGAGCGCCGGCCAGCTGGTGATGGGGGGTGTGGCTGACGTCTGTGTCTTCGACCCGCAAGCCGAATGGGTGGTGCAGCCTGAAATGTTGCGCAGCCAGGGCAAGCATACGCCCTTCTCCGGCTACGAATTGCCTGGGCGAGTGCGCTGCGCCATCGTGGGTGGGCAGATTGCGTTCCAGGCCTGATCGGCCTGCCTCACGATGGCGCGCCGCCTGGCGTTTGTGGCGCGCCCTGCTTCACATCCTGGCCGGGCTGCTGACCATCCTGTTCCTGTTTCCGCGCTTGCCGCAGGAACAAAGGGAAATCCGGGTCCAAGTCTGGTCGCGCGAAATGCTGGCGCGCCTGGGCATCCGGCTGGTAGTGAAAGGGACGCCGGCAACCCGTGGGCCGGTGTTGCTGGTGGCCAACCACATCTCCTGGCTTGACATCACCTCCCTGCATGCGGCGCGCTACTGCCGCTTTGTCTCCAAGGCGGATGTGAAGAGCTGGCCGGTCATCGGTGCGCTGGCCGCTGGCGTCGGCACCCTGTTCATCGAGCGCGAATCGCGCCGCGATGCCATGCGCGTGGTGCACCACATGGCTGACAGCTTGCGCGCTGGCGATGTCGTGGCGGTGTTCCCGGAAGGCACTACCAGCGATGGCGTGCACCTGCTGCCCTTTCATGCCAATTTGTTGCAGGCGGCCATCACGGCAGAGGCGCCGGTGCAGCCGGTGGCCCTGCAGTTCCTGGAAACGCATGGCGGGCAGCGCAGCCTGGCGCCCTGCTACGTCGGTGACGACACCCTGTTCGGCTCGGTCTGGCGCACAGTGCGTGCGCGCGGCATCACGGTGCAGATGGTTTTCGGAGAGCCGCAGCCCGCCGTGGGGCGCGATCGCCGTACCTGGGCCGCAGATCTGCGCGCCACCATCGAACAGCTGCGCCAGCTGCCGCCGCACACCTGAGCTTCAGCTTGTTTCTTGCGCGATGGTGGCCGGACAGTCGACCTGGGCGCCGGCGCAAGGCATCTGGCACAGCTCGCCGTTGCGAAGCGAGCAAGCACGGTTGAAGGTCACCACATGGTCGACCTCGGGTCGGATGCCGATCCACTCGCCGATCTTGTGGTCATGGTGGCTGGGCACATGGGCCAGCACGGTCTGGCCGCTTTTCAGGCGCAGCGTGTAGAGGAACTCGGAGCCACGGAAGGCCTTGCGGATGATCTCGGCCTTCACCGGTGCGGTGTCGTCGTGCACGATGTCGTCGGCGCGCAGCAGCACGTCGCATTCGCCGGCAGCGAAAGCACAGGGCAGCGGGCATTCGGCCACATCGGTCAGGTCGCCCAGCGGGGTCTGCACCACGATCTGCTGGTTGACTTCACGGATGGTGGCCGGTGCAAACACGCCGTGGCCGATGAAGTTGGCGACAAAGCGCGAGGCCGGACGGTGGTACAGCGTGTAGGCATCGTCCCATTGATGCAATTGCCCCTCGTGCATGACCCCTATGGTGTCGCCGATGGCGAAGGCTTCCAGCTGGTCATGCGTCACGAACAGGGCCGTGGCCTGGGCTGCTTTCAGGATGCTGCGCACTTCGTGCGCCAGGCGCTCGCGCAGATCGACATCCAGGTTGGAGAAGGGCTCGTCCAGCAGCAGCAGCTGCGGGCGCGGTGCCAGCGCGCGCGCCAGCGCCACGCGCTGCTGTTGCCCACCTGAAAGTTCATGGGGGAAGCGGCTTTCGCTGCCTTCGAGCCCGACCAGCGCCAGCACCTCCTTGACGCGGGCGGTGCGCTCGGCCGCTGGCAACTGGTGGATGCCGAAGGCCACGTTGCGGTCGACATCGAGGTGGGGAAACAGCGCGTAGTCCTGAAACACCATGCCGATGCGCCGGGCTTCCGGCGGCAACTGGACGGAGGGGCTGCTCACCACCTGACCCGAGAGCCGGATGTCGCCGCCTGTCACCGGCTCCAGGCCGGCCACGGCACGCAGCAAGGTGGTCTTGCCGCAACCGGACGGGCCGATCAGCACGCCGATGTCGCCGGCACGCAGCCCCAGGGACACGCCGTTGACGGCCGGTTGGGCGCGGCCAGGATAGCGGACCTGGAGTTGGGAGACCTCTAGAAACATGGTGTCTCATTGTAGATGCTTACAATTCTCATTTATCCTGCCCGAGCGCTCACCCCTTCTCCTCATGCCGTCATACCGGCTTCGCCACCTCTTCCTGCTGCTGTTCACGGTCGTCCTGATGCTGCCTGTGCTGGCCGTCCTGGCCTCTTGGGTGCCCTGGGGCGAGCAGGTCGCGCAGACGGCCCAGATTCTGGGTGAAATGGCGCACACGGTTCTGCCCGATTACGTCGCCACCACGTTCTGGCTGTGCCTGATGGTAGCGGCGGGCGTGATGACGGTCGGACTGTCGGCGGCGGCGGCGGTGACCCTGTTTGACTTCCCGGGCCGCCGTGTTTTCGAGTGGGCCTTGCTGTTGCCGCTGGCCATGCCGGCCTATGTGGTGGCCTACGCCTACACCGATTTCCTGCAGTTCAGCGGCCCCTTCCAGACCCTGCTGCGCGGTCTGACGGGGCTGGAGGGCCGGGTCTTTCCGGAAATCCGCAACACGACCGGCGCTGCCTGGGTGCTGACCTTCTCGCTTTATCCCTATGTCTATCTGCTGGCGCGCACCGCCTTGAGTGAGCGCGCCACGCACCTGATGGAAGCGGCCCGTCTGCTGGGGGCGCCCCTGTCGCGCCGCATTCGCGAGATTGCCTTGCCGCTGGCCCGGCCCGCGGTCGCCGCCGGTGTGGCACTGGCCTTGATGGAGACGCTGGCGGACTTCGGCGTGGCCAGCTATTTCGGCATCCAGACCTTTACCGCCGGCATCTACAAGGCCTGGCTGGCCATGGACAACCGCATTGCGGCAGCGCAGCTCGCCACCATGCTGCTGCTGCTGGTGGTGCTCCTGCTGCAGCTGGAGCAGCGGTCGCAGCGGCGCATGCGCTTTGCCACCCGCGGCGTGCGCGCCGGTGGCGCCGAGGCGCGGCCGGTGCGCTTGACCGGTGCGCGCAAGTGGCTGGCCTGGGGCGTCTGCGGCCTGCCGCTGCTCATGGGGTTTGTCGCGCCCGTGCTGTTCATGTTCCGGCCGTTGCTGGCGGAGTGGGCGGTGCTGCCCTGGGACCGCTTTGCGGTCTGGGCGTTCAACAGCGTGCGCCTGGGGCTGCTCAGCGCGGTGCTGGCAGTGGCCTTGGCCTTGCTGCTGGCCTTCAGCCTGCGACGCACGCCTGATCTCGTGACGCGTGCCGTGGTCTATCTGGCCGGGCTGGGCTATGCCATACCAGGGGCGGTGATCGTGGTCGGCCTGTTGCTGCCGGTCGGCTGGGCGCAGGCGCTCTGGCCGCAAAGCAGTCTGGCCTATTACCTGACGGCGACTTCACTCGGCCTGGTCTGGGCTTACCTGGTGCGCTTTTGCGCCGTGGCCCTGCAGTCGGTGCAAAGCGGCTATGCGCGCATTCCGGCCAGCTTCGATGATTCGGCGCGCATGCTGGGCACCGGCGACCTGGGGTTGCTGCGCCGGGTGCATTGGCCCTTGTTGCGCCGCTCTGCCATTGCGGCCACCCTGCTGGTCTTTGTCGATGTCATGAAGGAGCTGCCGGCCACCCTGGTGCTGCGGCCTTTTGACAGCGACACGCTGGCGGTGGTGGCCTACCAGCTGGCGCGCGACGAACGGCTGGGCGAAGCCGCCCTGCCTTCGCTGGCCCTGGTGCTGGTGGGGCTCATCCCCGTGATGCTGCTGAGCCGTACCCTGCGCCAGCGCAGCGCTTGAAAGCCTGCGTATAAAATGAGCAAGTACTGATATTGCGGGCCTTATCTGCCATGACCAAGCGAACCATTCAAGCGACCCCGGGAAGCGTGACCGAGCCGGATCAGGTGTTCGAGCTGGCCGCGGAGGTGTTTCGTGTGATGTCGGCACCCATGCGGCTGAAGATCATCAGCCACCTGTGCGACGGTGAGCGCAATGTGAGCTACCTGCTCAGCAAGATCGACACCACCCAGCCCAACATGTCGCAGCACCTCACCACGCTGTACCAGGCCGGTGTGCTGGGCAAGCGCCGCGAGGGGGTGCAGATCTACTACCGCATCGTCGATGACCGGGTCGCATCCCTGTGTCGTGCGGTGTGCACGCAGATCGCCACCGAGGCGAATTTCGAGTCGACCATCTGAGTCGGGCCGGGGCCGCCGGCCCCGTCAAGCCTCGCGTCAGGGCTTGAGATAGACGTAACCTTCCAATGCCTGCAGCCGGGCCACTTCGGATACGCCGGAAGGGACGATCCTGGTTTCCATCAGCAGCCGGTCGGGGTTGATGTTGCGGCTGATCAGGGTGTTGTTGCAGACGCGGAACTCGATGCCTTTGCCAGCCAGATCGCTCACCATGCCGCTGAACTCGCGGCCTTGCGCGTCCTTGGCGTCCTGGATCAGGAAGTTGATGCCCGGGCCGTGCGTGACCACCACGATCTTGGCCTTCGGGTCGGCATTCATGTGGTTGCGGACATTGTTCAGGATGGCCGGCACCGTGTTGACATCGGTGTTGACGTGATAGACCGCCTTGACCTGCGGCTCTTCCTTGGTGGTGGCACAGCCCGAAAGGGTGCCGCCGGCCAGCGCGGCGAGAGCAAGGGTGGCAATAAATTTATACATGATCATTTCCTGAAGTTGTCAGCCTAAAAAGAAGGGCCGGCGGGTGCCGGCCGGCGTGGGCCCGGGTTTGATGCCGGGCCCACGAGGCTTTAAAGCAGCGTGTCGGCCCAGATGTTCTGCGCCCAGTTCCAGGCGTAGACACCCTCCAGCTCGTTGGGCGCGGTGGACACGCCGCCGGAGCCCGGCACCGTCTTGAAGGTCTTTTCCGCGGCCACATACTGGTGTACCGAAGCCACATGCACCACCAGCTTGTCATTGACATAGCTGTAGCAGGTGTTGGTCAGCAGCGGCTGCGGATTGACGTCCATGCCCGACAGTTGCGCCACCACGGCGGCGGCCACCACCTTGCCATGCGAGTTGGCCATGTGGCCGGACTTGGGCATCAGCGGTGCGGCCAGCACCGAGTCGCCGATCACATGCACATCCTTGGCCGCGGTGGACTCGAAGGTCTGGTAGTTGACGTTACACCAGCGGTTGTTGACGTTGGCCAGGCCCGACTTCATCGCGATAGCGCCCGCGCTCATGTCCGGCAGCACGTTGAGCACGTTGGCCTTGATGTCGCTTTCGGTCTCGAACTTGATGATATTGGTCTTGGCATCCACACCGATGGCCTTGTGGTTGGGACGGAATTCCAGGATGCCCTTGTAGTTGTCGGCCCAGAATTTCTTGAACAGCGGGCCCTTGGAGGTGACGTCCGGGTTGGCGTCGAGGATCAGCACCTTGGACTTCGGCTTGGCCTGCTTGAAGTAGTGGGCCACCTGGCTGGCGCGCTCGTACGGGCCGGGCGGGCAGCGATAGGGGGCCAGCGGCACGGTGATGGCATAGACGCCACCATCGGGCATGGCTTCGAGCTGGCGGCGCAACGCCAGCGTTTCCGGGCCGGCTTTCCAGGCTTGCAGGATCTGGCCGGAGGTGCTGGCAGCCTGCAGGCCTTCGATGCTGTTCCACAGCATGTCGATGCCGGGCGAGACGATCAGCTTGTCGTAGCCGATGGTGGCGCCGCCGGCAAGCGTCACGGTTTTCTTGGCAGCGTCGATGCTGCTGACCATGTCGCGCACATGCGTCACGCCGTGCTTGCCGCTCAGGTTGTCGTAGGGCGTGGTGATGTCGCCGATGGTCTTGGAGCCACCGATCACCAGGTTGGAGAGCGGGCAGGAAATGAAGTTGGCATTGGGTTCGACCAGCACCACATCGATCTTGTAGTTCGACAGCATGCGCACGTATTTGGCGGCTGTCGCGCCACCGTAGCCGCCGCCAATGACCACTACCTTGGCCTTGGAGGGGATGGTGCCGGTGGTGGCACAGCCAACCATGCCGCCGAGAGTGCCGAGTGCCAAAGAGGCTTGAACAAAGCTGCGTCGTTTCATCATGGCAATCTCCCGTTTAGCGTTTCTGGGCAGCAAAATAGGTGGCGACCGTTTCGACCTGCTGTTCGGTCAGTCCTTTGGACAACTGGTGCATCACCGTGGCAGGCCGCGAGCCATCCTTGAACGCCTTGATCTGCTTGAGCATGTAATCCTTGGGCATGCCGGCCAGCGAAGGCACGGACGAACCGTCCGTGGTACGGCCTTCCGTGCCGTGGCAATTGGCGCAGGTGGCAGCCAGGGCGCGTGCGTGCAAAGCGGCTGAGTCCTGCGCCATGGCGGCGCTGGCAGCGAGGCTTGACAGCAGCACCGCCGCAAATTGGGTCTTGATGTGCATTAGGGTCTCCTTCTTGAGGGCGTTCGAAATATTGCCCCGGATCAATATAACCGGACGCTTAACCATTGTCCCGGGGACTTACCCTCGGAATATTAACGGACAGCGCGAGGATTGTTAGGGCGCCTTCATGTCGGCCTGCGTACCGACCACGCGTTCGCTCGGCCGGTTGACGTCGGTCGGCTTGTCCAGCAGCCGGTCGGTGAGTCCGGCGCCCGCCCACATGCCGATGAGCGCCAGCCAGGCTGTCAGGGCGAAGATCGATCCCCCCGTCATGCCGGCGCCCACCGCGCAACCGCCGGCCAGCATGGAGCCGAAGCCCATGAGGATGGCGCCGGCGATGTAGCGGCGCATGCTGTACCCGTCCTTGAAACCTTCGAGCAGGAAGTCCTTCCCGATCCAGGCGCCGATGAAGGCGCCGGCAAACACGCCCGGCAGCAGCCCGAAGTCGAAACCGATGGCCGGTGCGGGCGATGACAGCACCCGCATCAGCCATTCGGCCGAGGGGCCGCTGAAAGTCAGGCCCTGCACCTGCACCACCTGAAAGGAGTTGGACGAGATCAGGTAGGTGTACCACCAGCCGGCCGCCACCATCAGGCCGGTGCCGATGCCGCCCACCCATTTCCACAGGCCCCAGCCGCTGCGCACCGAGAAGTAGAGGGCGGCCGCGAACCAGACCAGACCGAAGAGCAGGCCTCCCCAGTGGCCAAGACCGGTGATGGCCAGCAGATCGCGCGTCGGGCCGCCTTCCACGGTCCACCAGGCACTGATGGTGTTGCGCAGGGGCGCCAGCGAGCCCGACAGTGCCGCCTGCGCCGTGACGGCGAAGATCAGGCCCGAGAGCAGGGCGCGCAGATTGCCGTTGGCCGACAGGACCAGCAGGCGGCTGGCACAGCCGCGCGTCATGATCATGCCGGCGCCGAACAGCAAACCGCCGATCAGGGCGCCCGAGAGGCTGCCGCGTGAGGCGATCTGCCGGGCCGTACCCACATCCAGCGAATGCAGCAGGATGAGTGCCTGCACCGCGACCACCGCCGTGGAAAAAGCCAGCAACCAGACCGAGAGTTTTTCTCCGAACTTGTGATGCCAGAACTCGATCACGGCAGCGCGCAGACAGAATTTGGAGCGCTGCGCAAAAAAGCCGAACAGGGCACCAATGCACAGCCCGCCCATCGCGAGGATGGTGCTCTCGCCATACTGTTCAAGTAGGGTTGCCAGATTCATGGGGTCGTCCCATAATTTAGTATTTGCTTATATTGGATAGTAATTTTTATTATGCGCGCCGGACTTGATCTTTCTCAAGTACTGGCGGTGTGACAATGAGAATGGCACAGCCGAAGATTGAATGGGTATGACGAAGACAACAAGCACTTTCCTGGCCCGCGCACTGGCTGGCCTGGGGCTGGCGCTGATGGCGGCATGGGTATGGGCCGATGAAGCGCCGCCCCTGGTGGCGCAGCAGGTGTCCCCCTCGGCCTGGTATGTCGAAGGCGCCTCGGCGCTCGGCTCGCCGGCCAACCAGAACTTCATCTCCAATGCGGCCTTCGTCGTGACCCCGGCCGGCGTGGTCGTGATCGATGCCCTGGGTTCGCCGGCGCTGGCCACGCGGCTGGTGGCGGAAATCCGCAAGCACACCTCCCAGCCCATCACCCATGTGATCGTCACGCACTACCACGCCGACCATATCTACGGCCTGCAGGCCTTGAAGGCGCAGGGCGCGCACATCATCGCGCACCGTGGGGCCAAGGAATACCTGAATTCCGAAACCGCGCGCTTGCGGCTGCAGGTGTCGCGCCAGGAACTGGCGCCCTGGGTCAATGACGACACCCGTCTGGTCGAGGCCGACGAGTGGATCGAAGGCGAAAAGAATCTGACGGTGGGCGGCGTCCAGTTCCAGATCAAACCGGTGGGTCCCTCGCACACGCCGGAGGACCTGGTGATGTACCTGCCGAGCGAGAAGGTGCTGTTCGCCGGCGATCTGGTGTTCCGCAGCCGCATTCCCTATGTCGGCCAGGCCGACAGCCGGCACTGGATCGTGGCGCTGGAGAAGCTGCTGGCATTCGATGCCACGGTCATCGTGCCGGGACACGGCCCGCTCTCGCACGAGGCGCGCAAGGACATGCAGCTCACACGCGATTACCTGATCTTCTTGCGCGAAAGCATGGGTCGGGCGGCGCAGAACCTCGAACCCTTCGAGGAGGCCTACAAGAACACCGACTGGAGCCAGTTCGAGCACCTGCCGCTGTTTCGTGTCGCCAACCGCATGAACGCCTACAACACGTATTTGCTGCTCGAACAGGAAGCCCGTTGATGGGAGCGACCGCTGTCAAATCTGCCCCTCGGGCGGGCAGTGGCCTGTCGCGCCGCGAGCTGCTGCTGGCAGGCAGCGCCCTGTGTGCCAGTGGCGTCGTGCGGGCGGCGCCGGCGACCCTGCCGCTGGCCGTGTCCCTGCAGGACGAGTTGGCGCAGGCGCTCAAGAAAGGCCAGCCGCTGGTGGTGATGGTCAGCCTGGAGGGCTGTCCCTTCTGCAAGGTGGCGCGCGAGAACTACCTCGGCCCGCTGCGTGAGCAGCAGGGGCTGCCGGTGGTGCAGGTCGACATGCGCAGCACCCGCGTGTTGAAAGACTTCCGTGGTGCCAGCCTCAGCCATGACGAGATGAGCCGCCAGTGGCGCATCCGCATCGCGCCGACCGTGCTGTTCTTCGGGCGCGACGGCGTGGAGGTGGCCGAGCGGCTGGTCGGCGGTTACCTCCCCGACTTCTACGGTGCCTACCTCGACGACCGGCTGCAGCAGGCCCGGGCCGCCTTGCGCTGAGAACGGCACAGGCGGCGGCCGCCACGGGCCCGCATTTTTGAGCACGGTCATTTTTTACGAATTGCCCCTATACTTCGGCCGTAGTCGTATAAGCCCCTGGGGGTATACATCCGGTGGGCGAAATCGCTGTTTCAGGAGGCAATGTGGAAATCTCGAATTCGTGTGAGGTATCGCAGCGGCCCTACTGGCCGGCTTGGCTTGCGGGCCTGGCGCTGGGCGTGGTGCTGTTGCTGACATTTGTGCTGACCGGTCACGGCCTGGGCGCCACGGGTTTCACCACGCGCCTGAGTGCGTGGCTCGGCGATTGGGCTGCGCCGCAATGGACGCTGGCCAATGATTATCTCGGTCCCATGCTTGAAGATGGCTCGGTGCTCTCATCCTGGATCACCTGGCAGGTGATCGGTGTGTTCCTGGGCGCCCTGGTGTCGGCCTTTCTGGCCGGTCGCATGGCCTGGCGCATCGAAGGTGCGGCCAGCGCTGGCCGCGTGGGCCGCCTGCTCAAGGCCCTGGCCGGCGGCATTCTGGCTGGCATCGGCGCGCGCATTGCCGCCGGCTGCACCAGCGGTGTCGGTCTGTCAGGCGCAGCGGTGCTGAGCGTGGCGGGTTTCGTATTTCTCGGTGCGTTCTTTGCTGCCGGGCTGGTGGCTGCACGTCTGAGCGGTGGAGGTGTCAAATGAGCGGTCTGTTCGCTGCAGGGGGCCCGCTGGTGGCCGTGCTGCTGGGCTTCGGCTTCGGTTTCGTGCTCGAGCGCGCCGGCTTCGGCAGCGGCTGCAAGCTCACGGCGCAGTTCCGCCTGACCGACTGGTCGGTGTTCAAGGTCATGTTCAGCGCCATCGTGTTTGCCGCGGTCGGCCTGTACGTGCTGGAGCAGGCCGGTGTGGTGAATGCCGAGTCGGTCTACGTGCCCATCCCTTACCTGTGGGCCATCGCCGTCGGCGGTGCGCTGATCGGTGCCGGCTTTGCGGTGGGGGGCTACTGCCCGGGCACCTCGGCCGTCGGCCTGATGACGGGTCGCATCGATGCCATCGTGTTTTTTGTCGGCTTGCTGATCGGCACCTTCGTCTTCGCCGGTTTCTTTCCGCAACTCGATGCCCTCACCACGGCCGGTGAACTGACCCGGGGCGACCGCCTGCCTGAACTGCTGGGCGTGCCCGAGTGGCAGGTGCTGGCGGCGCTGGTGGCTGCGGCCGTCGGCGTGTTTTTCCTCGGTGGCTGGTTCGAGCGTCGCGCGCGTGCGGCCGGCCAGATCTGACGTCCTTCGTTTTTTGCAGGAGCTTTCATGAAACGTACCCGCAACAACCTGGCCCCGCTGGTCTCGGCACTGGCCATGGCCCTGCTTTCCGTGCCGGTGGCGGCCCTCGCCCAGGCGACGGATGCCCCGGCCCGCGCGGCCAATCCCTGCTCAGGCAACCCCTGCGCCGGCGCGAAGCGCCGCAGCCGTGCCGACAATCCTTGTGCCGGCAACCCCTGCGCGGGCAAGAGCCGTCGCAGCGCCAGCAACCCGTGCGCCGCTAACCCCTGTGCGGGCAAATCCCGTCGCCGCAGCGCTGGCGAGAACCCCTGCGCCGGCAAGAGCCGCTGATCGCGACGGACATGGCCGCCTCTGCCAAGCGGGAAGAGGCTGCGCGGGATGCCCTCGCGCGGCAGCTACGGCTGGCACGCCAGGGGCGCTCCATGCTCTACCCCTTCATCGGCCGCAGCCAGCGCTTCGAGGTCTGGGAACATTACCCGCGCCACGACGCCATGGATGACACCGGCCGCTGGCAGTTCTATTTTCATGCCCATGACCGTGCCGAGAAAAACAGCGCGCGCCATCCGCAGGAGCATGGCCACATCCATCTGTTCCGCCGTAACCCGCAAGGGTGCCTGTCGCACCTGGCGGGGCTCTCGCTCAACGCGCAAGGCCTGCCGCTCACCTGGTTCGCCACCAACCATTGGGTCACGGGCGAGCACTGGATGGCGGCCGGGCCGCTGGTGCGTGGCCTGTCCGGCCTCGAGCTGCGCCTGCGCGGCCCGCTGGCCGGCGCCGCCCTCTGGCTGGCCGACATGGTGCGCTGCTATGCCGAGCCACTGTGCCAGATGCTGCAGCAGCGTGACGAAGCATTGGCGCGCCATTGCGCGCAGCACCGCGTCGACCGGCAGCAGGCCTGGGCCGACCGCCGCATCGCAGTCTGGAGTTCCGTTCCCGTTCACTGGCCGCAAGATACCTTGCAAATGGCGGGCCAGCCATCCCGTTCCCGTTCGTAAAAGGAGACTCTCATGAAAACTCAAATCCGTTTCTTCGCAGGCGCTGCCCTGCTGGGCCTGGCCCAGTGGGCGCTGGCCCTGAATGTGCCCGGCCCGGTGGTCGACGGCGAATGGCTGGCCAAGAACCGGGCCGAGGTCACGGTGCTGGACGTCCGTTCCAACCCCAAGACCTTCACGCTCAGCCCGGAGTTCGAGACCGACAAGAAGACCGGCAAGAAATTTCTGGTCGAACTCGGCGGCCACATCGATGGCGCCGTGTCGGTGGACAACAAGAAGGTGCGCGTGGACCGCACCATCAATGGTCTGAAGCTCAAGTCCATGATTCCCGAGCGCGCCGACTTCGAAAAGCTCGTCCGCAGCTGGGGCGTGAAGGCTGATCGTCCGATCGTCATCGTGTCGGCCGGCATGGAGCCGATCGATTTCAACGAAGCTGCCCGCCTGTACTGGCAGTTCAAGGTCTATGGCGAAGACAACATCGCCGTGCTCAGCGGCGGCACCGCCGGCTGGATTGCCGAAGGCCGCGAGGTCAGCACCGCTGCCGTCAAGGCCGACGAGGGCAACTGGGCATCCAAGGCCGACCGCAGCGCCGAACTGACCGCCTCCTCTGAAGACGTCGAAAAGGCCGTGGCCGGCAAGTCGGTCCAGGTGATCGATGCGCGCGACAACGCCCACTTCCTGGGCCTGAGCAAGAGCAGCAGCACCAGCGCCCCCGGTCACGTGCCGGGTGCGAAGAACGTGTTCACCGGTTTGATGTCCACCCAGGGGGGCGATGCGGCCCGCCTGATGGGCGCCGACACCTACCGCGACATCTTCAAGATGAGCGGCGTCGATCCGCAGGCCGCCGCCATCAGCTACTGCAACACCGGCCACCAGGCCGCGGGCACCTGGTTCGTGCTGTCCGAGATCGTCGGCAACAAGAACGTCAAGCTGTACGACGGTTCCATGCACCAGTGGACGCTGGAAAAGCGCCCGCTGGAATCGGTGGCACGCGCCAAGTAAGCGCGGCCTGAAGGGCCGGCCAGACGCGGTATAAACGCCGCATGCTGGCTCTACTCCAACGCGTCAAACAAGCCCGCGTCGAGGTCGATGGTCACACCATCGGCCAGATCGACGCGGGCTTGCTCATTCTGGTCTGCGCCGAACGCGGCGACACTGAAGCTGTAGCCGACAAGCTGCTCGCCAAGATCCTCAAGCTGCGCATCTTCAGCGACGACGCGGGCAAGATGAACAAGAGCGTGCAGGACGTCGGTGGCGGCCTGCTCATCGTCAGCCAGTTCACGCTGGCCGCCGACACCTCGGGCGGCAACCGCCCCAGCTTCGGCAATGCCGCGCCGCCGGACGAGGGGCGGCGGCTGTATGACTATTTCGTGGAAAAGGCCCGGGCTTCACATCCCGTGGTGCAGACCGGGCAGTTTGCCGCCGACATGCAGGTGCATCTGGTCAACGATGGACCGGTCACCATTCCGCTGACCGTGCGCTGAACCTTATTCCGCTTCGATCCCGGCCGACTTGATGATGCGGCCCCACTTCAGCGATTCGGCGGCCTGGAACTTGCGCAGTTCTTCCGCCGTGCTGGTGAAGATCTCGGTGCCGGTGGTGTTGTAGAAGTTGGCCGCCGAGTTGCTGTGCGCGGCGCCCACCAGCAGCTTGTTGAGGCGCGCAACCACCGGTGCCGGCGTGCCGGCCGGCACGTAGGCGGCAAACCAGTAGGTCATCTCGTAGCCTTTCACGCCGGCCTCGTCGATGGTCGGCACCTCCGGCGCCAGCGGGCTGCGCTTCTTGGTCGACACGCCCAGCGCCTTGAGCTTGCCGGCTTTCACCTGCGGCAGGCCGGTGGCCATGTCGGTGATCATCATGTCGATCTGGCCGCCAATCAGATCGGTCACCGCCGGCGGGTTGCTGCGGTAGGGGATGTTGACGATGTACGTGCCCGTCATCTGCTTGAACAGCTCGCCCGCCGTGCGGCTGGACGAGCTGCCGCTGCCGAACGACAGCTTGCCCGGCTGCGCCTTGGCCAGCTTGATGAAGTCGGCCACGCTGTTCACCGGCAGGCTGGGGTTGACCACCATGATCTGGCCGCCGCGTCCCAACGCCGTTACCGGCTCGAAATCCTTCACCGGATCGTAGGGCAGCCGCTTGAACAGGTGCTCGTTGGCGGCGTGCGTGGTGTTGGTGGTGATGAACACCGTGTAGCCGTCGGCCTTGGCCGCCTTGGCGGCCTGCGCGCCGATGAAGGCATTGGCGCCCGGCTTGTTGTCGATCACCACCGACTGCTTGCTCTCCAGCGTCACGCCCTGGGC
>ERZ1292640.341-Hain-H43-02um-R1-341-length-37489-cov-7_pt1 | contig 37489 bp, 29 predicted proteins | sample MGYA00564404_ERZ1292640 | MGnify/ENA primary metagenome ERZ1292640 (study PRJEB36523, sample SAMEA6512636) | groundwater metagenome | collected 2019-01-08 | study: AquaDiva: Metagenomics assemblies of 32 groundwater samples | reverse complement strand
GTCAGTGAAGGCAGAAATTTCGACAAAAATGGAGCGGGTGAAGGGAATCGAACCCACGTGGCCATTCTTGACGTCCAAATTAGCGTAACCCATTGCAATTACGACGTTCTTGAACTCGCTTGACAAGGGTGAACGTTATACCGTACTGTTATACCACTATGGCAAGCGTGCATCGACTCCCCGGCAAACCGAACTGGATTTGCTTTTACACGGACCACCAAGGCCAGCGCCGGTGCAAGTCCACCCGCACCGCCAACCGGAAGGAAGCCGAGCGCATCAGCGCCCGAATCCAGGAACTTGAAGACCGCGCCCGCACCGGACGCATCACTGAGGATCGCGCCCGGAAGGTTATCGAAATCATCGTGAGCGAGATCATGGAAAGCGTCGGCGCGCCAATTCAGCGGAAGACCGTCCGCGAGCATTTCCAATCGTGGCTGAAGGCTTTCGAGAGCGAACGGGCGGGCGGCACGTTTATCCGCTATGAGGGCATTGCCAATCAGTTTCTCGATTTCCTTGGTGCAAAGACGGGCGGCAGTCTGGCCGCGCTCAAATCCGATGACGTTGAGCGATACCGGGACCATCTGCTCGCGCGCGTGGCCCCGCGCACCGTGAACACGCACCTGAAAGTCGTCCGCGTGGCGCTTGAAAAGGCGGTCAAGCAGGGGTCTTTGACCGGAACCCCGCCCGGCTTGTGGACAACGTGGACACGAGCGACCGCCACCAGCGCCGCGCTTTCACCCTGCCAGAACTCAAGAAGCTCCTCGCCGTCGCGAGCGACGAATGGCGGACAGCCATCCTCTTGGGCATCTACACCGGTCTAAGGTTGGGCGACGTGCAAGCATTGACCTGGACGAACCTCGACCTGCAAGCGAAGGAACTGACCATCCGCACCCAGAAGACCGGGCGCGTGCAAATTCTGCCCCTGGCCGCGCCGCTGTTGCGGCACATCGAAACTCTGCCCGCCGGTGATGATCCCAAGGCCGCGCTCTGCCCCGCTTTTGAAGGGAAGCCCGTGCATTGGCTCTCCAACCAGTTTTACGAATTGCTGGCTTCCGCCGGCTTGGTGCAATCCCGTGGCGACCACCAGAAGAAAGCGGGCAAGCAAGGCCGCAGCGCCCGCCGCCAGATGAGCGACCTGAGTTTCCACAGCTTGCGCCACACCGCGACCAGCCTCTTGAAAAACGCGGGCGTTTCCGATGTCGTCGCCCGTGACCTGATCGGCCACGAATCCGAAGCCATCTCGCGCTCCTACACGCACATTGACGCCGAGACGAAGCGTGCCGCGGTGGAAAAGCTGCCGGACGTAACGGCGGCGTGAGGCTTTGAAATGCTGAAGGCTAAAGGCTAAAGGCTAAATGAAAACTCGCCCTTCAGACGTCAGCCTTTGCGAAGTGCGGCCACCTGATAACGGCTGTCCACGAGGCCCCACCCCCCCCAACGGGCCGGGTGCCTTCGTTGTACTACCCCCCTCTTGAAATCGACGCATAGTTCAAAAAAGTAACCTAAGGAATAAAACCATGAAAAGAATCTTACCATGCCTGATTCTCTTACTGACTCAACAGGTACAGGGTCAGCTCAAAAATGCAACATTAGTGGCGAATTGCCGCTCAATCGGCCTGAACCCGTTTGGTGGCTTCATTTCCGGCATAGGAAATGTGGTCAATTACGTGACCACCTTTGATGGTCAAAATGGTATTCCACTTCGCCAGGATTTGGGCGGTGGTTTGGTTGCTTTCAGCGGCGAATTGCGTCCACGCACCGGGCAACCCGGTGTTTACGAAGCAGACTATTTGACAGTGAGTTCAGGCGTTCTGGTTCAATACGGTTGGATGATTGTCAATTTTCCAACCGTGGATTCGGATTCCAATGGACTCCCTGACATCAGCCAGAAGGATAAAAGCGTTAACGCCGCTATCTCTGGAAGTGTAACAAGTGACTGGCCGCTCGCTTCGACTGCGAGTTTGACAGGGCAATTCAGCCGCAATGCGAATTCCACATCCGGCAGCTTTGCGGTGACCCTGTCCGGTGCTGGTGGACCGGAAGCATACAATGGCACCTGGGTTGTTGATAACGTTTTGGGGAGCGTCAGTTACCAACGTGAGCCACAGAACCTTCTTTTCTTCAACCTTTCGCTCACGGATTCAAAAGGCGCACAGATAGCTTTGACGGGTTCGACGACGTTTACCGTGCAGAGTCACAGTCAAATCTCGTTTCCTCAATTCTTTCTTACCAGCAGCGACAACAAAACCTTCACGGTCTTACCAGCGACTCTTAACAGAGCGGGCAACAAGTACACTGGGAATATGGAATTGAATGACGGCACCCTTGAGACATCCTGGAAGGATTACGTGAATTGGGTGGTCGAGATTGTGGACACAAACGATTCAAACGGAAACGGTATCCCTGATTTGTCAGATGCACTTGGCAGCGCACCCGCGATCACAACGCAGCCGGTGAGCCAGACCGTTCGATCCGGAACAACAGTCACTTTCACAGTCGCAGCGACGGGCAGCCCAGCACCGACCTACCAGTGGCTTCGTAACGGAGTAAATTATCCCGGTGCAACAGCTAACACACTGACGCTATCGAATGTTCAAGCACAAGATGCGGGCACCTACTCCGTAAGGGTCAGCAACAACCTCGGTTCGGTAATGAGTGCGACGGTTACCCTGCGTGTTCTAGTTGCGCCAAGCCTTTCCAATCCACGGCTGGCCAGCAACGTGTTTAGCCTTACGACAACCACTATAAACGGGCTAGCGTATTTCCTTGAATCCAAAGATTCAGTCGATTCTCCGAGTTGGACTTTGATACGCTCTGTGACTGGCACAGGCAGCCCCATGACGTTGACCGATACCTCTGCAACAGTGGCGAAAAGAATCTATCGCGTGCGCGTCGAATAATCGCCCGCCGACAGGAAGCTGCATTGTGATTGGCAAAACTCAAAAGGGGCAACGCGACACTGGACGAACGGAGGGCCCTCCAACGCTCCCGCCCCTCAATAATCATCCCCCCTCTTAAAATCTAACCAAAGGAAGAAAACATCATGAAAAAGCACATACAAATTCTTGCCCTGGCCACATTGCTGGCCGGCGCAAGGCAACTCTCAGCGGAAACGGTAACCTTGGTTGTGAACGCGCAGAATCCGACTCAGCATCTTTCAATTGCTTCAAACCAGGTTGCTGAGTTGGTTTCATTTCAAGCCCACACGTCTATGAATCTGAGGGTCCAAAAGGACGGCGGCGTTTTTTACTACGATCCTTTATTCAGGCAACCTGGTTTTTTCTTAGGGTCTGAGTTGCCCCACATGTTATGGCCCCTTCAAATTGCAGGTCCGGCAACATTTTCATTTGCTGGCCAAACGAACAGCGATGGCCGGTTTCTTGATGGCTATTGCACGTTCAAAATCACTCCCGAAAGCACGCCGCCGGATAAGACGATCATACTTTTGGCCGGTTCCAAGGGTGCCAACATTTACTTGGAGATGAGCACGAACTTGTTTGACTGGTCCACAATCTCACCCGGCACGTACAGCAGTGAAACAAACAACCTGTTTTTCCGCATCCGCGCGGAGAAGCTGCCTTGATGACATCCAAGAATTACACGGCCAACATTTTGGGTGAACTCCGAGAAGTTCGCGGCTGGAACAAGGAGGGCAACTTGGTATTAGCGGACGGGAACGAATACGTGTTCAAGGAACTTAAGGAGCAGGGCTTTGATTTTCGCAGCCGCAAGCTGCTGGCGGCACTAACAGACGGCAGTGACGCCGTTTGAAATGAAAGTGGCCAAGAATGCAGAACGAAAAAACCACCGCTGAGCCGGTTCGCGCCGTGCGATAGCAGAGTCTCGAAACAAAGTGGCGCGCCCATTAAAGAAAGGAACACGATGAACAATCCGCAAGAAACTCAAGACGGTGGCCATGACGGGCACCCTGCTCTCTTGCCCAAAGGCGCCAGTGAAGGTGACAACGTTTCGGTGCCCTCAAACTCAGAAGGGTTGCCCCTTCCGTCCCCCGACAAGGACGTCAGTGAAGGTAACGAGGTTTCGGTTCCCAGCCCCGTGCAGTTGGCGCAGTTGGCCGGGGGTTTAGGACCGGGCAAGTTGGCCGGGGGGTTGGGACCGGGCAAGACGAATGAGCAGTTGTTGCAGGCGGCGATGGAGCTTTATCTGGACGCGGCCGAATTCCTACGCGGCACGGTTGGGTTGAATCGGGAGCAATTGATCAAACGTTACGGCAGCGATTCTTTGCGGGATGCCGAGTTGCGGAAACAAGGAGAGGCTCAGACGCTCTTGTTTTACCCTAAGCGGCCGACCGATGAGGCCCGTAAGTATTTGAAGAAACAGGGTGTCAAGGGCACAAAAGGGCGAGTGCTCTCCACGCGTTACTTTCGAGAAAAGCTGAAAGCGTGGATTGATGCGTTGAGGTATCGGCAGAAAAAGAGGGCCGCCAATCCGCAGGTGAGTCAAGAAGGGAAAGAGATCGCCACGACAATTAGTGGCCCATGCTACGTGCCGGAGTTAGGTGAAGATCCTTTCGCGGTCGTCACGACATATCATGGCCCAGACGTGCCGGAGTTTGATGAATTCATGGCCCAATGCCGCGTGGAAGCCGAAGAAGCTTACGCTCTCGATCCGGTCTTCACGCTGGATAGGCTTGTGCACTGGATGAAAACGAAGGCCTCGCTGAAGAACATACGGGGAGCGAAAACGCGCCAGCGTAAGGCAAAGAAAAAGCGGGGTAGTGGCACAGTCTGAATCAAGAATTTGTTGGCGGCAGGTAGTGGCGAAGTTTGAAAACCAAGAAGTTGGGCGAAGCGTCAAAATCCCCATTCTGTTCTTATGAGGTCTTCGACATCCTCCGGGATTGCGGGATGCCCAACGGCTTTTCGGGCTATTTGCTCAACCAGGTCCATGTTCATTGGCTGATGAGGCACGGCATAGCCCCAGTCAATGCCGGCTTGCACTTTCGCCAGATTGAATATCATCGCATCCCCGAAGTTTACATCGCTGTCATAGCGGGTAATGAACGGGTGTTGTCCAATACGAAAAGTTAAAGCCATTTTGCCGCCTTTAGACCGAGTGAGGTTGAACGCGGCAAAATTCCCGCCATTTTTCTGCGGGTCAGTGACCGCAATATACAAATGCTCCTCGCGGTCCTCTGGTGGGAACCAAATAAATGTGTCCCCTAACTTCATCCGGGGCTAAGACGCCTGAAGCGCCACCTTGGCGGATTGGAAAGCCTTCAGCTCTTTTTCGATTTCTTTGACGGCACTTTCCCCAAAGTTTTCGTGGTAAAAAATCGTCTCCGGGTCGATGGGGAGCGAAGACTTTCCTGGGTCTTTCCATTCCGGAAGCTTGTGAACCAGATCAATCACTTGGCCGGTGGTGAGGGGTTCGATTTGTTTGTGCGCATCTTGAAGGGCCGCCTTTTCCCTTCGAGAAAGGGGTTTTGTGTTTGGCTTGCTCTTTAGTGAAAGAGAGTCCTCTTTTCGCGGGTTGAAGACCGCCCGCCAAGCGTCCATCTCTGGACCGCCAACTTTGCCCCGAATCAGATCGTAGGTGCGGCTCACAACCGGGCCGTTCGCCAAGGACCAAAACTGATCCCCTGTGATTGGTCTATGCCATTCAACGAGCGCTCTGCGATCAGCAAGATAAAGCATCTTGATGACCTTCAGCACGTCTATTGCCCCCCCGTTGAGTTCGCAAAGATGCCCTGTGGCCGCAATTGCTTTTCGGATGTCGAAGACGAATTGCACGTAGAAAGCATAGGACTGATCGCTTTATTTTTCAAGGGTTTCGTATGCATCTAGCTATCAACTCGTTACGCCAACAATTAAATGAATTGACAAGGCAAGGAGTGCCAACAACACGCTCACGGTTGCCTTTTCAAGGCGCAACGGGCAGGAAAGCGCGTCAACAACACACTCGAAAGGCGAAACCCGGCTCAACAGCACAACCCACGAGTCATTTTGTGCGACCTGGGGCAAAAAGACGAGAGCGGGCATCTTGATAGGCTTGGATAGCTGAGACCACAAGTGAACAAAGTTATGCATGTCGAAAAGTTAAGAACGATGGAAGCGGTCAAGCCCGGCGACGCTTCAAATCTCGCGCCTGAATTTCTGCGAACCGATGACGTGAGAAAAATCTTTGGCATCCGGCGCGGCTCGCTGTATGGCCTGGCCAAGCTTGGGAAGGTCAAATCGTGTCTGCTTCGGATTCGCGGCAACCGGCTCGGGGTGCGGCTTTGGTCGGTGGACTCGATTCGCGGGCTGATTCGCGAGGGGATGGAAGCCTCTGAAAACGGGGATGCGATGGAAACGAAATCCGCACAAGACGGCGCCGACAAATGAACTCCCTGGAAACATTTCGCACCGCCATGCGCACCGCTGGCCTAGAATACAGCGGCCCCATCCTCGCCGATGGCACACTGCATCGCTTCAAGGCAGCGGGCGACAAGGAGCGCAATTCATGGTTTGTGCTTCATTCTCAACCGCCTGCCGCTGGTGCCTTCGGGTGTTGGAAACGCGGCCTGAAAGAAAACTTTTACGAGCGTAACGGCAGTCTGTCGCAATCTCAATGGAACTCGGTTCGCCGACGCTGGCAGGAAGCTGAGCGCGAGCGCGAGTTAGCCGAGACGGAGCGGCACGCGAAGGCGCGAAAGGTGGGGGCGTGGATTGTGTCCCGATCCAAGCCGGTGCGTTCGCATCCGTACCTTGACAGCAAAGGCGTGCATCTTCCCGGTGAAGTGCGCGAGTATCGGGGCGCGCTCCTTGTCCCATTGATCGACGCCGACGGCACGTTGCACAGTCTGCAATTTATCGGCCCCGGCGGCGCGAAACGCTTTTTCACCGGCGGCCGTGTCGCGGGCTGCTTCTTCCCCTTGGCCGACAGGACGGACGGCCCCCTTGTCATTGCAGAGGGCGTCGCGACCGCCGCCAGCATCTTTGAGGCGACCGGCTGGGCCACCGTCGCGGCGATGCATGCGGGCAACTTGTTGGCCGTGGCGAAGGCGCTTCGTGCCAAATGGCCAAATCGGGAAATCGTCGTCGCTGCTGATAATGATCAGTTCACTCCCGGAAATCCTGGCGTAACGAAGGCAACGGAATCAGCAAAAGCAATCGGCGCACGCCGCGCCGTACCGCAGTTCGCCGACGTGACAACCAAGGGAACCGACTTCAACGACCTGCACCAACTGGAGGGACTCAACATCGTGAAAGACCAAATCAAAGCCGCCGGCGTGCCGACGGAAACCGACGAAGAAATCATTGCCCGGCTGGCCACGTTGCCGCCGCTGGAATATGAGCGGGCGCGGAAGACTGTAGCGAATCACATGGGTATCACCCGCCTGCGAACTCTCGACGACCTTGTTGACGCCAAGCGACCGATAAGGGGCGATGCCACGTTACAGGGCACTGCTGTTGACTTGGCCGACGTTTCACCCTGGCCGGAGCCTGTGGACGGCGCGGCCGTACTCGAGCAAGCCGCGCGGACCTTTTCTCGATATGTAGTGCTCCCGGACGGCGCTGCTGATGCACTCGCGCTTTGGACGGCACACGCGCATTGCTTTGAAGCGTTTCTCTGCACGCCAAGATTGAACATCTCCTCACCCGAAAAGGGATGCGGGAAGACCACACTTAGAGACGTGGTTGCCGCCCTAATCCCGCGTCCACTCTTGACTGAGAACCTGTCCGTTGCCGTGCTGTTCAGATTGGTGGAAGCACACAAACCGACCATTCTTGGTGACGAATACGACGCTTGGCTGAAGGACAATGAAGAGCTTCGCGGATTGCTGAACGCGGGACATCGGCGCGGCGCAATGGCCTACCGCTGCGAAGGCGAAGCCAACTCGGTTCGCAGCTTTCGAGTCTATGCCCCTGCCGCGCTCTGTGGCCTCGGTTCGCTGCCAGGAACACTCCACGACCGGAGTATCGTCATTCGACTTGAACGTGCGAAGGCCGGAGAACTACCCGAACGATTCGACTCTCGACACACAGATCGTGAACAGGAACTTTGCCGCAAACTGGCCCGGTGGACCGCCGACAACTTCAACCGGCTGGCCGACTCCGATCCAGCCATGCCGTCAACCGCGTTCAACCGGCTGGCCGATAACTGGCGGCCCCTCTTTGCCATCGCGGAACTGGCCAGCGGGGACTGGCCACGACGAGCGGCTGCCGCTTTCACCAAGCTGACCAGCAGAGAGGACGGGGAAGCGCAAGGCTTGGGTGCCATGTTGCTTGCGGATATTTGGCAGATGTTTCGTACTTCGGGTGCCGTTCGGATGTTCTCAAAGACCCTTGTCGAGTCCCTATTGCAGATGAGTGACCATCCGTGGCCTGAAGCACACAAAGGGCGACCGATCACCGAAACATGGCTTGCCCGCCGCCTCCGCAGCTTTGGTGTATCGCCCCGGCTGATTCGCGCCGGCGAAACCGTTGGCCGGGGTTACGAACTGGCCGATTTCCAGGATGTCGTTGACCGTTACCTGCCCATAGCGGGGGATTCAAAGTGTTACGGTGTTACAGTGCCTGCAAACAAAGGGGAAAACGCGCATTCCGAAGCGTTACAGGCGTCGAACGGTGTAACACTTGAAAACTCGCAGAACGTCAATGTTTATGCGGGTTGTAACGGTGTAACACTTTCAAAGCCGGGGAAGAGTGAAAAGCAACTCTCCGAAGCAATGCTCTTATGAATGCTGAGGCTCTCTACATCGAAGCGACCCGGCGCGGACTGAGGCTTGAACCACGAGGCGACAAACTGGCCGTCCTTCCCGGCGACCGCTGCCCGCCGGACTTCGCCAACGTGCTACGGGCGCACAAGGGCGAACTGCTGTCCTGGCTTGAAGCCCGCGCCGCGCAACTGCCGCCCGACTGCGCTCCGTGGCTCCACATCGCCCGGCAAATCCTGGCCGGTGAATTCGATGGCGCAGACCGTTCAACGCGCGCCAGCCTCACTATCTGCTTGCGCTCCATTGCACACCCGCTCTGCCGGCGCGCTCTTGACCGGCTGATGGAAGCAACCTCGCGACGTGAAGACTGAAACGCCCATCTTGCCCGGCCTGGCGGAACCGCCAACCAGCGAAGTCGAACTGTGCGACAACGACCTTATCGACTTGTGCGAGCAAGTGAAACGGGAAGGGCGTTTCATTGCCGTTCTTGAGGTTGTCAAGGGCAACCGTTGGCGTGCTGTTATTCGGCGTTTGCCAGCACCGGAGACGCGGACGCCATTGGGAAAAAGAACTGCACCTGCTCAAAGAAAACGCGCTGGCGACGCCACCGCCGCGCCCGGCGGGCATCCTGGCACCGTTGCGTCAATCCACTCCCACACCGTGAAATCGAACCAGACAAGAAAACGAGGACGGCGAACAAAGAAGAACCGGCAAACGCTGCGCAGATTGGCTGAATTGATCCGCCGGGGTTGTTCATTGAAGGTTGCTTGCCAAGGCGCTGGCATCTCCTGCGCGACACTTTTCTCGTGGTTGGCTTCGGATACGAAAGTCAGGAAGCTGGTCCAGGACGCCAAGGAACAATCCGAAGCTGCGCTGATCCAAATCGCCCGCGCCCGTGCCAAGAGTGACGGATGGCTGGCGTTCCAACTACTGCAACGAAGGTTTAGACGGTGGTCAGGTCACGCGCACGAAGAACTTCAGCCCCCGGACGGCCTGCGCAGCTAGCGCCTGGCCTGAGTTCTTGGAGCATGCTCGCGCGCGCGAAAAGGTCGCGCTCCTTGACCCGCCCAGCCACTCTTCGCCCCTCAGCCAAAGCCGAAGAGACGCCCCGAATGCCGTTGGTTTTGTGGGCCAGGTGACACCCGTGAACGAGCTTGAAAAGCCTTGGATTTGTTATACCGGGCCGTTATACCGGGCCGTTTCTCAGCCAGGTGAAATTGACAATAGCCAATGTTTTCAGGGTGTTTGTGAGGATGGAGCGGGTGATGGGAATCGAACCCACGTGGCCAGCTTGGAAGGCTGGAGCTCTACCATTGAGCTACACCCGCAACAAAGGGGATCATTAACGACAACGCTTGCCTTGTCAATCCACCTCCGTATATCTTTCCGCCTCAGATGCATTCTGTGAAACAGAATCACCATTCGAGCCTTGTCTTTTATCTGACACTTAACCCATGAATGCTTTGCTTCTTGTCCAGGGCCATGTTGTCGATCCAGCCAATCGTCTGGATGCCATCGCCGATGTTTTGATTCAGGAAGGAAAAATCGCCGCCATTGGGGCCGAGGCAGCCGCCCAAGCGCCGTTGGATGCCCCACGCCTGGATGTGAGCGGCTTGGTGGTTTGCCCCGGTTTGATCGACGCTCATGTTCATCTCCGCGAACCGGGGCAGTCCGCCAAGGAAACGATTGCCACCGGGACGGCTGCGGCCGCGCGTGGCGGGTTTACTTCGGTGGTTTGCATGCCCAACACCGCGCCGGTGATTGAGAATCCGGGGGTGGTCGCTTTGATTCGAGAAAAGGCCGCCCGCGAGGGTGTGGTCAATGTCTTTGTCACCGGGGCCATCACGAAAGATATTCATGGGGAGGAACTGACCCCCATCGGCTCTTTGAAGCAAGCCGGGGTGGTGGCCATCACGGATGACGGGCATTGCATCCAGAACCATGAGATCATGCGGCGCGCGCTGGAGTATGTGCGGATGTTCGACCTGCCGGTGTTGGATCATTGCCAGGATTATTCGCTGGTCACCGACGGGGTCATGCACGAGGGCTACTGGAGCACGGTGCTGGGATTGCGCGGCTGGCCGGCGGCCGGCGAGGAAATGATCGTGGCGCGGAACATTCTTTTGGCCGAATTGACCGGCACGCACATTCACTGCCAGCACCTGAGTGCGGCTGGAAGTGTGCGCTTGCTGAGGGAAGCCAGACAGCGAAAGGTGCCTGTTTCGGGCGAAGCGTGCCCTCACCATTTCACGTTGACCGACGCGGCGGTGGCCGGAAGCGAATCGTTCTGGCAGACCGATGGCCGCGATTTGAAGGCGCAATGGGGCGATCAGGCCGAACTGCCGGCCTGGCCTTGTTTTGACACGAATTTCAAAATGAATCCACCGTTGCGTTCGGCGCGGGATCGCGAGGCGGTCATTGAGGGCTTGGTGGACGGCACGCTGGAGATTATCAGCAGCGACCACGCTCCGCATTGCAGTTTCGAGAAGGAAGTCGAGTTTGATTATGCCCCTTTTGGGATTACCGGGCTGGAAACCGAGCTGGCTCTCTCCCTGATGCAATTATATCACACGAAACGATTGTCTCTTCCGGACTTGATTGCCAAATTCACCGTTCACCCGGCGCGCATCCTGCGCCTGGCCAAAGGCACTTTGAGCGTGGGAGCGGACGCGGACCTCACAGTGTTGAATCCCGACGAGGTCTGGGTTTTTGACCGGGCTGAATCTGCCAGCAAGTCGTTCAACAGTCCGTTCTACGGCTGGACGATGAAAGGCAAGGCAAAGGCCGCCATCGTGGGTGGAAAAATTGTTTGGCAGGACACAAGATCTCCGTTATCTTCCGGCTGCGGTCGGCAAGAACAACATTAACTCAACCCTCAAATAAACGCATCAAACATGAAGAAGCTGTTGTGTAGTCTGATGGTCAGCATGGCAGCGCTGCAAATCAGCGCGGCCGAGTTGGCTTGGCTGACGGACCTGGCCAAGGCCCAAGTCCAGGCCAAGGAAGAAAAGAAGATGGTACTCATGAACTTCACCGGCTCGGACTGGTGAGGTTTCTGCAAGAAGTTGGACAAAGAAGTGTTTTCTGCGACGGAATTTGCTGAATATGCAAAAAAGAACCTCGTCTTGGTTGAGGTCGATTTTCCGTCGAGAAAACAACTCAGCGCGGCCTTGACGAAAGCGAACGACGCGTTGAAGGAGAAATACAAAATCAAAGGGTATCCCACGCTGGTCATTCTGAGCAGCGAGGGGAAAAAGCTCGGGGAAGAAGTCGGTTACGGTGGCGGCGGGCCGAAGGCAGTGATCGCAAAGATCGACAAATTCCGAAGCAAGTAATCCTCGTCACAATTCTTTGATGTCCAACAGCGTGGCTGGTCAGCCACGCTTTTTTTTGGATAAACCTTGACCCCTCCGGCAGTCGTCCTAGCATCCGGCGCAGTTTCTGCGAGCCGGATAGATGAAAGCCATATTAGCTTTGGAAGATGGAACGGTGTATCACGGGGATGCCTTTGGCGCACGGGCTTCAGCGTGCGGGGAAGTCTGCTTTAACACTTCCATGACGGGGTACCAGGAGATTTTGACCGACCCGTCTTACAAAGGCCAGATTGTGGCCATGACCTACCCCCTGATTGGCAATTACGGCGTCAATGAGCAAGATGTCGAATCGTGGCGGCCTCATGTGGCCGGGTTTGTCATTCGAGAGCTTTCGCCTGTGGTGAGCAACTGGCGGGCGGATTCTTCGCTGGCCGAGTACCTGGAAAGAAACGGGATTCCTGGCATCCACGGAATCGATACTCGCGCCTTGACGAAAAAGCTCCGCGTGCGCGGCGCTTTAAAAGGCTTTATCTCGACCGAGCCGATAGCGGATGACGAGGCGGTGCGGCAAGCCGTGAACTGGCCTGGTTTGGTCGGGGTGGATTATGTTCGGGAAGTGACCCATGTGGAACCGTTTCTCTGGGATGAGCAAGACCAGCAGAGCGCGAATTTCAAGCTGGTAAAAGGCCCGGAGATCACTGACGCGCGCCAGATCCGGGACCCTTTGCCGCTGGCCGACCTCCCGATTGTCGCTTACGATTTTGGCATGAAGTACAATATCTTGCGGCGGCTGCGCCAGAGAGGTTTTCGAGTGCAAGTGGTTCCGGCGACGACTCCTGCGGCCGAGGCTTTGCGGTACAAGCCGGCTGGCATTTTTCTCTCGAATGGTCCGGGCGATCCGGTGGCGCTGGGTTATGCCGTGCAGGCGGTAAGTGATCTGGTGAAGACCGGCCTCCCGATTTTCGGGATTTGTTTGGGGCATCAAATTCTGGGGCTGGCCTTTGGCGGCAAGACCTTCAAGCTAAAATTTGGGCACCGCGGGGCCAACCAGCCGGTCAAAGATTTGGAGACCGGCCGGGTGGAGATTACGGCGCAGAACCACGGGTTTGCCGTCGATCCTGCCTCGCTGCCCGAGGAGGTCGGCGTCAATCGCATCAACCTGAATGATCAAACCGTCGAAGGGATGCGTCACAAAACCAAGCCGATTTATTGCGTGCAATATCATCCGGAAGCTTCGCCCGGCCCCCACGATTCAACACCCTTATTTGATGAGTTTCGAGCCTTAATTGAGATGCGCTGAACGATCCAGGCTCTTCTTCGCCAGAAATCGGTTTGACTTGCTCCGGTTGCTGAAGATAATGCCTGTCACCGAACCGACCTATGGCCAAATTTGTCGTATTAAGCGAAGGATACACCGGGCGCACTTATGAGTTGAAAGTGGACAAAACCACTGTTGGGCGGTTGGAGGACAACACCTTTCAAATTCCTGAGCCATCGGTTTCCAGTCATCATTGCGAAGTCATGCTGCGCGGCCATGACATCCTCGTTAAGGACCTGAATTCCACCAACGGCACTTTTATCAACGGCGAAAAGATTACGGAGGCCGTTTTGAAGCCCGGCCAGATTTTGCGGTTGGGCACTATTGAACTGCGACTGGAAACAGGTGGCGGCCCTGCTGCGGCCGCTGCCGCCGCCGCGGCCGGCAAAAAGCCGTCCTTGGATCAGACGCGCGTCATTCCCCAGGGCGTCAAATTGAATGACCTTGAACTGGGCACCCAGCCGGTCAAGTTCGAAACCGATTCTCCCTTTGCCAAGAAAACCAACAAGGCGAACATCGTCTTCATCACCGTGGGCCTCGTTTTGGGAGCGATCATCATTGCGGCCATCGTCTTTGCCTTCATCAGCTTGCGAACTTAAGAGCCGGTTTTAAAATTCCGTGGGGGTCCGCGCAATTTTAAAACAAGCCTTAACACTACAGCGACACTTGCCGCTGATCGGCCGGAGCGCGGCGTTCACGCCGCTTCGACGTGCGCATTTGCCGGCGCTTCCGCATGGAAAGGCGCGTCAATTCGCGACTGGGCGCTGCGGCACGCTTTGCGAAGTGTGCCGCAGCGACAGTCTGCCACCTCCCATTCTGTCGAAAGTGTCGTTGTCGTGTTAAGGCCGATCCACCCCCTATTTAAGCCAACGGGCCATGTCTTTAGCGGCGTAGGTGATGAGGATGTCCGCTCCCGCCCGCCGCATCGCCAGGTGACTTTCGAGCAAAATCGCTCGTTCATCCACCCAGCCCTTCTCTGCGGCGGCTTTTACCATTGAATACTCTCCGCTGACGGCGTAGGCAGCCGTAGGATAGCCGAATTCAGCTTTGACGCGGTAAAGCACGTCCAAATAGGCCAGGGCAGGCTTGACCATGACGATGTCGGCGCCTTCGCGGATATCGAGCGCCACTTCGCGCAAGGCCTCCTCCGCATTGGCCGGGTCCATTTGATAGCTGCGCCGGTCTCCAAAGCGCGGCGCGGATTCGGCCGCCTCACGGAACGGCCCGTAGAACGCGGAGGCAAATTTGGCGGCGTACGACATGATCGGTGTCTCGCTGAACCCATGCCGGTCAAGATGCTCGCGAATGGCGCGCACCCGGCCATCCATCATGTCGCTGGGGGCCACCAAATCGGCGCCGGCTTCGACGTGGCTGAGAGCGGTCCGGGCCAGCAATTCCAGCGTGGCGTCGTTCAGAACCCGGCCGCTTCTGTCCGAGGCTTGAATCCGTCCGCAATGCCCGTGGATCATGTATTCGCACAGGCAAACATCCGTGATGACCAGCAGGTCGGGAATCTCCTTTTTGAGACGGCGCACCGATTGTTGCACGAGGCCGTTTTTGGCGTAGGCGCCCGAAGCTTTGTCATCCTTGCGCTCCGGGATGCCGAAGAGCAAAACAGCCGGCACACCCAACTCGTAAGCCTGCAAAGCTTCTAAGACGAGTTCGTCGGGAGAAAGCTGAAAGACGCCCGGCATGGCGGCGATGGGCCGCCGTATTTTTCGTCCGGCCCGAACGAACAACGGCAAAACCAATTGCCGCGCGCTCAATTCCGTCTCGCTCACCAACCGGCGCAGGGCCGGTGATTGCCGCAAGCGCCGCGGCCGATAAGCGGGAAATTCGCCGGTCACATGCCATGTCATGAGGCCAGACTACCGCAGACCAACGGCCCCGGCAATCCTGTCTTTGAGCGACAAATCCCTTGGCAGTCTGCGGGCGTTTTGCTTAGCTGTGCCCGCCGAATGAAATTGCCGCGCTTCTTCCTCTTGTTGCTTCCTGCCTGGGCTTTGTTTTGCCCGATGGCTTCGGCGCAAGAGCAGCCGGTTTTGCAGATTGAAGGCCTCCGTTCCGAAAGTGAAATCATCCGTCAGCAAACAGGTGTCACGATCGGGAGCAACGGCGTGGTCGTCCGCTATGGAACGAACACCGTCCTGACGGCGAATCGGATTACCCTGAACGAAACCTCCGGCGACGTTTTGGCCGAAGGCGAGATCACGCTGCAAAACGAAGACCAGCTCTGGATGGGGGACCGGTTGCAGTACAACTTTAAGACCAGGCAAATGCAGGCCGAAGCATTCAAGACCGGCTCGGCCCCATTTTACGTGTCGGGGCTAAGCCTGAGAGCCGATTCGACCAACCGCACCTATAGCTCTGCCAACGCCATCGTCACGACCGACGATGCTGCCGAGCCGGGATATCGGATTCGCGCCAAGAGCCTGAAGATTGTGACGGGAAAGTACATTGAGGCGCGCCGCGCCACACTCTACCTGGGCGGAGTGCCCATCATGTATTATCCGTACTACCGCCGCAGCCTGGAGCGGCATCCAAATTATTTTGTGCTCACTCCGGGCTACCGCAGCCTCTACGGGCCTTATCTGATGGGTTCGTACCATTGGTCTTGGAGCACGAACCTGGATGGCGCCTTGAATCTGGATTATCGCCAGAAACGGGGCGTCGGCTTCGGGCCGGATTTTCATTATGACTTGGGCCGGCTCGGCCGGGGAGAGTTCCAGTATTATTTTGCGCATGACGAAGACCCCGGCACAGACCTGGCCGGACGGCCCATCCGCGAAGACCGGTCCCGGTTCAGCTTTTCCCACCAGGCCACCTTGCGCACTAATCTGACGGCCAAGGTAGTGGTTCGCGACCAAAGCGATGCGCAAATGATCCGGGACTTCTTCGAGAGCGAATACCGCGAGAATACGCAGCCCAGGTCCTTTTTGGAGGTCAATCAATTGTGGTCCAACTTCAGCCTGGACCTCCTCGCTCAAGCCCAGGTGAACGACTTTTTCCAAACGGTGGAACGTTTGCCTGACTTGAAACTGACCGCCGTCCGCCAGCAGTTGGGGATTTCACCCTTTTATTATGAAGGCGAGAATTCAGCCGGTTACTTTCGATTCCAATCGGCCAGCAATCCACTGACGAACTACGCCGCTGTGCGCGCGGATTCGTATCATCAGTTGCTGCTCCCGCAAACGTTTTTCGGCTGGTTGAATGTCACGCCGCGCGTGGGCGGGCGCTTGACGCATTATGGCGAGACCGAAGGCTTTGGCTCGACCCTGCGCGAGCAGGATCGCGCCGTTTTCAATACCGGGGCCGAATTCAGCTTCAAAGCTTCGCGAAGCTGGGGCGGCGCGCGCAGCGCCTTTTGGGATGTCAACGAATTGCGGCATATCATTCAGCCCTCGGTTAATTACGTCTATGTTCCCTCGCCCAACAAATTGCCGCGCGAGTTGCCGCAATTTGACGGTGAGATTCCCAGCTTGCGTCTGTTGCCGGTGGAGTTTCCCGATTACAACGCCATCGACAGCATCGACAGCCAAAACGTGTTGCGGCTTTCCTTGCGGAACAAACTGCAGACGAAACGGAAGGACGGCATCGATAATCTCGCCAACTGGGCGCTCTACACCGATTGGCGTTTAAAGCCGCGCCGGGGCCAGGGCAGCTTTGCCGACATTTTTTCCGACCTCGACCTGAAACCGCGCTCCTGGCTGACCTTTAATTCCGAGAACCGCTACGACGTGGACAATGGCCATTGGCGGCTTGCAGACCACACCGCGACCGTGCAGCCGAACGACGTCTGGAGTGTGCGCCTGGGCCACCGTTACCTTCGCAGCAACGATCCCGCCTTTAGCTCGGAATTGGGCAACAACCTCATTTCCAGCCGCATTTACTATCGCTTCAACGAGAATTGGGGCGCACGCCTGGCCCATTATTTCGAGGCCCGCGACGGCACATTGGAAGAACAATACTACACGGTCTATCGCGATTTTCGGAGCTGGACCGCGGCGCTCACGTTCCGGGTGCGAGACAATCGCTTGGGCGAGGACGATTTCACCGTCGCCGTCACTTTCTCGTTGAAAGCTTTTCCCCGTTTCAAGATGGGCCAGGATCGTGACACGCCCTCTCTGCTGCTCGGCAGCTAGACAGACGCGGGGGGAAACGACGCCGCTCTCACCAAGTTTTGCCCGAAGCGGCAGCCTCCTGATCCGGTGGATTTCGGACGATCCCACCACCTTGGCCTCTGACGAAACTTTGATGCATATGCATTAAAGTTTCGTCGCAGCGGATGGTGGTTGGAATCAGTCGAGTTCCAGCTTGATCCGCTGGTTGAGGCCTGGGGTTAGGAGTTCTGAGCCTGGGGAGTGCCCCGGGCTGTGGCTTCTGCAATGATACTTTCAAACTTCTGCCGGACCTGTTCCAGGGTGAAGCGCTCTTGCACCAGGCGTCGAGCCGCTTCCGCCAGCCGAGCCGAATCGGGCCCTGGAAGCAGCGCTTTTTGCAGTTGGGCCAAATACGACTCGAGGTGGCCCGGCTCCGCCAGCCAACCGGTGACTTCATGCGTGATGATTTCCGGCACGCCGCCGGCCCGCGCCGCCAGGACGGGCGTGCCGACGGCCATGGCTTCGATAATGACCCGTCCAAATGGCTCCGGAAGAACCGAGGCATGCACCAGCAGATTCAAGTCGCTCAATACCGCTGCCATATTCTGCTGAAAGGGGAGGAAATGGACGCGCGCGCTCAAACCGTGTTCAGAAACGAATCGGCGTAAAGCGGCTTCATACGCCTGATCCTCATTAAATGCATGCCCGATCAAGACAAAGTGCCCGGTCTGGTTTTGCCGAATCCAAGCTTGAGCCAGGCGCAGGAAAAAGTCCTGGCCTTTCCAGGGCGTGTACCGGCCCACCAAGCCGGCCAGGGGCTGATGCGGCGGCAGACCAAGCTGGTTGCGCAGAAATCCAGGTTCGGTTCGCCGGTAATGTTCCAAGGGCAGGCCATTGTGAATCGTTGTGATCAGACGCTCCGGCAAGCCTTCCTGCAACAAGGCCCGCCGGGCGTATTCCGACACCGCCACGATCCGGCTTGCGCCCCTGAACGCTTGCCGCCGAAAAGCAAAGCGGACCGGCCAGGCAAAGAAGTCAGGAGAAACAATGTCGTTGACCCACCAGACAAACGGCGTGGGCAAACGGCGGCCGAGCGCGGCCGCACAAAAATGATCCTTGTTCGTGCAGGTCACGACGGCATCAGGGTGGAACTGAGCGATAATGTCGGCGAGCATTTGCCGCCCCTCACGCAAGGCCAGCATCGTCCTGACCCCTTTGACGAACGAGAGCTTTTTCCCAACCAGCCGGAAAGTGTTCAGCGCCGGGTCAAATCCATAATTCCACTGTAAAATCCGCATTTCCGCCAGGCGCCGGCTGAGCAGTCCATCCCGGACGCAAGCGCACGCCACCGTCCAATTCTGTGCGGCCGCAGCCGCGCTCAAGAGCTCCAGCAGATTGATTTCGGCCCCGCCCAGAATCCGGTTGACGTGATCGACAAAAAGAACCCGCTTCATCAATTAAAGTGCCAGGGTTAGCAGGCAACCAGTTCCAAAGACTTGAAACCGCTGCCACGCAATCCCGGAAGCTGAAGTCTAAGGCGTATCCATGCGGTTGGATTTGGGGAGCGCGACCGTCCCGGTCGCACCAGTCGGCGTCCCGCCGACTGGTTCCACTACGACGACCGTGTCCCCAAACCGTGTTCAATTCCGGCGGAATGTTTTCGGCGGGACGCCGAAAACTGCGGGCGCGACGCCCGCGCTCCCCTTTTCAATTGCATAGATACGGCTAAGCTGAGGCGAGAATCAGTGCGACTGCAGGCCGGCGGTCTAATGGCTCGAGGTCAGCACCAGCACCTGTTCCAAGGTGGAAAGGCCTTCGCGCGCTTTGTCCAACGCAACCATCCGGAGCGTTCTCATGCTCTGCTGACCAGCCAATTTTCCAATCTCCATGGCGCTCTTGCGCTCGATGATCATTTTGCGGATTTCGTCCGTCACGGTCATGACCTCGATAATGGCGGCGCGCCCGGCGTAGCCCGAGTTTTTGCAGCGGTCGCAACCGCGCCCCCGGTGCAGCACCACGCCCTCGAACAGCTTGGGATCGATGTCCAGGTCCTCATACATTTTGGGAGGATACGTGACCGGCTCCTTGCAGACCGAGCAGACCCGGCGCATGAGGCGTTGCGCGCAAGCCAGGATGACCGAGGAGGAAATCAAAAACGGCGCGATGCCCATGTCATCGAGACGCGCAATCGCGCCCGCGGCATCATTGCAGTGCATCGTGCTCAGGACCTGGTGGCCCGTCAGCGCGGCTTCGACGGCAATCTCGGCCGTCTCTTCGTCGCGGATTTCCCCGATCATGAGAATGTCAGGGTCTTGCCGCAGGATGGAGCGCAGCGCCGCGGCGAAGGTGAGGCCGATATCTTTATTGACCGGAACCTGGTTGATGCCGCCAATCTGAAATTCGACCGGGTCTTCCACCGTGACGATGTTGTAATCGGGACTGTTTAATTCATTGAGCGCCGAGTAAAGAGTGGTGGTTTTTCCGGAGCCGGTGGGACCGGTGACGAGCATCAGTCCGTGCGGGGCATCCACCGCGGCTTTGAAGCGCTTGAATGTGGCGGGGTCCATGCCCAGTTTTTCGATGCTGGCGGAGAGGTTGGACTTGTCGAGCACGCGGAGCACGACTTTCTCGCCATGAACAGTGGGCAGAAAGGAAACGCGCAAGTCGATGTCTTTCGTGCCCACTTTCATGCGCATGCGGCCGTCTTGAGGCAGGCGGCGTTCCGCGATGTTCAGGTTGCTCATGATCTTCAGGCGGGACGTGAGAGCGACCTGTAGGTTCTTGGGCGGGGGAGTGGCATCGACCAGCGCGCCATCGATGCGGTAACGGAGCCGCACCATTTTCTCGAACGGTTCGATGTGAATATCGCTGGCCCGGTCTTTGATCGCCTGGACGAGAATCAAGTTGGCCAGTTTGATGACCGGCCCTTCCTCGGTGGAGGCGGCGAGTTGATCGACGCTCAGGTCTTCGACGGTTTCCTTTGACAACTCGACGTTCTCGGCTTCGGCTTCCAACTCGGCTTGCTTTTGGGCATCCTGAATGATGTCCTCCATGCTGCCCGTCTTGGTGTCCAGGTTGTTGATTTTGTCGATGATCGCCTTTTCCGATGCGATCATGGGGCAGACTTCGAGCTTGGTGATGCGCTTGACGTCGTCGAGGGCCAGCACGTTCAAGGGATCGGCCATGGCCAGGAAGAGTTTGTTTTCCAGGCGGGAAACCGGCAGGACCTTGTGATTGCTGGCCACTTCCTTGGGAACCAGATTGGCCACTTCCGGCAAAATGCTAATCCGGGCCAGATTGACCGGCTGTGTATTGAGGACGCGGCCCATGGAGACCACCAGGTCCATCTCGCTGATGTAGGATTTCTCCATCAGCAGCTTGAGCAGACGGGTGCCTTCCTTTTTCTGTTGGGCCAGGAGTTCTTCGACCTGGGTGGGCGATAACAGACCGTCCTCGACCAGGGCATCCGCAATTCGTTCTCCGAAGGTTTTAATCGGCGGCATAGGTCAACAATCGTTTAGCGGAAAATCTTCTTGATAACCTTAACCAATTCCGGCGGAGATGCAATGTACCAGAGCAACCGGTTTTTGGTGACGGCTTCCAGATCGCGGGCCGCCTGCTTGTTGAAAGGGTTGGCCGTGGCGACCAGGACCGATTTGCTCAGGCGATCGAAAGGCAGGACGCACCAGCGCTGGCAGGCCTCTTTCGGAAACGTGCGCGCCAACTCGATATCGACATCATACTTTTCCAGCGGAATAAAGCTGAGGTGCGACTTGTCGCAGAGCAACTTCAAGGACTTGTCCAAGGGCAAAAGCTGTTTGTCAGCCAGCACTTGAATGAAGGGGTCCATGACCTGCTTGGGCGGCTCCGACAGGCTGGGAGTGGTCCAGTAAAGCTTGAAATCGGCCGGATTGATGACTTTCGCATCCACGAAATGCTTCAGCATCGTTTGCAGGCCGTCATCGACCTCTCCCGCCGGCACGGCCCGCCCGTCCACGGCTTTGGTTTTGGCCGCACCGGCTTGGGCCTTGTCCACCAGTTCGGCTTCGGCGGCCCGCGGAGCAGAAAGGCTGTTGGCCTTGTTTTCAATCTCCGCCAGGGCTGCCTGCACATCCGGATCGTCCGGAAACCGCTGCAGAATGCTCTCGTACTCCAGAATCGCCGAAGAAAGCTGCCCCAACTGAACGTAGGACTGGGCGATCCGCTTCGAGGTGTTGATGACGTCTTTTTCGCGACCGAGCTTGAAATAGGTCTCCTTGAGAATCTCCAGCGATTGATAATCCAGCGGCTGTGACTGCGTGATCACCTCAAACATCTCGATTGTTTGCAGCAATTGAGATTCTTCGTTGACAGTCGTGGATCTGGCCATATTTTATACCATCAATTCGGACGCCCCAAAGCGCATGGGCAAGATGCAGTCAGGGCAAATTCTGCGTCGCGTAATTCGTTTCATTTTCTGCGCGATGAAAACCTTAGTCATTTGCCCGGCTCAAAGCAACTCCACTTTGCGAGCTGTCACCAGGCGCAGATCGGCAACACTAGACCTATGAACATCTTAGGCGAAGATGGGAAGAAGATTTCGTGGCCACGCGCAAACCGGACATCCGCCTTCACCTTGATCGAACTGCTGGTGGCGATTGCGATCATTGCCATCCTCGCCGGCATCCTGCTGCCAGCTCTGGCCGGGGCCAAGGAATCTTCACGCGGCGCGAGTTGTTTCAATAATCTGCGCCAAATCGCAGTCGCCTCCATGACCTATTCGCTCGATCAGAATGGGCGCTTGCCCACGTTTCGAAACTGGCTTTACACCCGGCCGGGCAACCTGACCTCCGGCCGGTTATTCCCGTATATCGGCGCCAAGCAGACTTATCTTTGCCCCACGGACAAGATGGAGATGGCTTCGAAAAAGCGCCCCAAATGGGCTGCTATGGGACCGCCTGCCGGAGGTCGTTTTGGCAACACCCAGCATCGCAGGGATTATAGCTACGGCATGAGCTGTGGAATGTGTCATGCCGCCGATACGGCCCAGTTCATCAATCCCGCCAAGACCCTGCTCTATATGGAAGCTTACTTCGCCACGAACGATTACAGCGGCCAGGTCGGACCGAGCATCGCGACGCGTTCCCTGGCTTTGCGTCATGGAAGCCGTGGAAACCTGGTCATGGCGGACCTTCACCTCGAAAGGCCGAGGCGAAAGGAGGCGGACGCGCTCGAGAAAACGAAGATTTTTTGGTTTCCCACCGCCGACACTTCCGGCCCAAATGGCATGCCCATGGGCAACGGTCTGCTATAGGGGCTTATTCGCGGAGCACGCGCAGCCGGTAAAACCGTGCGCCGTCAAGGTCGAGTTGATTCGTGAAAGAGCCTGCTGGCTGCGTGGGCGGTTCATTTGTCCTGATTGTCATCCACGACAAAAGGCGTCAGTCCCGGCTATTGGTAACATTTGGAACTTCCAAAGTCTCAGGCGGGTTTGTAGGAGGTGGTTTCTCTCCGGCGGCGGACGGGCGGGGCGAGAAGGTGTCAGTCCCAGCTATTGGAACATTCCAACCATCAATCCCCCGCTTTCGCCCAATCGGGGACCGGCTCCGGCGTCATTGATTCTGAGGCAACTTGCGCATCAGTTCGCTCGCGTTCTGGTATCGCCCCCGACGGATGTGGCCTGCCACTTAGCCCTGCCCATACTCGCTGAGCGAGATGTTCATGGTCTTGGTTGCCATGCGGCCAATCTGCCACTTTTGGCATAGTTTGGAAAACCTAGTTCGCGGCGCAATGCGCCTTCTGCGGATCGCGCCATCGTGCTGTTTGGCAAGCACTTGGGCGCCATGGTCTTCAGTCGAACTCGGCCCGCATTATATGCCAATACCAATGACTGGCCTTGAGGGAGGAAACGCTGTCGGTCCAAGTCGTCCTGGAAAAGGGGTTCGCGGCGGTCACCACGGTTCATGACGCATCCGGCTCGAAAACGTCCCAGCGGTCTGGCTTTGGTGTCTTTTGGCGTGTTTGGCGGGCTGAACTCTGTTCTGGGGCTACGGAGCTTCCAAAACCTTTGCCACCGTGACCGGCTCGAGATGAGATTGTCTCGGGCGAAGCCGGTCGGCTAGATCGCTGAAGAGGGTATAAACCACCGGGATAATGACCAGCGTCAGGAAGGTGCTGGTCAACATGCCGCCCACAACAGCGACGCCCATGGGCCGGCGGCTTTCGGCGCCGGCACCAAAGCCAATCGCAATGGGTAAAATGCCCGCGATGGTGGAAAAAGCGGTCATGAGAATCGGGCGGAGCCGCACCAAGCCCGCTTGCATCATGGCCGCGCGCGCGTTGGCGCCCCGGGCTCGTTGTTGATTGGCATATTCCACCAGCAGAATGGAGTTTTTCGTCACCAACCCCACCAGCAAGACCAGGCCAATCTGGCTGAAGAGATTAATGTTCATGGCCGGAATGGGCGGTATGATTCCGAGCTTGCCGCCATAATTGAGAAGCCAAAGCAGGCCCAACGCACCCACCGCCGCCAAAGGCACCGCCAGCATCACGGTCAGAGGATGTATCAGACTCTCGAACTGCGATGCCAGCACCATATAGACGATGATCAGGGCCAACCCTAAGACCCACCACACCTCCTGGCCGGCATCCTTCAGGTCCCGCGATTCGCCCGCCCAATCAAAGAGAAAACCGGGCGGCAAATTCGACTGCAAAAGCGCCTCCACCCGCTCCATGGCCGTGCCCATAGGCACGCCAATCGGCGTGGCGGAGATAGTGCTGCTGCGGAGGCGGTTGTAATGTTCGATGGCGTTCGGCGCGGCGGCCGATTGCCGGCTGACCAGGCTGTTCAGTTGAATCAATTCACCTCTGGTATTGCGAATGTAGAGGCGGTCCAGGTCCTGCGGAGTCAGCCGCGAGGCGCGCCGGAGTTGGGCGATGACCTCATATTCCTTTCCGTCGAGCTTGATGCGGCTGAGATCGAGACTGCCAAAAAGTATCTGCAATGTCCGGGAAATATCTTCAACGGAAACACCGAGGGCGGCGGCGCGATCGCGGTCAATGCTCAGGCGCAACTCCGGCTTGTTGACTTCGAAGGACGACCGGACATTGAGCAGATAACCGCCCCGCCGCAACTGATTGACCAGTTCGGCCTGAAATTGATTCAAGGCCTCGAGGTCCTGGGCCTGGATGACAACCTGGAACGGCGAGCCGAAGCCGCGGCCAATCGCTTTCGGGATGTTGGGAATCGCCAGCGCCCCCTCGATCTGGTTGAAAAACTTAGCTCGCAGGCCTTGCGGCCCGTTGACCAATTCCTGCACACTCCGCTTCCGTTCCTCTTTCAGCCCGACAAACACGATGCCGTTGTTAGCCAGGCCAGGACCGGCGAATCCCGGCGCGACGATCGATCCGAAGACTTCGACTTCGGGCGTTTGCTTCAGAATCTCTTCCATTTCCCGCAGCATGCGGTCGGTGTATTCGACAGTTGATCCTTCCGGCGCCACGACGAAGCAGAGCAGCCGGCCTTTGTCCTCCTCAGGCAGGAACTCTTTTTCGAGGCCTTTGTAGGCCACCACCATCAAGACCAGACTCGCCAAACCGCAGGCCATGACCGTGGGCCGATGCGCCAAAGCCAGCTCCAAAATCCGCCGGTAGGAACGGTTCACCCAATCAAGAAAACGCTCAAAAAACCGGATCAAAAACCAGTGTCGCTTCTGCTCGACCGGCTTGAGGATGCGCGCGGCCATCATCGGCGACAACGAGAGCGCCACGAACGCCGAGATGATCACCGAGCCGGCCACGGCCATGGCGAACTCGATGAATAACCGTCCCGTCGTGCTCTTTTGAAAGGCCAGCGGCACGAACACCGCCACCAACGAAATGGTGATGGCGATAATGGCAAACGCGATTTCCTCCATCGCTTTATACGCGGCCTGCATGGGAGGCATTCCCTCCTCCACGTGCCGGTAAATCGCTTCCAGGACCACAATAGCGTCATCGACCACGATGCCGATGGCCAGCACCAGGGCCAGCATCGTCAGAATATTGATGGAATACCCGAGCAAATCGAGGATGAAAAAAGTGGCGACAATCGAAACCGGGATGGCGATGGAAGGAATGATGGTGGCGCGAAAATCGCGCAGGAAAAAGTAGATCACCAGCACGACCAGGACAAAGGCGATGCCGAGCGTCAGCCAGACCTCCTCGATAGCCCGTTCGACATAGACCGACTCGTCGTAGTTGATCACCATCTCGATGCCCCGAGGCAGCGTCGGTTTGATCCGCTCCAATTCGCTCTTCACTCCCTGAGCCACCTCGACGGTGTTGGCTTTGGACTGTTTGACAATGCCCAGGAAGATGCAAGGCCGGCCATTGTTCCGCGCCACCGTCCGTTCGTTTTCCACGCCTTCGCGCGCTTCCCCGAGGTCCCGCAACCGGACGATGCGGACGCCCTCATTCTTGATGACCATCTCATTGAATTCCTGGGCGGTCTTGAGCTGGCCCAGCGTTTCGATGGTCATTTCACGGTCCAGATTCTCCACCCGCCCGCTGGGCAGTTCGACATTTTGCTCGCGCAAGGCGCGTTCGACGTCGAGCACGGTAATCTGGCGGGCCGCCATTTTCTCGGCATCCAACCAAAGCCGCATGGCGAACCTTTGTTCTCCGCCGATGATGACCGACGAGACGCCGCGAATGGTTTGGAGCCGGTTCTTGATCTGCTTTTCGGCCAGGGTGGTCAGTTGCCGCGGCGTGTAACGGTCACTGTTGAAGCCGATCCAGATAACGGCGTTGGCATCGGCATCTTGTTTGGCCACAATGGGCTCCTTGATCGTTTCCGGCAACCGGCCGCGGACGCGCGCGACCCGGTCCCGCACGTCCTGGGCCGCCAGATCAATGTCGCGCGCGAGGTTAAACTCAATCGTGATATTGCTGACCTGCTCGCGGCTTTGGCTCGTAAGCGTCTTGATCCCTTCAATGTTGTTGATCGCCTCCTCCAAGCGCTCGGTCACTTCCGCTTCCACGACCGCCGCGTTGGCCCCGGGATAAACGGTCGTGACACTGACAATGGGCGGATCAATGTCCGGCAACTCCCGCACCGGCAAGCGCGCCAAGCTGATGAGGCCAAACAAAATCAACGAAAGGCTCATCATCGTGGCGAGCACCGGCCGCTGGATGCTGATGCGAGGCAGGATCATGATTCCTCGTCACTTCGGCTGGTACGGTTTGGCTGCCTCCGGCGGGGCGAACGTCACTTTGGCGCCCGGACCCACTTTCTGGAGGCCCTCGACGATGACCTTTTCGCCGCCCTGCAAGCCGCTCAGAACCTCGGCTTGTCCGGCCAGCCGCACTCCCAGGTCCACGATCTTGGCTTGCACAGTCTGAGTTGCATCCACAATGAAAATGCTGGCGCGGTCTTGGTCCAGCAGTTGGCCGAGCGCGACCTCCGGGATGACCACGGAATTCTCGCGGATTTTCAAAGTCAGATTGAGATTGGCAAACATGCCGGGCTTGAGTTCTTCCTTGGGATTATCAATCTGGGCTTTGACCAGCGCCGTGCGCATGGCCGGATCGACAAACGAGGAGACAAAAAAGACGCTGCCTTTGAACAGCCGGTCGGGATAGGTGGCCACACCGACGGCGACGGTCTGGCCGACGTGCAACTGGCTCAGGAAACGTTCCGGCACGTTGAACTCCACCTTGACCGGATCGAGATCGATCAGCCAGGTCAGTGTGGTGCTTTTCGTCATCACCTGGCCCGGGCTGATGCTGCGCGCTCCCACCACGCCCTCGAAAGGCGCATAAATGCGCGTATCTTTCAGTTGGCGTTTCTTTAGTTCGAGGCTGGCCCGGTTGAAATCGAAAAACGAGCTGGACTGGTCGAATTCCTGTTGGGAAATAAGGCGGTCCTGAAAAAGCTGCCGGGCGCGGCTGTAATTGGCCTGGCTGAGTTTGAAATTGGCCTCGCCTTCCGCCACAGAGGCAGCCAGCTTGCTTTGATCCAATCCCACCAGCAACTGCCCCTTCTCCACGTGCTGCCCTTCTTGAAAGGGAATTTCTTCCACCATGCCATCGGTTTCGGACTTGATTTCCACCATTTCATTGGCCGCCACCGTGCCGACGAGGGACAGAGTTTCGGCGACAGTCTGGCGTGTGGCTTCCACCACCACCACTTGGGTGGGCGGCATTTGGGCTGGAACAACCGCCTCGTTCTTCTTGCACCCCGTGAAGGAGAGGATCGGAAAAACCAGGAGCAAAGACATCAAGAAGCGTTGGCTCATGACGGTCCGGATGGAAATTGAGGATCAAAGCATGGCGACGGCTCCTTCAAAAAAGAGCCGCGCCATTCTCTCTGCCGCGCGGCATAGATAAACTTCGCCATAAAAGCTACGGCACGGTAGGGGGCGCCCGTCTCTCAGTCAACCGTTACGTATGCGTGCGATTCACGAAGCCCCCTGGGCCGCATCCATGCGGTAGGAGCGCGGGCATCCATGCCTGCGCGTTCGCAAAAGACCGGTCTTTGCGGCGCGCCAGAGCCGGTTTCCAATCGGCGAAACAACTCACTAAAACTATATCCGATCTGAATGCGAGGCATGCGGTCGAGGCATGCGGTCGAGGCATGCGGTCGAGGCATGCGGTCGAGGCATGCGGTCGAGGCATGGTTAACGCCGGCCATTTTTCGCGGGTGGTCACTCCTGCCGCAGCCAGGTCATGACTCCAGGATGCAACCGACCATGCTGCAGGAAACTTGATTCTTAAGATGCTGCCAGTTTAGCCCGCGAAACATGCGCGACACGCGGATGGAACCCGCGGCGGGATGGATTCGCCGCAAGAACGCGCAAAAGGCACACAAAGATGAGTGAATCGGGCTTCCGGAAAATCTTTGCGCCTTGCGCGCTTTTTCGCGGCAATTCCGCAAAGGGAAAGGTGTCGTCTCTGTTGCGGCCTGAGCAGTATGTCCCAGTACTGCTTCCATGCCTTGCTGAATCTGAATTGACGATTGAACAAAACTGTTTATAGAGCGCGGCGTAGCCGTAGCCAAAAGCTGGCAGGGCCCTCCGTCGAGCCGTGACTTCCGGGCGTTCGGGATGCCACGGCTCGACCGAGTCTCGCCCTACCGTGAAGGAAAAAGTTTGCGCAGGCCGCGGAAACTTACATAGATAGTAGAATGAAAAACTGTGCCTGACCATGCCATGAAATCCGCACCCGGCAAATCTCAGCGCTGGACTCGGTGGGCCTTGGCCTGCTGCTTGATCGCCGGCGCCGCCACCTTGTTCCTGTCGCGGTCCCTCGCTTCCCGCCGGGCCGCCGAGGACAACGCGCCGCTGGATATTCGCGGCCAGCCGATTCAACCGCTGGCCACCTCCCGCCCAAGCGAGGCGAACCCGGCCCAGCCGGCCGCCCGTGTGGCCGCCAAGATCGCGCCGGTGGAAACGGCCTTGAAATCGGCGTCATCCGGCGAGGACTTCATCAGCGTCGGCTTTGACAAACTGGCCTCGTTCAATTTTGAAATGCCAGAAGAACCTTTCCCGACCAATCAAACGGCGGCAACCCTTGCTCCCAAGGACCAAATTCCTGCGGAGATCAAGGCCTTCCACCAGAAGCGGATTGCGCTCCAGGGATTCATGCTGCCGCTCAAAATCGAAAGCGGCCTGGTCACCGAGATGCTCATCATGCGGAATCAATCCATGTGCTGCTTTGGGACAGTCCCCAAGATCAATGAATGGGTCAGCGTCAAAATGGCGGCCAAAGGCGTCAAACCAATCATGGATGAGGTCGTAACCTTGTTCGGCACGCTGCATGTCGGGGAAATGCGGGAGAACGGCTACCTGGTCGGCATTTACCAAATGGACGGCGAGAAAATGGCGGGCCCTCTCGATCTGTGAGGCTGCATGAAACCGCAACCTCTGGACACACATCAAAGGGCCCTACAGATCAACCTGGACCCGAACAAATACGGCACATTCGCCGAGATCGGGGCCGGCCAGGAAGTGGCCCGTTGGTTTTTTCGCGTGGGCGGCGCCGCCGGCACCATCGCCAAAACCATTTCCGCCTACGACATGACGGTGAGCGATGCCATTTATGGGCCGGCCGAGCGCTACGTCAGCCGCGCACGGCTCAATACGATGCTGGATTACGAATATCAATTGCTCAGGGAACGCCTGGAGGCAGAGCGGGGCGCCACCACCCGGTTCTTTGTCTTTGCCAATACCGTGACGGCCCGCAGCTTCAAGCGGCTTGACGAATCGCACGGTTGGATGGGCATGCGCTTCCAAATTGCGCCGCGGGCCGAGCCGTCCCAAATCATCATCCACGTGCGCATGCTGGACCACGAAAACGTGCCGCAACAGGAAGCGCTCGGCATCATGGGCGTCAACCTGATTTATGGCGCGCTTTATTTGCACGATCAGCCGCGGGCTTTGATTGGGTCGTTGATGGACCATCTCACGGCCGAGCGGGTGGAAGTGGACCTGATCAAATTTACCGGGCCGGGCTTTGCACAGATTGACAACCGGCTCATGAGCCTGCAACTCGTCGAGCAAGGTCTGACCAACGCGGCCCTGTTTACGGCCACGGGCGAGGTGGTTCAGGCCGGCGAGGTGCTCTACAAAAAGCCGATCCTGGTCGAGCGCGGCAGTTTTCGCCCGGTGACCAAACTGACGATTGACATACTGAAATGCGCCCAGGCCCAGTTCGTCCAGGAACAAAACGTGCGCGGCGAAGAAATCGTGGTGCTCATGGAAATCACGATGAAAAACCTGATCGCCGACGGCGGCATTGACCACCGGGATTTCTTGGAGCGCGTCGATATTCTGGGCACCTTGGACAAAATGGTTTTGATTTCCAATTACGGCGAGTACTACCGCCTGGCCGCTTACCTCTTTCGTTACACGAAAAAGATGATTGGCCTGGTCCTGGGCGTGCCGAGCCTCAAAGAGCTGTTTGAAGAGAAATATTACACCGATCTCGAAGGCGGCATTCTGGAGTCGTTTGGCCGGCTCTTCAAAAATGCCTTGAAACTCTATGTCTATCCGCGCCGGGATGCCGTCACCGGGGCCATCGTCACCGCCGACAATCTCCAGGTCGCGCCGAAGCTGGGGCACTTGTACCGTTACCTGCTGGAAAACCATTTCATCGAAAGTCTCCAGGATTACCACCCCGATTATCTGCCCATATTCTCCGGCGATGTCCTGGCCAAGATCAAAGTCCGCGATGCGACCTGGGAGGAAATGGTGCCGGCACAAGTGGCCCGCATCATCCGGGAGCGGAAGCTGTTCGGGTGCCAGGGCTGATTGGCTTACTGCGCCCTCTTCTGCACTGCGTAAAGGCGGTTCATGGTCGCGACATAGAGCACACCGTTGGCGGCGGTGGGCGTGGCGCTGATGGAACTGCCCATCTCAATGGAGTCGAGAATCTTTTTCTCCTTGCTGGCAGCCAGCACCCAGAAATCCCCCCGCTTCGTGCCGACATAAACCTTGCCATCTGCCACCAGCGTCGAACCCCAGATTTCACCTTTCGTCTCGTGGGTCCAGCAAGGCCGGCCGGTCTCCGCATCGACACAATGGACCGTGCGCCCGCAGTCGGCGATGAAAACCAAGCCCTCGTGAACCGCCGGCGTGGACATGCAGTGGCGCTCCAGCGGATAGGACCAAACCTCGCCTGTCTTGGTGATGTCGCCGGTCTTGCGCGCGTCGATGCCCTTCAGCCAGGCTTGGTTCTTGCCCCACCAGAGGTCCCCGCCGGCCGCTACATAGACACGGCCTTTGTGAAAGACCGGCATGCCTTTGATGTTGCTCGGACTCTCGCGGCGGTTGCCATTGTATTGATGCACGTTTTCCTTCGGGGCCGTGGGATCGCAATCAAACCACCAGACCTTCTTCAGCTTCGCCACCGGCGGCACCGGAGCGCCGCCTTCCTCCGTCCCGGCATTTGACCCTGCCACAAGGCGCTCTGGTTGCTGCGGGCGAGGACCTTCGCGCGCCGGCGCTTCCACCGTCTCGAAGGCATAGACCACGCCATCGCCACCCGCGAAAACGACCAGCGGTTTGCCCGCCACTTCGCCCAGCGCAGGCGAGGACCAGGTGCTGTGGAAAATCCGCGGGCCGATGCGCTCGCCGTCCTGTGCCACCAGCCGCCCGGTCGCCTTGTCGAGTACGATCAGGCTGGGGGCGTCGGGAGCAGCGATGTGCTTGTGGGTGTCATCAACGCCGTTGGAAGTGCAGACGTAAAGAAACTGACCGTGCAAAAGGATTGAACAGTGCGCGGCGTCGTGCTGCCGCACCCCCGATTCCTTGGGCACGTCGAACAGCCAGAGAATGTCTGCATCCTCGCCGGTCAACGCGGCAGGCTCGGCTCCGAGCGGAACACAATGCCGGCCTTCTTCGCGGTAAGGGCCGTCGTTGCCATTGGCTTGGCCGTAGAGGTCGAGGCACATCACTTCGCCGCGGTTGCTCACGATATAAACCCGATCGCCTTCGACGGTGGCGGGAGAGCAAATGCCGGAATTGGGCCAATCCCAGTAAAGACTCGGGGTGCGTTTGGGCACGACCAGTTGCCAGCAAAACCGCCCGTCCTTTTCATCGAAGCACATCAGCACGCCGCGGTCGCCCTGATGCCGCGGGTCGCGCGGCTCGCCGTTATTGGTGCCGATCAACACCCGGCCGCCGGCCACCACGGGTGTCGAATGCGTTTCTGTGCCCAGCGGGACCGACCACTTGATGTTCTGGCCCGTTTTGGGATCGAATGTTTCCGGGAGGCCCGTTTCGCCTGAGACCATGTTCCGAGAGTATCGCTGGCCCCATTGCGGCTGGTCGCCGGCCGCAATGGTCACGGTTCCGGCCAGGGCGCCAAGCAGAAGAATAACAATCAACATGGCGACGATTCTGCGGATTCGAGCGTTCAAGCGCAAGGCAATCGTCCTTGAACAATGGATTACTTGGCGGCTTTTTTAGGCGAATCTTTTTCCTTCTTGGGCTTGGCTTCAGGTTTGGGGCCGAAGCGGACGCTGACGGCTTCTTCTGTTCCATCGGCATTCTTAATGACTTGGCCGGCCACTTCTTCGCCGATGACCGCATCGCCCAACCTGGCCGGCATGCCTGCTTTCAGAAACCGCGTTTCCGAAGTGATCTTGATGGTGCGGCTTTTGTCTTTCAACTCGAAGGTGAGCGTCATGGCTGTTTTATCCACCGCCTTCAGTTTGCCTTTAAAGGGTGCTCGTGACAATTTTCTAGCTTTTTGCTCCGCTTTCGGCGCCTTGGCAGCGTCCGCGGTTTGGGATTGGAGCGGAGCAGCGCCGGCAAAAGCAGCCAGCAAACTCAGGGTGAGCAGTCGAGTCATGACCTTGCGCATAAACGATTCCTTTTGTTGGTTTGTTTTCTCGAACGAGGCTGACTTCTAACAGATTGCCCTGCCAAATCAAGGACCATTTCCTGGGTGAATCCCGCTTCACAGACGCGCTCGCCGAGTGCGGTGCCAGCAGTTGACACCTAAGTCAGCCTGCGCTCATCAAAACGCTGCAAGCCCGCCGTGCGCGCGTCCGCCATCGCCGCCCGGAACTCGTCAGCGGTAATGCAACGGGTGATGTCGGCATAGCGAGCGGCTGCCGGTGATCGAGCGGCTTCCCCAGCAGGATGGTACTGGGCCATCACGTTAATGTAAGTGGCGGCAGAAAGGTCGCGCGCGAGCCAGGCGGCGATCTCCCGTGTGCCGGCCAGTCCATTCGGCATCACCAAATGGCGGATCAACAGTCCGCGACGGGCCAAGCCGTGCTGGTCAAAGGTCAAATCGCCGACCTGCCGATGCATTTCGCGGATGGCTTGGCGGGCCGCTTCGGGGTAGTCACGCGCCTGCAACAGGCGGGCCGCTGTCGCGCTGTCCCAGATTTTGAAGTCGGGCAGGTAAATATCGACAATGCCATCGAGCCACCGGAGGCTGCCCAGCGAGTCGTAGGCGCTGGTGTTATAGACAATGGGGAGACGCAGCCCGTTTTCAGCCGCCAGCGCCAAGGCTTCCAGCGCCTGAGGCACGACGTGCTCGGGTGTGACCCAGTTGATGTTGTGGCAGCCCAGTTCCTGTAGCTCCAGCATCATGCCCGCCAGCCGCTCCGGCGACACCACCTGGCCCTCGCACTCGCGGCTGATGTCCCAGTTCTGGCAGAACACGCAGCGCAGGTTGCATCCGGAAAAGAAGATGGTGCCGGAACCGCGCCAGCCACGCAGGCAATCCTCCTCCCCAATATGCGGAAAGTAACTGGCCACCCGCGCCCAGCGCCCGATGCGGCACGTCCCTGGCCGATCGTGCAGACGGTCCACCTGACAATCGCGAGGGCAGACCCGGCAAGGGGCCAGCGTGCTGACCGCCTCGTCCGCCCGACGCTTCAATTCGCCCGACGCGGCCAGTGAGAGATACGCCGGATAAAAGTCTGATCCCATACTGATGCTTAAACTTACAGCGACAACCTGTCCCGGCAAATCTTGGTGGTCTATTTCATGAATAGACCACTTGGCCATACTCAGTGCTGGGTAGGGCTGTGCTGCGGCGCAGCCCTGATTTTATTAGGTTCCAATGAAACAAACCTTCGCCGAGCCTGTTAATATTGATGAAGGCCTTGATTTTGCTGCTCATTGTCACACTTTGCAAAGTGTGGCAATTCCTTCCAATATTGGCGAACTTAACGGAGTCATGTTGGCCGAAAGCAATTGGACTCTTGTCCTCTACGCTGAAGGAGAATCGATGTGAGAGGTACTCGCAGCAACCGGCCATCACCGCCGGGTTGGGGCCGGCGTCAGGCGTTGTGGCGCCGCCTGATACCTGACATTGCGGGCAGCATTGCCCGCCAACGCGTTGCCGGGGTTGCCATTGAAAGAGATACCGCCCGACCCGAAGAACTGTCGCGCGATTTCCTGCTGCTGCTGGGTACGAGACGAAACGGTTACGTAACGAATTCCCGGCCCATTGAAATTCCCAGAGGCAGGCGCCGCTTGGGGAACGAACCTGAACCAGCCGCCGCCAACTGAAAATCCGCTGGCACCACCGGCGGACTGAGATTGGGCCCGCCCTTCTGTGGCCAGAAGCAGAAGCAAGACAAAGCCTGACAATAGCTTCACCAAAGCGCATGCCGGCCCGCACTTTTCGGCATGAGAAACACCGGTCAAGATCGATGGCATACGGCCAACAACATACCTGAAGTAAGACGCCAAACAAGCCAAAGCTGCGAACACTGCAGAGAAGCGGCAGGCAGGCAGCCCACGGGCCAGCGACACTGCTGCGATCGAGCGCGTGGAGCTTGCCGTCTTGCGATCCCACCTACACCGTCTCAGCGGCTCCGATCGTCGATGAACAAATGACACTGCCTCCGCTCGCCCAGGGCCCACCTTTGGAGCCAGTCACACCAGCTAATCCTCCACCCGGACCCGATAGTATCGCGCCGGCTCTAGCGCCGTCGGATCCTGGAACTCCTGCTCCGTCCCCGCTCCGCTCACCGTCAACAACACCGTCCAAACCGGGTCCGACAGCGTCTGCTTGTACTCCAGCACGTACTGCTTGCCGCTCACCGTGCTGACCATCACGCTAAAGGTGGTTCCGTTCAAACGCGGATTCCTCAGGACAATGGCCCCCACCCTCAGCACGGCGGCAGCACTCTCAACCGAACCCGCCGCGTTGCTGACGACGACGGTGTAACTCCCGGCGTCAGCCTCCTGGACGTTGGTGATCTGCAAGGCAGCCGTCGTGGACCCGCTCAGGCGTCCGCCCTCCACCAGGTCCACGCCATCCTTGCGCCACTGATAACGAAGCGGTGCTGTGCCCGAAGCCGTGACGGTGAAGCCAACCGTGCTGCCCATGACGACGCTTTTGGTCTGCGGTTGAGTGATGACCTGCGGAGGCAGGCCCTGCACTTGTAGAATGGCCAAGCCCCAACTGTCATCCGCCACGTAGGCGTAGTTGCCGCTTACTGCCACGCCATACGTCCACCCGCTGGTGTTATAGCCGCCGACCCACAGCGGGTTGGCCGGGTTGCTCACGTCGATCACCTGCAAGCCGGAACCGGAGAATGCCACGTAGGCGTAGCGCCCACTCAGCGCCACGCCCTCCGCGGACCCGCCGGTGTAGCGGCCGACCCACAGGGGGTTGGCCGGATTGCTCACGTCGATCACCTGCAAGCCGGCATAGTCATCCGCCACGTAGGCGTAGTCCCCGCTCACCGCCACGCCCCTCGCAGTCCCGTCGGTGTAAAAGCCGCCGACCCGCACCGGATTGGCCGGATTGCGCACGTCGATCACCTGCAAGCCGGCATTCAAATCCGCCACGTAGGCGTAGTTCCCGCTCACCGCCACGCCCCGCGCAGACCCGCTGGTGGCATAGCCGCCGACCCGCACCGGGTTGGCCGGGTTGCTCACATTGATGACCTGCAAGCCCCCAAACCCATCCGCCACGTAGGCGTAGTTCCCGCTCACCGCCACGCCCCTCGCATACCCGCCGGTGTCATAGCCACCCACCCGCAGCGGGTTGGCCGGGTTGCGCACGTCGATCACCTGCAAGCTATCCGCATCCGCCACGTAGGCGTAGTTCCCGCTCACCGCCACGCCCTCCGCCTCTCCGCTGGTGTCATAGCCACCCAGCCACACCGGGTTGGCCGGGTTGCGCACGTCGATCACTTGCAGGCCGCCAAACACATCCGCCACGTAGGCGTAGTTCCCGCTCACCGCCACGCCCAACGCCTGCCCGCTGGTGTCAAAGCCGCCGAGCCGCACCGGGTTGGCCGGGTTGCTCACGTCGATCACCTGCAAGCCAGAAGAATAATAGTCCGCCACGTAGGCATAGTTCCCGCTCACCGCCACACCATACGCCCACCCGCTGGTGTCATAGCCGCCAGCCCGCACCGGTTTGGCCGGGTTGCGCACGTCGATTACCTGCAAGCCGGCATCATAGTCCGCCACATAGGCGTAATTCCCGCTCACCGCCACGCCCTCTGCAGACCCGCTGGTGTCAAAGCCGCCAGTCCACACCGGTTTGGCTGGGTTGCTCACGTCGATTACCTGCAAGCCGGCATCCCGATCCGCCACATAGGCGTAATTCCCGCTCACCGCCACGCCCTCCGCCTCTCCGCTGGTGTCATAGCCACCCACCCGCACCGGGTTGGCCGGGTTGCGCACGTCGATCACTTGCAGGCCGCGAAACACATCCGCCACGTAGGCGTAGTTCCCGCTCACCGCCACGCCCTCCGCAGACCCGCCGGTGTCATAGCCGCCGACTCGCACCGGGTCGGCCGGGTTGCTCACGTCGATCACCTGCAAGCCGGCAGAGCCATCCGCCACGTAGGCGTAGTTCCCGCTCACCGCCACGCCCCTCGCATCCCCGCTGGTGTCAGAGCCGCCGACCCGCCGCGGGTTGGCCGGGTTGCTCACATCCCTCCCCTGCAAGCCGCCAACATCAGCCGCGCCGTAGGCATCGTTCCCGCTCACCGCCACGCCGTACGCGTTCCAGCGCTCAAAACCCGGCCATTGGCCGACCAAGAGTGGTTCTGCGAGCGCCACCACCCTCAGCAGGGCCGGAGCACTTTCAGCCGCAGCCGCCGCGTTGCTGACGACAACGGTGTAACTCCCGGCGTCAGCCTCCTGGACGTTGCTGATCTTCAAAGCAGCCGTCGTGGCCCCGGTCAGGCGTCCGCCCTCCATCAGGTCCACGCCATCCTTGCGCCACCGATAACGAAGCGGCGGTGTGCCCGAAGCCGTGACGGTGAAGCCAACCGTGCCGCCGGCGAGGACGCCTTGGCTCTGCGCTTGTGCGACAATCTGCGGAGGCCCGCTATTTCCCTGCACTTGCAGAATGGACAAGCCCCAATTGCCATCGGCCACGAAGGCGTAATTGCCGCTCACCGCCACGCTCGACGGAAACCCGCCGGTGTAATAGCCGCCGACCCGCACCGGGTTGGCCGGGTTGCTCACGTCGATTACCTGCAAGCCGAAATAATAATCCGCCACGTAGGCGTAGTTCCCGCTCACCGCCACGCCCCTCGCATCCCCGCTGGTGTCAGAGCCGCCGACCCGCCGCGGGTTGGCCGGGTTGCTCACATCCCTCCCCTGCAAGCCGCCAACATCAGCCGCGCCGTAGGCATCGTTCC
>ERZ1292640.340-Hain-H43-02um-R1-340-length-37490-cov-6_pt1 | contig 37490 bp, 41 predicted proteins | sample MGYA00564404_ERZ1292640 | MGnify/ENA primary metagenome ERZ1292640 (study PRJEB36523, sample SAMEA6512636) | groundwater metagenome | collected 2019-01-08 | study: AquaDiva: Metagenomics assemblies of 32 groundwater samples | reverse complement strand
TTGGCCACCAGACGCGGCGCTGGAACCCGAAGATGAAGGAATACATCTTCGGCGAACGCAACGGCATCTACATTATCGATCTGGGCAAGACGACGAAGCTCTACAAGGACGCGGAGGATTTCGTCACCAGCCTGGCGTCGGATGGCGGCACGGTGCTGTTTGTGGGCACCAAGCGGCAGGCACAGGACGCCGTGGCCGACGATGCCCAGCGGTGCGGGATGTTTTACGTGAACCAGCGCTGGCTCGGCGGGCTACTCACGAACTTCACGACCATCCAGCGCAGTTTGACCCGCATGCGCGAACTGGAAGCCATGAGCACCGACGGCCGCTACGAAGCGCTGTCGAAAAAGGAAATCGCCGGCATCGAGAAAGAAAAGCACAAGATCCAGAAGAACCTCGACGGCATCCGATTGATGGAGAAGTTGCCAGACGCGGTCTTCGTGGTCGACACGAAGAAGGAAAAAATCGCGGTTGACGAGGCACGCAAGCTCAAGATTCCTGTCATCGGCATCGTCGACACCAACTGCAACCCCGAGGAGGTCGACTTTGTGATCCCGGGCAACGACGATGCCCTGCGGTCGATCAAGCTGTTTACCTCCCGGATTGCCGATGCGATCGTGGCTGGCCGGTCGGTCCGGGAATCGGTTCGCGCCGAAGCCCAGGCTGAGGCCGATGCGGCTGCCAGCGAGCGCGCGGCGGCACGGCCCGTGATCCGGCGGCCGAGGCCGGAAGTTCCCGCGGCGCCGGCTCCGTCGCCAGCCTCGGTCTGACGAACCTGAGTCCCGGGCCTCGCCCGGTCCGGGACCATGCCATGGGGACCCGCGCGCCGGCCGGATCTGTTCCGGGCCGGCGCTTCCTACGTACATCGGAGTGAGTAGACGTATGGCTATCACCGCTGCAGAAGTGAAAACGCTTCGCGAGAAAACTGGCGCCGCCATGATGGAGTGCAAAGCCGCGCTGACCGAATCCAACGGCCGTATCGAGGAGGCGGTCATTATCCTCCGCAAGCGCGGTCTGGCCCTGGCAGCCAAGCGCGCGGGCCGCAACACGTCACAAGGCATCGTGGGCAGCTACATCCACATGGGCGGCAAGATCGGTGTGCTCGTGGAAGTGAACTGCGAATCGGATTTCGTGGCCCGCACCGAGGATTTCCAGCACCTGGTGAAGGAAATCGCGATGCACATCGCGGCCGCCGATCCGAAGTACGTGCGGCGCGAGGACGTGCCGGCCGACGTGCTGGAAGGCGAGAAGGCCATCTACCGCGCGCAGTTCGACGGATCGGGCAAACCGCCGCAGGTCATCGAGAAGATCGTCGAGGGCAAGCTGAACAGTTACTTCGGCCAGGTGGTGCTGCTCGATCAGCCGTCGGTGCGCGATCCGAACGTGACGGTGGGTCAGATGGTGTCGCAGGCCGTCGCCAAGACCGGCGAAAATGTGATGGTGTCGCGCTTCGTCCGGTTCAAACTGGGTGATGGCGGCGGACAGGCCTGATCTATAATCCCGGACATATGATCGAGCCGTTGGTTCCCGGACGCCCTTTCCGGCGCGTATTGCTCAAGCTCTCTGGGGAAGCCCTGATGGGCGGACAGCAGTACGGCATCGACCGCCACGTGGCCGGGCAGATCGCCCGGGAGGTCGGCCAGATCCAGCAGCTCGGGGTGCAGATGGCGATTGTGATTGGCGGCGGCAACATCTTCCGGGGTGTGGCGGCCAGCGCCAAGGGCATGGATCGCGCCCAGGCCGACTACATGGGGATGCTGGGTACGGTGATCAACGCCTTGGCGCTCCAGGATGCGCTCGAACAGGAAGGCGTGGTCACGCGCGTGTTGACGGCCATCGAGATGCGATCGGTGGCCGAGCCGTTCATCCGGCGCCGCGCCTTGCGGCACCTCGAGAAGGGGCGTGTGGTGGTGTTTGCTGCCGGCACGGGCAACCCCTACTTCACCACCGACACCGCCGCGGCGCTGCGGGCGATGGAGATGAAGGCCGAGGTCATCTTGAAAGCGACCAAGGTTGACGGCATCTACTCGGCCGATCCCCTCACGGATCCGGCGGCTACCAAGTTCGAGCGCATTACGTATCTCGAGGTTCTGGAGCGCCAGCTCAAGGTGATGGATGCCACCGCCATCTCCCTCTGCATGGACAACCGGCTCCCGATTATCGTGTTCAGCCTGCGGACGCACGGCAACATGAAACGGGCGATCATGGGCGAGCCCATCGGCACGACCGTCGCAATGTAGAAACCGGTTAACCAGGGTCACAGCCCTCCGCGCCTGCGAGAGTGGCCGCGCCCTGACTCGTGGAGCAGACCAGCATGGATGTCACCGATCTGAAAAGCTTGTTTGCCGAACTCAAGAAGCGCATGGATGCCGTTCTGGACCACCTGCGCCACGAACTGGCCGGCGTCAGAACGGGACGAGCCACCATCAATGTGCTGGATCCGGTGCACGTGGACGCCTACGGATCCCGCATGCCGCTCAATCAGGTGGCGACGCTGTCGGTACCCGATCCGATGAGCATCGTGGCACAACCCTTCGATCCGTCGCTGTTGGGCGCGATCGAGAAGGCCATTCGCGCGTCCGACCTGGGTCTGAACCCGAACAACGACGGCAAGCTCATCCGAATCCCGATTCCGTCGCTGACCGACGAGCGCCGCAAGGAACTGTCGCGCCACGTGCACAAGCTGTCGGAGGAAGCTCGCAACAACGTGCGCCTGGCGCGGCGAGACACCAACGAACGGCTCAAGAAACTCCTGAAGGACAAGCTTGTGTCGGAAGACGACGAACGGAAGGGCCTCGACGAGGTCCAGAAGATCACCGATCAGCACGTCACGATGATCGACGACCTGCAGAAGAAAAAGGACGCCGATCTGCTCAACCGCTAACCACAACGGCCCCCGGGGACGTCACCGTGTCATTTCTGACCCACCTCGAATGTTCGGTTCCCTGTGGGGCTGCGCCCCGCGATCCGCGCCAGCCACACCATCTCTGTTCCTGCGGCATGCCGTTGGTGGCCCGCTACGATCTCGATGCCGCGGCGCGCGCCTGGTCGAAAGACAGCCTCGTCGGCCGGCCACCCAACATGTGGCGATACCGGGAGATGCTGCCGCTCATTGACGGCGAGCAGCCCGTCACGCTGGGCGAGGGATTCACGCCGCTCGTGCACGCGACGCGCCTGGGACGCGAACTAGGATTGTCGGAACTCTACATCAAGGACGAGTCGCTCAATCCGACGAACTCGTTCAAGGCCAGGGGCCTGTCGGCGGCGGTGACCAAGGCCCGCACCGTCGGGGCCACCATCCTGTCGGTGCCGTCGGCCGGCAACGCCGCCAACGCCATGGCCGCGTACGCGGCCTGCGCGGGACTCCAGGCCAAAGTGTTCATGCCGAAAGACGTGAAGGTGCCCTTCATCCGCGAGTGCGAACTCTATGGCGCCGACATCACCCTGGTGGAGGGGTTGATCACCGATGCCGGACGCGTGGCTGCCGAACGTGGCGGGCCGCTGGGCTGGTACGACGTGTCCACGTTGAAGGAGCCGTACCGCATCGAGGGAAAAAAGACGATGGCCTACGAGTTGGCCGAGCAGCTCGAGTGGCGCTGGCCCGACTGGATCATCTACCCCACCGGGGGTGGCACCGGCATCATTGGTATGTGGAAGGCCTTCGAGGAGATCGAGCGTCTCGGCTGGGTGAAGCCCGGGCATCGGCCGCGCATGGTGAGCGTGCAGGCCGAACACTGCGCGCCGATCGTCCGCGCGTACCAGCAAGGCACCGAGAGGGCCGAGACGTGGCAGAACGCGCACACGATTGCCGACGGCCTGCGGGTGCCGAAGGCGATTGGCGATTTCCTGATTCTGCGGGCCATTCGCGAGAGCGGCGGCACCGCCGTGGCCTGCAGCGATGCCGACATGGTGCGCGACATGAAAGCGATTGGCGCACTCGAGGGTGTCAGCGCGGCGCCCGAAGGTGGTGCGACACTCTCGGCGCTGCGGCAGTTGCAGGCAGACGCGCGCGTCAAGCCATCGGACACGGTGGTGCTGTTCAATACGGGTGGCGCGCTCAAGTATCTGGATGTGCTGGCATAGCTTGGCCGCCGCCTGTCGAGCCAAGAGCAAATGTGACCGGAGAGGCGCCGTTGTTGGCCTCCGTTGTCGCGTGTTAAACTGATTGGATAGTCTGGGCGGCTAGCTCAGCTGGGAGAGCGCCGCGTTCGCAACGCGGAGGTCGGGAGTTCGAGCCTCCTGCCGTCCACCACCGGAAAAGGGCCAGATCGTTAAGATTCTGGCCCTTTTGTTTTCCTGTGAACCGTGTTCGTCGTCCGACTATATACAGGGTTTTTCCGTCTAGTTCAGTCTAATCCCGCACACCCGGCGCACACAGACCAGGGTCAGCTGGGGAGCGCCGAGGGGTCAGCGTGGGGGCTTAGCGGTGACGTCAGAACTGGATACCACGAGAACCGCTCGAGGCCGCAGCTCTCCACGTACGGTTCAACCGCCAGCTCGCACGGGAGACCCGGGGCGAGGACAATCCGACCGCTCACAACGACGTAGTGCCACCCAGTCCCGCGCGGGTGGTCGATGCGGGCCAACACCATCGGCTGATGGCTGGGCGCGCCGCGCACGCGCCTACCCAGCCTTGGCGGGCGTACCCCCGCCGGTTGCGCTGCTGATACGCCACATCTTCGCAGCCTCCCAATGCGCGGGAATCTTCCCCAGCCACTCGACGCCGGAGTCTTTGTAGGCCGGGTACGGCTTGAACCGCCGCGCGCTCATCGCCACGGTCCTCCCGGCGGCCAGACGAGGTCCATGGCAGCACCCCGCTGGGCGGCAGTAACAACCGGCGCGAGGAACAGCGCCAGCCGCTCGACGACCTGCCCGAGGTCCGCAGGCGCGGAAGAGAGCCGGTTCTTCTTCACGAACCCCGCCCACAGCGCGTCGACCAGTGCCTGGCCGTCGAACGACTGGCGAGCGGCGAGGGCGTCGATGTCGAAGAAGTCCCGCATGCGGCTGTTTTTCGAGCCGAGGGTGACCATGGCATGGAACTTCTCGGCGATCGCGGTTTCGGGCCGGTAGGCGCGGAGACGCGCGCGGGGCAGATCGAGCAGACTCGGATAGTCGAGCCACACGGGCTCGGGGATCACCGCATCGCCGATGCCAACATCCACCTGCACGCGAAGGCGCGCCGGGCCGAGGCACGACTGCAGGGTCACGCGCTTCCCGCCGTAGGCATCCTCGGGACGGATCGCCGCGACGCGAATGGAGTTCGGGAGATAGATCATGGCGTCGGGCTCCACCCCGACGGCGCAGACCTCCCGGAAGGTTCTCGCCAGAGCCTCGTCCGACAGGTCCCCGAAGCCGAGCAGATCGGCGTCGCGGGTCGGCCGGATGGTCTCGCCCAGCCAGACGAGCAAGAGGAGCGCGCCCTTGAGCACGAAGCGCTCCACCTCGGGCGAGCGCGAAAGGCGGTAGAGGAATCGCTCCATAGCGAAGCGGGTGAGGATCAGGTTCGGGTCGACGCCGAGCATCTTGGCGTGCCTCACCAGACGCACCTGGACGGACTGCGCGAGGGCGGCGGAGGCGTCGGTCATGCCACCAGCGCCTCGATGTACGGTCGCATGACATGCTCGACCCGGCAGATCCTGGCGTAGCGGTCCATCTCGTCCATCGTGAAGCGGCGATCACGCCACGCCTCACGCAGGGCCTCGAGCGCCACGTCGAGACCGATCTTGTTCCAGTACTTGAAACAGTCGGCGACGGTCTTGGCCAGCGCGTAGACGCGCACTGTCTGCCCCTCGACTCGATGGGTTTCGATCCCCTTCGTGAGCGCTTCGCCGGTGAAGCGGACAACGCGCAGCGGAGGATACGGGAGGGCGGGCCGACGCGCTCGGCGATCGATGGCCAGCCAGACCTCGGACGGGAGCTGAGTGCCGATTCCATGGAAGCCGAGGGCCGAGAGCAGACAGACCACGCCCTGCGGCACGGCGGCTGCCGCCATGGCCAGGCCATGGTGTTCGGTCACCGGCGTGGCCGGCAGGCGATACTGCCCGCGGGCGACGCGCTCCAGTTCGCCCTCGCGCACCAGCCGGCTCAGGACCTGGCGATGGATGCCGGCCGCAACGACATCGCGCGTGGCCAGACTGCCCCGGCGGCTGGCAAGCTTGAGGAGCCGTTCACGGCCGGTGGGATTCGGCATGTGGCGAAGTGTAGTCAGTTATCAATATCTGTCAACAGTTCGACACATGATGTCTGGACTTGTGCGCAACCCCCGACGGTTTAACCTCTCCGCACCAACCGCCAACGGAGCACGAAATGTCGGCAGATGTGAGCAAGTGCCGAGGTTTTGGAACTCAGGAGCGGATTCCCCCCGTCACCTCCGCCAGCATCCGGACGATGTCCATCTCGATCCCGCGGATGTCGGCTTCGATCTCCTTCAGGGGCCGCGGCGGGGTGTAGCGGTTGAAGTAGCGAAGCCCGAGGCCTTGCGGAGCTGGCCGCCGAGGTCGTCGAGCTTGCCTTTGAATCTTCCTTGGGTCTCGAGGACTTTGGTCTTGTTGGGGGCCAGCACGCAATCGAGGCGGCGCAGGACGGTGAGCGGAAGAATGACGTCCTGGTACTTGCCGCGTTTGAAGGTGTCGCGGATGAGGTCCGCAACGCCCCAGAGGAAGCTGACGATCTCGCTATGGTTCACTGATGTCGCTCTCCAGGACCGAGTGCGTTGGCTGCTTCATCATCGGGGCTGTCTGACGATCAGCGCTTACCCGCGGCCGATCATGCGCCTGCGGGCCGTCCCAAATAAAGCCCACACCCTTAGGCGGGGGTTGTTGACTGCTCCCGGCTTCGGCGTGGCTCAGGCACGGTTGACACTGTCGCGAGCCACCGACCACAATACGTGCCATGGCTGTCTTGCGCATCACCAAGGAAGATCTGAAACAGAAACTCGACGCGGCCGACGACGCAACGCGGCCCGTGCTAATCGACGTGCGGCTGCGTTATCCGTTCGAACACAGCACGCTCAAGCTGCCTGGCGCGATCAGGTGGGCTCCTGGTGCGCCCCAGCCGGCGACCCTGCCACGCGATCGGGAACTGGCGTTGTACGACTCCGATCCAGACGAGATTACCAGCGTGACGGTTGCCGCCGGCCTGGCGAGGTCTGGCTACAGGGTCTGCGTGTTGAAAGGCGGATTACCCGAATGGGCGGCCGCCAACTTCCCCACCGATACCAAGGACGCCGTTCGCTCAGTCCCGCAGCCGGCCCCCGCCCCCAAGGTCTGACTCTCCGGCTGCGGCTGCGGCCGCCTGCCGCCCCGGTCCGTGTGCTATGGTAAGCAGCAGGGGTTGGTTCATGCTGCCTCCCCTGATGCCTGTGCACACCGAACGTCTGCTCGTCCTGGCTGCCGCGGTGTTGGTCCTGCTTCCGCAGGCACCATCATCGACGGCCGACGATCTCGCCCGCGCGATACAGACGAAGTACGACCGCGTGATCGATTGGTCTGCCGACTTCGTTCACAGCTACCGCGGAGGCATGCTTCGAACAGAGGCCATCGAGCGCGGCACGGTGAAGATCAAGAGACCCGGACAGATGCACTGGATCTACCAGAGCCCCGAACGCAAGGAATTCGTGTCGGATGGTGTCCGGATCTACGCGTACATCCCGGCCGATCGTCAGGTGATCATCAGCCCGGTTCCGGCCGCCGACGAAGCCACCACCCCGGCGTTGTTTCTAGCCGGCAAGGGCAGCCTCACGAGAGATTTCGTGGCGTCGATTCCCGATCCGGCCGACGCGGCGCCGGGCTCTTCTGCACTGAAACTGACACCGAAACAGCACCAGGCCGAGTACGACTGGCTGGTGATCGAAGTCGATCCGCAGACGAGGCAGGTACGGCGGCTTGTCACGTCGGATGCGCAGGGGGGCCGATCCACGTTCGTGTTCTCGCACGTCCGCGAGAATGTGGGGCTCCCGAATTCGGAATTCAGGTTCAATATCCCGCGAGGCGTGGATGTCATCACCGACGGCCAGGCCCGTGACTAGGGACCTTCTTGGCCCGCCATCGCGACGGATAAAGCACGTTTCTCGTCACCCCCGCGCCCCATCTGTCACCCCCGCGAAAGCGGGGGTCCAGACTGAATTTTCGCATCCTTGGGCCGCCGTAGCCGACGGCGAAGGCGCCCGCGGGAATGACGACGGGAGAGCGGGAATGACGGGCTGGCGGCACCTCGGGGTGCTGGCGTGCGGTGTCGTGTTGCTGACCGGGTGCGCCACCACCGGCGGGCTGCGCCAGGGCGAGCAGGCGGAACGTCAGCAGGATTGGGACCGGGCGGTCGTCGAGTACACGGCGGCGGTAAAGGCAAAGCCCGCCGACCAGAACGCCAGGCTGTCGCTCGAACGCGCCCGGCTGCGGGCTACCGACCAGCACGTCGCGCGCGGGCGACGATTCGCCTCGCTCGGGAAACTCGAAGAGGCGCTGGTGGAGTATCAGATCGCCTCCCAATTGACACCGGCCAGCACGGAGATCGACGACGCCGTTCGTGAGCTACGCAACAAGCTGCGGGCCAAAATCGCGGTGGCCCGGGATGGGAAGACGGTGCTCCAGTCGCTCATCGAACGCACCCGCGACCTGCCGCCGCCCGGCCTCGATCTGCCTGCCGACGTGAAGATGCCCGATTCGCTGGCCTTCCGCGAGGCCAGCTCCCGCGTGGTCTTTACGGCGCTTGCCCGCTTCGCCGACATCAACATCATCTTCGATCCCGCGTTCCGCGACGCGCCGATCACGGTAGATCTGCGGCAAATCACCCTGGAGCACGCGTTGGCGTCGCTCTCGGCCAGCACGCGCAACTTCTACCGGGTAACCGCCCCGCGCACCGTCACAGTCATTCCGGATACCACGGCCAAGCGGCGCGAGTACGAGGAAGAGGTGGTGCGCACCTTCTACCTCTCCAATGCCGATGTGAAAGAGACCATCGACCTGCTGCGGATCGTGGTGGATGCGCGGCGGATCGCGCCAGTGGTCGGCGCCAACGCCATTACGTTGAAGGACACGCCCGAACGGGTGGCGGCGGCCGCGCGGATCATCTCCGCCATCGACAAGGCCCGGCCCGAGGTCGTGATAGACGTCGAGGTACTCGAGGTCGATCGGGGTCGCCTGCGCGAGTACGGCCTGCAGGTGGCGTCGCCCGGTTCAACGGGCATCGACGGCTCGGCTACCGTCAATCGGCCCGGCCTCACCTTGCGCGATCTCTCCATGCTGACGTCGGCCGATGTGTTTCTGTCGAGCTTCCCCGCGTTGTTCTACCGGCTGCTGAAGTCCGATTCGAGCAGTCGCACGCTGGCCAGCCCGCAGCTGCGGGCCCAGGAGGGAACGGCGGCGCAGGCGCGTTTCGGCGAGCGGGTCCCGGTGCCGGTCACCACCTTTGCGCCCATTGCCGCCGGCGGTGTGAATCAGCAGCCGATCACGTCGTTCAACTACGAGAACATCGGCGTCAACATCGACATCACGCCGCGCACGCACCACAACGACGACGTGTCGCTGTCGCTCAAAGTCGAGGTCAGCTCCATCTCGGGTACCGGGTACGGCGGGCTACCCACCTTTGGCAGCCGCTCGGTGAACACGGTCATTCGGCTGCGCGATGGCGAAACCAGCGTGCTGGCCGGGTTGATTCGCGACGAGGAACGGACGGTGCTCACGGGGGTGCCGGGGCTGGTCGATATTCCCCTGATCGGCAGGCTCTTTGCGCGCAACAAGCTGGACCGGCAGCAGACCGACATCATCCTGACCATGACGCCGCACATCATCCGCGTGCTCGACATCAACGAAGTGGATCTGCGGCCATTTCGCGTCGGCCGGGAGGGTGGCGCGGGCATGCTCGACCTGCTCGACCCGGGGCGCGAGGATCAGCCCGGCGTGACGCTGCCCCGCCCGCCAATCAAGCCACCCGGCGAGATCAAGAACTAGTGTCCCGACGGCGGCGGCTGTTTGGCCAAGGCGCCGAGCAACTTGGCGTGGATGCCGCCAAACGCGCCATTGGACATCACCACGACGAGATCGCCCGGGTTGGCCTCGCGGCCGATCGTCGCCACGATGTCGTCCACGGCCGGCATGAACCGCGCGCGGTGACCGGCGGCCGATAGATCCGCGACCAACTGTTCCCCAGACAGGCGCTCGTCGGCTGGCAGCGACGATCGGTAGACGCCGGCAATCAACGTGTCATCCGCCGCGTCAAACGCCTCGGCGAACGCCCGTTGAAAAACCCGGCGGCACGAGGTCGCCGATCGGGGCTCGAACACGGCCCAGATTTGATTGTCGGGATGCGCGGCGCGTACGGCGGCCAGCGTTTCCCGAACCGCGGTCGGGTGATGAGCGAAATCGTCGAGAATCGTCACGCCTCTGGCAATGCCGGCCAGCTCCAGTCGCCGTTTGACGCCGGCGAAGGTGCGAAGGCCTTCCAGCATGGTGCCGATTCCGACCCCGACGGCATTCGCCACGGCCATGGCGGCCAGAGCATTGCGCACGTTGTGCGAGCCGACCAGCGGCAATTCAACCACGCCAAGTCCCTCGGCCAGGTACCTGACTCGGAACCGGGTTCCCGACTGCGTGGGCTCAACATCATAGGCGTACCAGTCGGCGTGTTCGGTGAGGCCGAAGGTCTCTACCTTCGAGTGGGCGGCTTCTCTCAAGGCCAACGCGTCCGGGCTGTCGGCGCCCAACACCAGCAGACCCCGCCGCGGCACCAGATTCACCAAGCGCCGAAATGCCAGGCGCACCGCATCAAGGTCGCTGTAGATATCGGCGTGGTCGAACTCGATGTTGGCCACCACCGCAATGTCTGGCAGGTATTTCAGGAACTTGGCGGTCTTGTCGAAAAACGCGCTGTCGTACTCGTCGCCCTCAATCACGAAATCGCGGCCCGTGCCAAGGCGGTAGCTGGAGCCGTCGGGGCCCAGGTTGGCCGCCACGCCCCCGACCAGCACGCTTGGATCCAGCCCGGCGTGCACCAGCACCCATCCGGCCAGCGCCGTCGTTGTGGTCTTGCCGTGCGTACCGGCAATCACGGTGGAGCGCGCACCCCACAGGAACTGCTCCCGGATGGCTTCGGGCAGCGAGCAGTACCGGATCTTTCGATCCAGCACTTCCTCCAGCTCGGCATTGCCTCGCGAGATGGCATTCCCAACGACCACCTCGTCGAGGTCGCCGGTGATGTGGTCGGCGTGGTAGCCGGTCAGAATCGGGATGCCCTCCTGATCGAGGAATGTGCTCATCGGCGGATAGACGTTCTGGTCGGAGCCCCGCACGTCGAGGCCCTTTCGCTTCAGCATGGCCGCAAGCGTGGCCATGGCCGTGCCGCAGATACCGATGAAGTGCACGCGTCTCACGGGTTATCCTCTCGAATGTTCGATGGCACAGGCATCAGTCACGGCCGCCTCTTCGATGATGAGCGCCGGGCTTGCGCCAGCCACGACTCGGGCCTGCACGCCGAGCGGCAGTGTGATGGCGGCAGACCCGGTGTGCCCGGACGGGAAGCCCCACAGCACGGGCCCGGCGAAATCGCGGACCAGATCACCCACCACCTCGCGGGCGGTCATCTCGCCGCCGGGCTCGTCGCAGCCGGGCATGTCGCCAAACACCAACGCGGACGCCCGATTCAGAATCCCTGCGTGACGAAGCTGGGTGAGAAGCCGGTCGAGCCGGTAGGGACGTTCGTTCACGTCCTCCACAAAGAGCACGGCGCCCTCCGGAGGATCAAAGGCCCACGGCGTGCCAAGTGACGCGGAGATCTGGGTCAGATTGCCGCCGAACAGCAGTCCAGATGCCTCTCCGTCGACAATAGTCTCCAGCCCCGGCGGCGACAAGGCTCCAAGCGGAGTCGTACTCGTCATCGCGTGCACGAGCGATATCCGATCGTAGGCCGCCTCTCCCCTGCCCAGCCTGCCCGTGACCGTGGGTCCGTGCAGGGCCACCATGCCGCATCGGGTGGTGATCACGCTCAGCAGCGAGGTGATGTCGCTGTAGCCGACGAGCAATGTGGGCGTGGCACGCAACAGATGGCACGGCAGGAACGGCAGCAACTGCGCGCTGCCGTAGCCCCCCCTTGCGGTGAACACGGCCCGAATCCCAGGATCCTGCCACGCTCGCAGGAATGATCGCGCGCGCGAGGCGGGGTCACCGGCCAGGTAACGCCGTCGATCGAAGATGGTCTCGTCGAATTCCGGCACATACCCCAGCGCGCGCAGCTGGGCCAATCCCCCGTCGAACTCGTCCCGGGAAAACGGGCTGGCCGGCGCCACAATCGCCACACGGTCGCCGGGGCGCAGGGCGCCGGGTTTGAGACTAGGCATAGCGGGCCATCTCCGCCGCAATCGCGGCATGGGCCTCGCAGCCCACCACCTGTCGCCAACGGGACGAGGGACGCAGGCCGCGGTCGTCGCTGTCGAGAAACCGACTCTTCAACCGCTGGTGACGCGCCACGCTGGCTTCGACCTGCTGGTACGACAACGTGCCGTCTTCAATCGCGTGTACAAGGTCCTCGAGCGCCTGGGCCTGCTGGTCGTGATTCGGTTCGCACAGCAGCACGGCGTCAGCCCCGGCCGCCACCGCCATCAACGCCGCCGCCGGAGGCGCCCAGCGCGCTGAGCACCCTTTCATGCTGAGGTCGTCGGTCACAATCAAGTTGTCGAAGCTCAACTCCTGCCGCAGCACGCCGCTGACGATGCGCGGAGACACACTCGCCGGCCGTTCCTCGTCATACGCCGGCACCAACACATGGGCCACCATGATGGCGGCCACGCCGGCGTCGATCGCCCGTCTGAACGGCACGTACTCGATGGCGTCGAGTCGATCGGGGGCATGATCCACCACCGGCAGATCGTGATGCGAGTCCACCGACGTGTCGCCGTGGCCGGGGAAGTGCTTACCGCACGCGGCGACCCCTGCCGCTTGCAGGGCATCAATGATCTCCGCCCCAAGGTCCGCTACCGCGCCGGCATCGGATCCCAGTGCCCGATCGCCGATCGCAGGGTTGTGCGCATTGGTCAGGACGTCGAGCACAGGGGCGAAATCAATCGACACACCGACCGCGCCGAGCTCGCGGCCAAGCGCCTCGGCAAACCGCCGGGCGAGTATTCGGTCACCGCTGCGCCCAAGCGCCGCCATGGAAGGCCACTCGGTGAAGGGCCGGCGCAGGCGCGCCACGCGGCCGCCTTCCTGGTCCACGCCCACCCACACCGGCATGTCCGGAACCAGGCGTTGCGCCTCGAATGCCAGCTCGGCGATCTGCTCCGGGCATTCGACATTGCGAGCGAACAGGATCACGCCGCCCACCGCGAACTCGTGGGCGATCGACCGCACCTCGGGCGGAATCTGAGATCCCTGGAAACCGAGAAAGGCCAGCTGACCAACCTGGCGACGCAGAGCCATTGGCGACATCGGAATCCCATTATAATGGCCCCGTGCGAATCGCATCGTCTGCACCTACACGCATTGACCTGGCCGGCGGCACCATCGACATCTGGCCGCTCTATCTGTTTCATCCCGGGGCGATCACGCTGAACGCGGCGATTAGTTTGCGTGCGCATGCCCATCTCGAATCGCGCGACGATGGGCGGGTGGTGATTCACTCGACCGATACCGGCCGGCACACGGAGTCGGCCATTGGTCGGAACCGATCACGCCGGGTGGAATGGATCTGCTCGGGCGGCTGCTGCACTACTTCCAGGGATCGAACCTCACGCTCACGACCAGGGCCGAGTCGCCGGCCGGCGCTGTGGCCGCCAAGGTGTGCGGCGCAGGCGGAGGCGGTTGTCTGTGCTGCTTCTGCCCACCCGAAGCCCAGACGCGCGTCGGCGAGGCCCTGACGACTGGCGGCGCCCGCGTGCTCGACTACCAGATCGAGACCGACGGGCTGCGCATCGAATCGTAGCTAAGGACCATCAATGGACCCTGTTGCCGAGATCAAGCAGCTGTACTACGCCGCCACGCGCACAACGATTCAGCGCGATCTGAAACAGGCGATCGAGCTGTTGAAGACGCTTTCCTCGGAAGAAGAACGGGAACGGGTCGCGGTGTACATGGACGGCCTGTCGCAGATGCGTTCGGAATGGCACGCCAGTTCCGCACCGGCCGGCAGCGCCGCGCGTAGGACGAAGCCGACGAGGAACCGACCTACCGCCTCCGGGCCTGACCGCCCTGCATGAGCCTGCGGGCCAACAACTTGATCGGGTCAGGAAGGTTCCGGTCCGTGGCAATCGCCTTGAGGTCCTTCTCGATCAGCCTGATGACCAGACCGAGAGAGATCGAGACTGGGGTCTTCGGGTTCTTGACCAGCCCCTGGACGACCCCGTAGCTCTTCATCCATGCCCGGGTCGTGCCAATCACCCGCAACACATCTTCTGAGACTGCGGCGAGCTTCGCGAACCCTTCCACTTCCCGATCGGTCAGCTTCGGACTGGCAAGAACCGAGATGGAGACCAGCTTGTTCGGATCGCGAATCAGGATGGCCCGTTCCTCGCGCGTTCCCCGCATGGCCACCTTGATCTTCTCCGTCACGTTCATCCTCGCCAGCCGCTGAATGGTTCCCAGACGCAGCACCTCTCCTCCCTCGCCGAGCTCGGCGTCAGCCTGCGGTGCGCCATCCGCCAGCGGCTCGCCGGGGGCCACGTCTAGCTCTGGCGCCGGTTCCTGGTCTGGCAGCTCGGTGGCAACGAGCGGCTCGTCGGAGCTGGTCTGGCTGGCATCCGAGGGCTCGACGCCGCGGGCTCCAAAGAACTCCCTTAACTCGGGCGGCACGTCAGGCCGCGCAAGAAACGACGCGAGCATGGATGAGGGAATGCGCCGCAAGGTCTCTTCTGCGGCAGCCCGAATGGCGGGATCGGCATCCCCTACAAGCAGCGTCAACAGCGCCAACTGCTCGAGCGCTCGAGGAGCCAGCACGCCCTGGGCCGCCAGCAGGCGGATGTCATGGGCAACTTCGCCCCTCCGAAAACAATCCAGCAGCGGAGTCCGATACGAGGAGTCCATCCGGCAGACTACTGAAGGAAGGCGTTGAGCGTGTCGAGCGTGATCTCTCTGGAGACCACCTGACCTCGGGTACCCCATGATCTCGCCGGTTTGCCGTTGATGGTGATCGAGAGCGCCCCGGCATTGCCAACCCACAGCGTGAGGCGGCCTCGGGCCTGGTATTCGACTCTATCGCCGGCCTGCAGCGTGCGATCGGCAACCCTGACCCCATCGGCGGTCACGGCGATCCAGCAGGCCTCGCTCGCCCCGATCACAACGGAGATGGACTGCGCCGGCAGGGCGGCATGCCGGGCCGGCGACCCGGTTGCCGGCGCTGCACCGGCCGGCGCAGACCCAGGCACCTGTGGTTCCGCCATCGACGGGTTTGGCACCACCGGTTGCGGCGACGCCGACGGCGGGGCGGGAGCGGACGTGGTCGACCTCTGACGGAGTTCGGCTGGCGGTGTCGGCGAGCCTCTCATGCTGGAGTACAGGATAACCACCACCACAATCAAGAGACTGAAGCCGAGCAACTGGAGCAGCGTAGCCACCATCTTGCGGCGGCTCTCGAAGGCCTCGAGATCCTCGCCGCCGGCCGGTTTGGGACCGTCATCGGCGCCCGATGCGTCCGGAAACGCCGCCACGAAGCGCGCGACCGCAGTTTCAGGATCGAGGCCGACTTCCCGCGCGTAGGAGCGCACAAACGCTCGCGAGAAAATCCCGCCCGGCAACTTGGAGGCATCGTTGCGTTCGAGCGCCGCGAGCACCCGGGCAGAGATTCTCGTCGTCTCGGCGACCTGCTGAAGCGACACGCCACGCGTCTCGCGTGCGTGTTTCAGGAAACTGCCGAAATCGACGGGAGAGTCCTCAGCCATCAGTAGTGGTCCACGCCTCATTGAGATCCAGGCTCGCCGCGGTCGGCCCGGCAGGTCCAATGTTAGGAAACGGCTTGCCTGGTGTCAAACCTCGCGCCCGGCATCGGTGGCGCCGCTACGCCAGCCAAACAGCGCCAAAAACTCGGCTACCCCCGCACCAAGATTGACCAGTCCCAACCCAGAGACCGCTCCACGAACGTAGTTGCTGTGCGTCAGCGCATTCAACGCCGGCCACGCCGCCGAGAAGTAGTTGCGATCCCAGAATGCCGACCAGGGCGCCACCACCAGCAACAGCCCCACTTCCACGAAGTAGGCGACCACGACGAGACGACTGAGCACGATCATGCGCTCTCCGGCGGCGTCTGCGCCGGGCTTTGCACGCCCGGCTGACACGCCTTCAGGCGCCCCACTCGGGCACCAACGTCGGCAAAATCCGGAACTGAGAAACTCAGCTCAAGAAACACGGCAAGCGCCCGGGCTTCTTCGTCCAACAATTCCAGCATGTCTCCCAGTTCGTACAGCAATGCGTGGCCGGCTTGCGGCGACGGCGGGGGCACCTCGGCAGCCCGTTCGAGCCACTCCACTGCCTCGCTCGCCCGCCCCTGTTCTTTGGCGATTCTCGCCAGCATCGACGCGGCCCGGAAGCGAAGACTGGGCTCCCGAAACGCCTCGCGCAGGTGGCGCACCGCCCCGTCACGATCGTCCTGATTGTAGGCGGTGCCCGCCAAATCGTACGCGCGGGCGGCCTCCGCTTCGTCTCGATTCCGTCCCGAATCAGCCCGAAGCTGGCCGAAGTACTCGCTCAAATCGACGTGGCCGTCCTGCGCTGTCTGGGGCTCGACAGCATCTGGCGCGGCGGGCACCTCAGAGGTGGGCGCCGACGGGTCACCGTCTGCGGTACCTTTGGGGGATACCGGGCCGAGAAGCTCGTCCAACGCACGGCTCAGATCGAGTTCGAGCACCTGGTCCGACAGGCTTTGTTCGTCGCCGGTCCCCACGGCGCCCTGGAGCATGCGTTCCACATCGACGCCGGCCACACCGGCGTCGAGGATCGACGTCCCACCGACGACATCACCCGGCAACCTGTCGACGGCACGTGGAGGTCGATCGGCCGCGACACGGATGGGCACGATGGGCGGCTGCGGGGTGACACCCGGAGCTGAATCGCTGGACTCGACCTCGACACCGCCGGTCGCGTCCCGGCGCGATGCCAACCATCTGGCCAAGTCGGCCGCATCCCCCGGTGCGGCCACCCGCTGCAGATGGGCTGCGACGACGGCTTCGGCCGAGGGGACCCGAAGTCCGCGCAGTGCGACCAGCAATCGTTCCGCGTTTCGCTGATCGTCGGGACGTTTCCTCACCAGCTCCTCGCCCAGTGTGCGGGCGTCGCTCCAACGCTCGGCGTGCAGGTAGGCGTCGGCCAGGCTCATCTGTGCCCGATACAGATTGTCTTCGAAGTGGCCGTCTGAGCCTGTCTGAACCCACCGTTCAAGCGCAGGCACGCAGGTGGGCACGACCGACACAAACCGCTCGACGGCCTCCAAAGCCACAGCTCCCTCACCGCTGGCGTCCGCCCAGTCGAGCAGGCTCGACAGCGCCGCGTACCCGGCGTCAGGATTGGCGGCCCCGATCCGGCACGTCAGCTCGACAAGGGTCTCTGCCTGGTCCGCGTCCGCCGACAACATGGAGCGTACGGCACGGCAGCCTTCTTCCAGACGACCCGTGCAGAAGTCGATCTCCGCCAGCAGCACCGGAACCCTGCTCTCGCCATCGGCGACCATCGGATCCAGCAAGACGCGGGCCCGGTCGTATCTCCGCCGTGTCACGCACACCAGGGCCATCTGTATGCGCGACTCCACATTGGCTGGCTCGAGGGTGAGGGCCTGCTCGAGCAGGCCGAGCCCTTCGGCCTCGTCACCCGCCTTCAACAACGCCTCCCCCACGGCTCGCACGTCGTCTGGTGACTGTGCGATCTCGCGCGCGCCATCGTGATCCATGCGGTCGAGTAACGCCTGAACCAGCAGATGGCGCGTCTGCGTTTCGCCCGGATCGAATCGCAGGGCCTCACGCCAGGCACCTTCGGCTTCCGCGGCCCGACCCTGGTGCAGCAGCCACTGCCCGGCCGCGCGCAGGTGCTCGGAGGCCGCGTGTGCGTCTCCCAGATCGGCCAACATCCGGGCGGCATCGAGCCGGCCTACGACATCGGCGGCGTCCAGCGCGGCCATTTTCAACGCCGCCTGCCTCGCCCCCGATCGGTCTGCCCGCCGCAGCCGCTGCTGGAACACGTCGTGCAGCAACAATCGCGCATCGCCGCCCAGCCCCAACTGCGACGACAGTTCCGCAGCTCTGAGCGCGGCGTGGTCATCGTCGGGCCGAATCTTGATGATTTTCTTGTAGAGGGCTGCCGCCTTCGACAGGAAGCCGTCCCCGGCGAGATGCTCGGCGGTACGAGAGTACTGCGCCACGGCGCGATCGACCTGGCCGGCCCGGACAAACAGATCGCCCAGCAGATTCGCCGTGGCCCAATCGCGCGGGTGGTGCTCGACGACGCTGGCGTACTGGGCAATGGCCGCATCGAGCCGTCCCTGCCGCAGCAGCTTCTCGGCCGTTCGAAGGATCTCTTCGCGGTCCATCAGTCTGGTTGGCTCAGGACCTGGGGATGTTGGCCGCATCCATCGTATCAAACAGCGTCGGAGACCGAAACGACCGGCGGTGCGCTGGTGAGTACCCGTGCCGGGCGATCGCCGCCACGTGCTCCGGTGTGCCGTACCCCTTGTGGCGATCGAATCGGTACCGAGGATCCACGCGGTGCAACTCCACCAGGGCTCCATCTCTGAAGACCTTGGCGACGATGGAGGCGGCAGCGATCGCGGTGCAGAGACGGTCGCCGTGAATCACGCCGCGTTGCGCCATCGGCAGATTCGGGATCCGGAACGCGTCGACCAGCACCATGTCGGGTTGGGGCGAGAGCGCCATGACGGCTCGACGCATCGCCTCGAGCGACGCGCGACCGATATTGACACGATCGATCTCCACCGCGCTCACCTCGGCGATCGCCCACGCGATCGCCTCGGCGCGAATGCGCTCACCCAGACGAGCGCGTGTGGAGGCGGACAGCACCTTCGAATCGGCCAGCCCCGGAATCCAGCGGTCGGGATCGAGGATGACCGCCGCCGCCACCACAGGGCCGGCCAGACAACCGCGCCCCACTTCGTCGGCGCCCGCCACGTGCACGAAGCCGCAGCGCCGGAGCGCGTTCTCAAGCGTGCGCCTGGCTTCGGTCCGCCTCATGGATCGGCGCCCAGCCTGACGTCACGAGCCTAGACCGGGCGTCTTGTCTCCTTCATGCGCGCGGCCTTCCCCTTCAGCTCGCGCAAGAAGTAGAGTTTCGCGCGTCGCACCTTGGCCGATCTCACGACTTCTACCTTGTCGATAATCGGCGAATGCACGGGGAAGATGCGTTCGACGCCCTGGCCGAACGACACCTTGCGAACCGTGAACGTGGCACGCACACCGCCGCGGTGTTGCCCAATCACGATGCCCTCGAACACCTGGATGCGCTCCTTGTCACCCTCGCGCACCTTCACGTGGACCCGCACCGTGTCGCCACTGCGCAGCGCCGGCCGCCCGGTCAGCTGACCTGCCTCAATTGTCTCGATCGCGCCCATGCTCGACTCCTCTCTCATCTATCAGCGCCCGCAGCATCTCGCGCGCGTCGCTATCCAGTTCAGCGTTCTGCAGAAGATCAGGCCGCTGCATCCAAGTTCGGCGCAACGCCTCCCGCCTGCGCCACCGATCAATCTCCGCGTGATGGCCCGACAGCAGCACTCCGGGAACCACGAGACCACGGAATTCGGCCGGTCTCGTGTAGACCGGAAAATCCAGCAGGCCACTCGTAAACGAGTCCGCCTCCACCGACTCCTCGTCACCCACCGCACCCGGCAGCAGCCGCACGACCGCGTCGATCACCACCAGCGCCGCCAGTTCACCGCCCGACAGCACGTAGTCGCCGATCGACAGCTCTTCACTGGCGAGCGCCTCCCGGACCCGTTCGTCCACGCCCTCGTACCGCCCGCAGAGCACGACCACATGCCGCAAGGCTGCCAGTCGTTCGGCCGCCGCCTGCGTGAATGTGCGGCCCTGCGGCGAGGTCAGCACAATGGCATCTGGCTCGCCGCCTTCCGCCCGGATCGCGTCCACGGCCTTGAACAGCGGCTCGGGCTTGAACACCATCCCCGGTCCGCCCCCATACGGCACATCGTCGACCGTCCGATGCCGGTCGGCGGTGTAATCGCGAAGGTCGTGCACCCGCACATCCACGATCCCGCGCTCGATGGCGCGCCGCACGATACCCTCGCCAAGCGGCCCATCGCAGAGACGGGGAAAGATCGTGACGAGATCAAACCTCACGGTCCCGAGCTCCGCCGGGCCTGCCGGCTGCGACGCGTGTCGTTCAAGCCCAGCAATCCGTCCGGTGGCGCGATGACGATCCGCCGGGCGGCTGGATCCACAATCCGGCAGATGTCCTGCGTCAGCGGAATCAACTGCTCGCCTGCCGGTCCATCGACCACCAGACGGCTGGCGGCACCTGAGCCGTCCACGGCAGCGACCACACCCAGGTCGATCCCGTCCACCGTCTCGACCCGACACCCCACCAGGTCGTGCTGGTAGAACATGCCAGGCGGCAGCGGCACCAGGTCGGCAACCGCAATCCGCAACTCGCACCCGGCCAGGGCTTGGGCGTCGTCGATGGACTCGACCCCGGCGAACCCCAGGACCGGGCGACCCTGCTGGATCCGCGCAGAGCGCACGGTCAACGCCATCACATCGACGCCACGCCGTGTCAACAGCTGGCGTCCTGGCCGGAACCGTTCCTCAGGGAAATCGGTTTCCGCGTTCAGGATCACCTCGCCCCACCGACCGTGGGGCCGCGCCACACGACCCACCACGACGAGCGCGTCCCATTCGGCCTCGGTCACTACCTGCGGCCGTCCCGATCCCGGAACTCGACGGTCGCTTTCTCGCCATCGCGATCGGCGGTCGCGCTGACCAATGTCCGGATCGCCGTCGCGGTCCGGCCCTGGCGGCCGATGACACGCCCGAGCTCCTGGTCGGCCACGAACACCTCGACGACCGTGAGGCCGCGCTGGTCGGTCTCGGTGACCCGCACCGCCTCGGGCTGCAGCACGAGCGCCTTCACCACGACTTCGGCGACGTCGCGAGCGTGGCTCACTGGACCGACGGCGTGGCCGCAGCGGCGGGCGCGGCAGCCGGCTCCTGGTGTTTCTTCAGCAGGCTGTTCACGGTGCTGCTCGGCTGCGCGCCGACCTTGAGCCAATGCGCCACGCGGTCGCGATCCACCTTCAGGGTCGCTGGCTGCGTCTTCGGGTTGTAGTACCCCAGGTTCTCCACCACACGGCTGTCACGCGGTGTGCGCGCCTCGGTCACCACCACACGGTAGGTGGGCCGTTTCTTCGATCCAATCCGGGTCAAGCGAATCGCGAGCATGTCACTCCTTCCACAGAAGGGCCGTCCGGCCCCATGTCGTTCAGGCCCCCAGGCCCCGTCCCTTCATCATCCCCATGGCGTGGCGCATCCGTTTGCGACCGCCCGCCCCGCCGGCAAGACCGCCGATGGCCTTCACCATTTTCCGCATCTGCACGAACTGGCGCAGCAGGAGGTTGATGTCCTCCACGCGGGTGCCGCTGCCGCGCGCAATCCGGCGCCGCCGGCTTCCGTCGATCACCTTGTAGTTGCGGCGCTCGGCTGCCGTCATCGAGCTGATGATCGCTTCGACGCGAGTCATCTGCGCGGGGTCTGGCTGCACGCCGCCCAACTGCTTCAGGTTGGCCATGCCCGGCAGCATGCCGAGCACCTGCTCGAGCGGCCCCATCTTGCGCAGCGTCTTCAACTGGGCCCGGAAGTCGTCCAGGGTGAAGTCCTCGCCGCGCAGTTTCTGCTCGAGGCGCGTCGCATCATCGTGATCGATCGCCGCCTCGGCCCGCTCGATGAGCGACAGCACGTCGCCCATACCAAGCAGCCTCGACACGATGCGATCCGGCTGGAACAGCTCGAGATCGTCGAGTTGCTCGCCGATGCCCACAAACGCGATCGGCACGCCGACCACTGCCACGACCGACAGGGCCGCGCCGCCTCGCGCATCGCCATCGAGCTTCGACAAGATGACGCCGGTGACGCCGATCTGCCGGTTGAACTCGCCCGCGCTCTTGATCGCGTCCTGACCGGTCATCGCGTCGGCCACATAGAGCGCGTCGGTCGGGTCAACCGCGTCCCGAATCGCCGTCAACTCCTGCATCAGCGCATCGTCGATGTGCAGGCGGCCGGCGGTATCGACGATGAGCACGTCGTAGCCCAGATTGCGGGCTTCCGTCATCGCTCCAGACGCCCGAGTGACCGGATCGGTCTGGCCTTCCGGATCGAAGACGCGCAGCCCCGATTGCCTCCCCAGTACGTTCAGCTGCTCGATGGCTGCCGGACGACGCACGTCGGTCGAGATCAACAGCGGATGCCGGCCCTGCCGCGTGAGCCAGCGGCCCAGCTTGGCCGCCGTCGTCGTCTTGCCCGAACCCTGCAGGCCAAGCAGCACGATGACGCGCGGAATGCCGCGCTCGGGTCGCAGGCCGCCCGGAGTCGTACCGAACAGCGCCACCAGTTCGTCCCGGACAATTTTGACGACCTGCTGAGCCGGCGTCAGGCTGCGCAGGACCTCCTGCCCGATGGCCCGTTCTCGCACGCGATCGACAAACGCCTTGACGACCTTGAAGTTGACGTCCGCTTCGAGCAGAGCCAGTCGGATTTCGCGCAGTGCCGCCTCGACGGCCGATTCCGACAGGCGGCCCTCGCCGCGCAGCGTGCGGAACACGTCCTGAAGCCGGGTGCTGAGCGAGTCAAACATGGGTACAGTCGAATCGCGCCGCGACCTTCAGCCGGTCAACCCATGCCACGAAGGCCGACCACCAACAGGAGGCCGTAACATCCTGTGGCGCAAACCTTTATCCTAGCTTGGGGAGACCGTTCATGTCAACGCGCGACCGCCACGAAAGACCCTACACCGAGGTGAGGCGGTGACCCAGTTTGTCCTTCTTGGCTTTGAGATAGCGGCGCGTGCTGTCGGAGGCCGGGATTTCGATGGGTACCGTTTCGGACACCGAGAGCCCGTAGCCTTCAAGTCCCACGAATTTCCGGGGGTTGTTGGTCAACAGGCGCATGGAGGAGACGCCCAGGTCCCGCAGGATCTGCGCCCCGATCCCATAGTCGCGTTGGTCCGGTTTGAAGCCGAGGCGTTCGTTGGCTTCCACCGTGTCGTATCCCTGATCCTGGAGCGCGTAGGCGCGAATCTTGTTCGCCAGTCCGATGCCCCGCCCTTCCTGATTGAGGTAGAGCAGTACCCCCCGCTCTTCGGCCGCAATCTGGTGCAAGGCGGCTTCCAGTTGCTCGCCGCAATCGCAACGCACCGAGTGAAACACGTCGCCAGTCAGGCACCGCGAGTGCGCCCGCACCAGCACGTCGCGTCCCTCCCCGATCGAGCCACGAACCACCGCCACGTGGGTTTCTCCGTCCAGCAGGCTCTCGTACGCGTAGACCCGGAAGGTGCCGTATCGAGTCGGCAAGTCGGCTTCAGCCACTTTCTTCACCTGCCGCTCGGTTCGCATGCGGTACTTGATGAAGTCGGCAATCGTGATCATCAACAGGCCATGGTGCCGGGCGAATCGCGACAACTGCGGTACGCGGGCCATGGTGCCATCGGTGTTCATGATTTCGCAGATCACCCCGGCCGGGTACAGGCCGGCGATCCTGGCCAGGTCGACGACGGCTTCCGTTTGCCCGGCCCGCACCAGCACGCCACCATCGCGCGCCCGCAGCGGAAACATGTGACCGGGCATCGAGAAATCGGCTGGCTTGGTCGTGCTGTCGATGGCCGCCAGCACGGTGTTGGCGCGATCGGCCGCCGAGATGCCCGTGCTGGTCCGGTGACGAGCCTCAATCGAGACGCAAAAGGCCGTGCCGAAGCGGGCGGTGTTCTGCGAGACCATCAGGGGAATGCCCAGTTCGTCGAGCCGCGCCCCGGTCATGGGCATGCAGATCAACCCGCGGCCGTGCTTTGCCATGAAGTTGATCACGTCGGGTGTCACGGCCGACGCCGCGATGGTGAGATCGCCCTCGTTCTCGCGGTCTTCATCATCGACCACGATGATCATCTTGCCGGCGCGAATCGCGTCGATGGCGTCCTGGATCGAGCAGAATGGGCTGCGCGTCGTGCCACGGGCGCCCTTCGCGATGGTCAATGAGGGCGTTCGCTTCGTCATGGCGTGTCCAGCAGCGCCGCGGCACCGGCCCGCGGCCAGGTACCCGCCAATGCGGCGACGCGTACGACGTACTTGCCGATGACGTCGACCTCGAGGTTGACGCGGTCGCCGGCCTTGCTGCCGCGCAGGTTGGTGTGTTCCCAGGTGAAGGGGATGATCTGCACCATGAAATTAGATCCGCCCAACTCGGCCACCGTCAGGCTGATCCCATCGACGGCCACCGATCCCTTCGGGATGAAGTACGCTCCAAGCGCCGGATCGAACGCCACGCGAATCCAGTAGAATTCGCCATCGGGCCGAATCTCGGTCAACACGCCGGTGGCATCGACGTGTCCCAGCACGAAGTGCCCCCCCATGCGGCTATCGGGACGCATCGGCCGCTCGAGATTCACCAGCGTGCCGGGACCGACGTCGCCGAGCGTGGTGACCCTGGCGGTCTCGGGCCCGATGTCGGCGTCGAAACGGGTGGCGGTCTGGCGAACCACCGTCAAGCACACCCCGTTCACGCTGATGCTGTCGCCGGAAGCGAGTTCGGCGGCGACCGGGGTGTCGATGGTGAGACGGTATCCGCTCTCGATGGGTTCGAGGCTGGCGACCGTGCCAAGGTGATCAATCAATCCTGTGAACATAGCCTTCGATGATGACATCCGGCCCGCATGGCTCGATCCGGACGTGCCGCAGCGCGGTCAGCGGCGCCACATGGGCTGGCACCCATGGTACTCCGGCCGGGCCCAATGCGCGAGGGGTCAGCATCACGCGGACCTCATCGACCAGGCCGGCCCGCCAGGCCGCCTCGTGTAACGCCGGACCGCCTTCGATCAACAGCGCGTGGATCTGCAGCCCGACAAGCACGGGCAGGGCGTCCTGTAACCCGGCCCGATCAAGAGTCACCAGTGTCGCCCCAGCCGACTCGAGCGCGCGCGCGTGGCCCGCGTTGGCCTCCACCGATGCCCGCGTTGTCACCACATAGACCGGACCATCGGCCAGCGTCGACAGCATTCGCGCGCCGGGTGGTGTGCGCAAGCGACGGTCGAAGATCACGCGAGCGAGTGGACGGCATCGGTACACGTCTCGTGCGGTCAGTAGCGGATCGTCCACCAGCACGGTCTCGGAGCCGACACCTATCGCGTCCACCGAGGCCCGCCAGACCTGGTTGCGACGGTCGGTGGCGGGTGACGTGAGCCGCGTGCGAAGGCCTATTCCGGCAGCGACGCGGCCGTCCAGGCTGGTGGCGATCTTCACGACGACCCAGGGTCTGCCGCGTCGCATGACGCTGAAGAACGGCTGGTTCAGCACGACCGCGTCGATGCGGCCGACGCCGGTATCCACCCGCACGCCCGCGTCGCGAAGCGCGCGGACACCGGCGCCCGCCACCCGTGGGTTGGGGTCGCCCACCGCCATCACCACGCGGGCGATGCCGGCGTCGAGAATCCGACCGACGCATGGTGGCGTTCGGCCATGGTGCGCGCACGGCTCGAGCGTGCAGTACAGCGTGGCGTTGCGCGCGGCGGGGCCGGCCGCGCACAGGGCGTGCACCTCGGCGTGCGGATCGCCTGCCCGAGCGTGGTACCCCTGGCCAATCACGACGCCATCGGGCGACACCACGACGGCGCCCACCAGCGGATTCGGCGTCGTGCCCCCCGTGCCTCGCGCGGCCAGCGACAACGCCCGATCCATGTATGCCGCATCGGCCAGCATGAGCGCTACCAACTGGCGTCAAACAGGCCGTCGACGTAGTCGCGCGCCGAGAACGGCACCAGATCCCCGATGCCCTCTCCAACGCCGACATAGCGAATCGGCAGCTTCAAGTCGGTGGCAATGGCGATGGCGATCCCCCCTTTGGCCGTGCCATCCAGTTTGGCCAGCACGATTCCCGTCACGCCGGCCGCCGCCATGAACTCGCGGGCCTGGGTCAGACCGTTCTGGCCCACCGTGGCGTCCAGCACCAGCAGCACCTCGTGCGGGGCGCCCTCGATCTCGCGAGCGGCGATCCGCTGGATCTTGTGCAGTTCCTGCATCAGGTTGGCGCGGGTGTGCAGACGTCCTGCAGTGTCGATGATAATCGGCGAGCGGCCGCGCGCCTTGCCGGCGGCCAGCGCGTCGAAGACGACCGAGGCCGGGTCGGCTCCCTGGCGGGCGCGCACCACGTCGACGCCGGCGCGGTCAGCCCAGATCTGCAGCTGTTCGACCGCCGCAGCCCTGAACGTGTCGGCGGCACAGACCAACGGGCGGGCGCCTTCGCTCTTGTACAGATTCGCCAGCTTTGCCACCGTCGTCGTCTTGCCGGTGCCGTTGACCCCGACCACCAGGATGACGGTGACGGCGGCGACAGGGCGCGCGCCTGAATCGAGGCCAGACAGGATCTCGAGGATTTCGTGTTGGACCAGTTCGCGCAGCGGCTCACCGTGCCGCGCTCGCGACGTCACGCCGTGCTCAATGCGTGCGGCCGCCGTCACCCCGACATCGGCGCCGATCAGCAGTTCCTCGATCGCGCCGGCGGTATCGACATCGACCGGCGCCCAACGCCGGTCGGGCGCGTCGGCGCGGCGCGCGATCTCGTCAAACCGCCCGAGCCACTGCTGCGCCGTGCGGCGCAGGCCCTCGCGAACGCGCCCGAGCAAGCCCATCGAAGCATTGTATCACCCGGCCTCCGCCTCAATTTTCTGCGGCCGCTGCATCAAAGACGCTGGTCGCGCCGACATTGCCGCTGCCGACGGTTCTGATATCGAGGCCGCTGGACAAGCGGACGATCAGGAACCCGAATGGCACCGATCCAAGCAGGTAGCCGACGCACACCATGATCGCAGGCATCATGATCGAGCCGACAGCCTCGTCATCGCGATACCTGTCGGGTGGTGACCACAAACGCCCCGCCGATTGGCGTGTCCTGCATCAGGCGGCGGGCCATGTCGAGCGCCATCTGCGAGGCGAACTGCTTGATTCTGGCGCGGTCTCCGGGAAAACGGTAGGTTCTGACCGCCTCGGAAGTGGCCGTCGCGACGGCGATCATCACGGTTCCCACTGGCTTGCGGTCGCTGCCGCCAGTGGGTCCCGCGATGCCTGTCACGCCCAGTCCCAGATCTACGGCTGCCAGCTGGCGAATGCCTCGGGCCATGGCCACCGCCACCGATTCACTCACCGCGCCGTGCTCGGCCAACAGCGCCGCCGGCACCCCCAGCCACTCGGATTTCGCGTCATTCGAGTAGCACACCGCGTTCAGCGCGACGTAGCCGGAGCTGCCCGGCACGTCGGTCAGCCGAGATGAGATCAAGCCGCCCGTGCACGATTCCGCCACCGCGATCCGCCACTTCCGCTCGAGCAGCAGCTGCCCGACCACCTCTTCCAGCGTCCGCCCGTCCTGGCTAAACAGGTCGGCCCCAAGCACGACCCGAAGCTGACTGGCGCACGCTTCCAGTCGCGTGGCCGCAAGCGTATCGCTGGCGGCCCGAACCGACAGGTGCAGTTCCACTTGCGCCGGAGCGGTCAACACCGTGGTGAATACGGGCAGCGCCTCGGACGGCCAGCGGGCGTACACCGGAGACACGGCTTCGTCGACGTCCGACTCGGCCTGGCCGCAGATCCGCATCACGCGCCTGTACACGCGCATGTCTCCGCAGCGCGGCGAGAGCCGGTCCCGAACCACGGCGTCGAACATCGGCATCAGTTCGTTCGGCGGACCGGGCAACAGAACCACCAGGCCTCCGTCGTGTTCGATCCACAAGCCGGGCGCAGTCCCGTGGGTATTGGCCAGGACGGCTGCGCCGGCCGGGACGAGCGCCTGGCGGCGGTTATTCTCGGGCATGCGCGCCCGGCGAAGCGCAAAGCGCTGGCGGATCTGGTCGACCACGGCGGCATCTTCCACCAACGGCCGTGACAGGACTTGCGCAACCGCGTCGCGTGTCAGATCGTCGTCAGTGGGCCCCAGTCCCCCACACAGCACCACGAGAGCGGTCCGCTTCATCGCCGCTCGTAGAACCGCATCGAGATCCTCGCGCCGGTCCGCCACAACCGTCTTGGCGCGCACTTCGATGCCCAGGTCGTTCAGTCGCTCGGTGATGTACAACGAGTTGGTGTCAACCCGAGGCGGCACGAGCAACTCGGTGCCCACTGCAATGATCTCGGCCCAGCGAAGCGGACTCTCATGCGCGGACGAACTCATCGCATCCATTCCGGGCGAAACCAGACCAGCAGGTGCACCAGCAGATTCGCGTAGATCGCCGCCATCACATCGTCTGCCATGATGCCCCAGCCGCCGTGGAGTGACTCGAGCCGACCCGCCGGCCACGGTTTGACGATGTCGAAACAGCGGAAGGCCACGAACGCGGCAGCCACAACAGGCCAGGAGAACGGCAGGAAGAGCAGGCTGACGAGCATGCCGACCACTTCGTCAATGACCACCGGACCCGGATCATCGACACCCAGGTGCTGCTCGGTCACTCGGGCGGCCCACACGCCGGCAAAGAACAGCGCCACCGAGGCGAGCACCTCGATCCAGGGGTTGGCCGCCAAACGCAACGGCACGAACACGACCAGCGCGGCCGCCGACCCGACCGTGCCGGGTGCGAAGGGCGCGAAGCCGACGTAGCCAAACGTGGCGAGCACGACGGCACTCTGCGAGCGGAGCGTAGGTGGTGTCATCACGGGCGTTAATCTCGACCGCGTTCAGCCGATCCTCTGTCAGGCCGCCCGATCGTGGATCACTCGCGTGCCGGCCAGACGGTCGTGCAGCGTGCGGTGGGTTCCAAAGGCTGCCGGCAGCAATCCCAGGCCGGCGGGGAGCATCGACAGGACGCTGGCGCCGGTTCGCAGCAGCGCACGGGGCAGATCCATGGTGTCGCCGTCCTGGGGCACCACGCGAATGTCGAGGGCCATTTTGCCCAGGGTCTGACCGAGCGTGCCCGTGAAGAGCACCACGTAGCCCCCGTTCATGATGGCGAAAAACGCCAGTAGCGGCACGAGTGGGATCATGCCGAACTCGTCGGGTCGCAGACCACACAGCCGCAGCGTGAAGTACAGCACCATGATGTCGATCAAGACGACGAACATCAGATCGATCGCCGCGGCGGCCGTTCGGCGTGCGACCCCGGCCGACGACGCGTCGGTGGAGCCACCTGCTGGCTGATCTGCTGGCTGGTGTGCAGCCTCGGCGGCGGCGCCAGCCGGCGCGGACCTTCGCGGTGGCACCGGATTTTCGAGGTTTAGCTTCAGCTCGACCGCTCTCGGTGCGTCCACCCTGGCGCGGGCTCTGGGGGGGGTCGGCGTGGGCCGTCTCACCGACAGCGGAGGCCGCGGCGGCGGCATCGCGGCGCCGGAATCGTCGCCAAACAGCGGCAGATCTATCGGGGCACCGTCGGCGTGGGCTGCCAGCCGCCGTTCGAGACCCGCAGATTTCCCGCCGTCGGGCGTCGCGCGGGCCAGACGCGAGCCGCGCGTGAGGTTGACATCAGGCAGGCTCGTTTCAAGCGGCGCACCTGAGATGGGCCGTGGCCGGACCGATCCGGAACTGGCGTCGTGCTGACGCCCGATCAACGAGAAATCGTAGCCGCAGTTCTTGCAGCGCTCCCGATCATCGAAGCCCAGATAGCCGCACTTGGGGCACTTCATGGGCGCCTCTGCCCCGGGCGCATGTCTGTCTTGCCGGGTCCCTGGCCAACGCCGGCTATGCCGCCATCCAGTGTGTCGAGCAGGGCCCGCTGGATGGACGCCCGAAGCCGGTCGGCCTCGCCCGACAGCGGGTCAGCGTCGGGCACCGAATCGAGTTCGGCCAGCGCCGCTTTCAGTTGTCCGGCGCTGAACATCGTCTTCGCTTTTGACACGCTCACTTCGGCCGCCCTCGGTACGGGCAACGGATCGGGCGACAGCGTCACCGCCGCGCCTGGACTCGGTCGAGTCAGCCTGAAATCCAGCAGCGGTTTTAGGAGGTCTCGCGATGTGGCAAATGCGATGATCACCGCCGCGATCAACGCGAGTCCGAGCAGCGGCAACACCCGAATGGGCGGCCGTCCACGACCGAGCAACGCCCGCGTGGTCAGCGCCTTCGGCGCGGCCGCCGTGGCCATCGGCTCCCGGGCCGCCTCGCGTGCGGCGGGCGACGTGGAGAGGCGCTCGAGCCGCTCGAGATAGGCGCGCGCCATGTCGTGCGCGTCGCCTTCCTCAACGGCAGACACCAGCAGCTGGCGGGCCGACGCGCCATCGCCACGCTGGAGGGCCTCAACGCCGTCGTGGACCAGTTCCTCGGAGCGTCGCTGCCGTTCGGCCAGTGCGCCTCGTGCGCGCTCGATGTAGGCTCTGGCTCGCGCGTGGCCTCGATCCAGAAACAGCACGCGGCCCCAGACGTCAATGGCTTCCTGAAACCGGCCGCCGAAATAGTGGTCGAGCCCGGCGAGCAGCAGTTCGTCGATTCTGGCGTCCAGTTCGAAGCCGGACGACGAGGCGGCGCCGTCCGGCGTGCCGGTGGTGGGCGGGTCAGACATAAGCGGCGGGGGCTCTCGGTGATTATACGCCATCGCTACTCGCTCTCGTCATCACGGTCGCCCTGCCTGGCTGGCGCGATCCCGAGCGCGCGCATCTTGCGATACAGATTGCTGCGTTCCACGTGCAGCAGATCGGCGGTCCGCGAGATATTGCCTTGTTGGTCCGCCAGCGCCTTCAAGATGTACTCCCGTTCAAACTGTTCCCGGGCGTCGTGCAGCGGGCGGATCTCGGCGGTCTCCTTGACCAGCGGCGGCTGGCCGCCCAAATCCAAGAAGGCCAAATCTGAGGCGGCAACGATGTCGCCCGGCACCATGATCATCAGCCGCTCGATCACATTCCGCAGCTCGCGCACGTTGCCCGGCCAGGCGTAGCGTGCCAGGGCGGCCGAGGCGCTCGCGTCGGTGGTCTTGGGGCGGCGGCCGTACTCCCGCGCAAACACCCGGGTGAAGTGATCGGTCAGCAGCGGGATATCCTCGCGACGGTCTCTGAGCGGCGGCACGAAGATCGGAATGACGTTGAGGCGGAAGTACAGGTCTTCGCGAAACCGACCCCCTTTGATCTCCGAGACCAGGTCCTTGTTGGTGGCGGCCAGCACTCTGGTGTCGACGCGCACCCGCCCGGTGCTCCCCACCGGCTCGATCACCTGATCCTGGAGCGCGCGCAGGACCTTGGCCTGCGTCTTCAGGCTCATGTCGCCAATCTCGTCGAGGAAGATCGTGCCGCCATCGGCCGCCTCGAACTTGCCCCGTCGATCCGACACCGCTCCCGTAAAGGCGCCGCGCACGTGGCCGAATAGTTCCGATTCGATCAACTCCTCGGGGATGGCGGCGCAATTCACCTCGATAAACGGCCCGCCCCGGCGGCGGCTCAACGCGTGGATGGAACGGGCCACCAGCTCCTTGCCTGTCCCATTTTCGCCGAAGATCAGGACGCGACCGTTGGTCGGCGCGGCCATGGCCACCTGCTCGCGCAGCTGGTTCATCGCATAGCTCTCGCCGATCATGATCAGCGCCTGATCGACGCGGGCACGCAGCGCCTTGTTTTCCGCTTCCAGGCGGCGCTGGCGCAGGGCATTGGCGACCACCAGCACGGTCTTGTCGAGCGACAGCGGCTTCTCGATGAAGTCGAAGGCGCCCATCTTGATGGCGCGGACGGCCGACTCGATGTTGCCGTGGCCCGAGATCATCACGACGGCCGCGTCCACCTGCCGATCCCGCAAACGCTGGAGCGTGGTCAGGCCATCGATCCCGGGCAACCAGATGTCGAGCAGCACCACGTCGTAGGCGGCGCGGGCCAGACGATCGAGGCACGCTTCCCCGCTGTCGGCGGTGTCCACCTCGTGCCCTTCGTCGCGCAGCACGCCGGTCAGGGCGCTGCGCACCCCGGGTTCGTCATCCACGACCAGCACAGCCGCCTTCACGGGGCACCTGCCACAAAGACGCCGTCGCCGTCGCACGGCAGCTCGATCGTGAACCGTGTGCCTCGCGGCTGATTGGCGCCGACGTCGATCGCGCCGCCGTGCTCCGCGACAATGCGGCGCACGATGGCCAGGCCCAGCCCGCTGCCCCGTTTCTTGGTCGAGTAGTACGGCATGAACAACTTGTCGCGCTCCTCGGGCGCAATCCCGGGACCGTCGTCGGCCACGATGACCCGCACGACGCCGGCACGCTCGTCGTACTGGGTTTCGATCACGATCTGTCCCCGCTGGTTCAGGGCCTCAATCGCATTGTCCATCAGATTGATGATCACGCGCCGGACCTGGTCGGGATCGAGCCGGACTCGCGGCAACGACACGGCGAACAACGTATCGAACCGCACAGAGGGGAACAGGCCCTCATAGAGCGCCAGCGTGCCCTGTAGCAGTTCGTGCAGGTCGGTGGTCACGCGACGGGGCGCCGGCATGCGGGCGAACTGCGAGAACTCGTCCACCAGGGCTTTCAGCGAGTCCACCTCGCCCACAATCGTGCGCGTGCACTCGTCAACCAGCGTGCGAACCGCGTCAGGTGACGTCGCGAACTGGCGCTGCAGACGCTGGGCGCACAACTGGATGGGCGTGAGAGGGTTCTTGATCTCGTGAGCCAGCCGCCGTGCGACCTCGCGCCACGCCGCGACTTTCTGCGCCCGGATCAGGGGCGTGATGTCATCGAGCACCAGCACCCGCCCGCCATCTTCGCCGTCTTCGCCGTGCAACGGCGTGGCGGTTGCCGCCAAGTGCACCTCGCGGCCTTCGCGAGACAACGCGATCTCCTGCGTGGCCGGCTCCTGGCGCCCCGTGTCGCCGATCGCGAACGCCTTCAGCGGCTGCAGGTCGCCATGGCCGAACACGCCCGCCGCCGACTGACCGACCGCGTCCGAGTTGAGGCCGAGCAGCCGCGAGGCCGCCGGGTTGACCGTCGTGACCATCCCGCCGGCGTCGATGGTGACGACACCGGTCGCCACCCGTTCGAGGATCGCCTGGGTGAAGCGGCGCCGCTCCTCGACTTCGGCATGTTTCTGCTGCAGGTCTGCCGTCGAGCGCTCGAGTTGCCGGCCGCGGGCATCAAGCTCGTCGGTCATGCTGTTGAAGGCGTCGACGAGCGATCCGAATTCGTCAGCCGTCTCGCGCTCCACACGGTGCTCGAAGTGACCGGCACCGATTTCGCGAGCGGCCGCGGCGAGCTTCTGCACGGGCCTGGTGATCCGCTTCGCCAGATACAACCCCATCCAGGTCGCACTCACGAGAATCATGAGGGTGACCATCAGAAAGAAGGACAGGTAGACGCCGGTCAGCGGGCCCTTGAGCACCCGCAGCTGGGTGTACGACTCGTACGCCTTGGTCATCCGGCGGGCGCGGGCGGCGAATTCGCCTGTCAGGTGCACGCTGGCCACGACCACGCCGGTGGCTGCCCCATCGGCTTTGCGCACAACGGCCGCCGAGCGAATCAGCTCGCCTCCGCCGTCGAGCGGTTCGCGGACCCACGTGTCGGGTTGACCCGATGCGGCGCGCGCCGCCAGGCGATCGGCCGACGCCCGGTTCGGGTTGGCCACCATCGAAGGCGAGACGACGTCGACCACCGGCACCACCGTGCCAGTCGATGAGGGCGATCGGACCAGGCGGTACACCTCAACCAATGCGGCTCGCCCATCGGTCACCGGCGGCGCCACCGCGTCGCGCACCAGACGGACGTCGGAAGCCGTCAGGTCGAGCGGGCCCAAGGCCTTGGCCAGCCGCCCCGCCTCGTCGGTGATCTGGCGCTGGCGGTCTAGGTAGTAGTCACTGGCGATGGCTCGCGCCGATCCGAGAATGTCGTCCATCGGCGCGTTGAACCAGCGATCCACGCTGTTGCGGATCAGCTCGCTGCCGACCAGCAGCACGAGCACCGCCGGAATCAACGTCATGCCCAGCAACGCCAGCACCAGCTTCGCCCGGAACCGCGCAAACGGCAGCGCGCGGCGGCGTTCGACGAGCATCTTGATCACGCTGCGCGCCAGCACGAACAGCAGCGCGACCAGCATGGTGCCGTCCACGATCGACAGCGCGTAGAGCACGAACTCGCTGAGGAAGTCGGGAGCGAGCTGGCTGGATCGGTTGGCGAGCGTCATCATGCCGGCCAGCGCGGCGATGAGCGCCATGATGCCGACCAGCAGCAGGATGGGGTTGTCGCGCAGCGGACGCCGGCGCCGGGGCGACTCGACGGTCTGAGCCACCGGGAGAATCGAGATGGATGATCGACCGGCCTGCGCCATGCGATGATCGAGACTACGGAATAAAGGTGAAGCGCACGAACCCGCTGGCCGACCCGCGGTCCCACGGCCAGAAGAACCAGGTGACACGCGGGCGGGTGCGCACACGCACCCGGACTTCATACTCGACGTTTGGCTCCAGTTCGGCGGTGCGGAACAGGGCCAGGCGGTCGAACACCGTCATGAACCTGGTAATGGCAGGTCTGGTCTCGAAGACCTCGGACTGTTCGAGCCGGCCGTCAACGCTGCGCGTCAGTTGATAGCGTCCCGTCAGCGTATCGTGTTGCACGGCTGCCGAGACCGTCGCCGACGCGATCGTGCGGTCGAACCAGATGGTGACGGGCCGCCGCAACTCGACCTCGTAGCTGACGGTCGTCATCAGGCCGGCCTGGATCGCCTCGTCGAGATCGGTGAGCAGAGCGCTGTCGGTCGTGCACGACACGTAGACGCGGCCGTCGCGCGACAGCGTGGACACCTGGACCACCGCGCCGTCGCCGGCCAGGGCGACCGAGACCAGCACGAGTGAGAGCAGCCTGACGGTGGTCATTCCTTGGCGTTGACGAGGTCTTTGAGTTCGGCCATGAACTCCCCGATGTCGCGGAAGTCGCGATAGACCGAAGCGAAGCGCACGTAGGCGACCTTGTCAAGGCGCTTCAGCTCCAGCATGACCGCGGTACCGATCTCGCCGGTCGAGATCTCTTTCTCGGGCCGATCCTGCAGCGCGGCTTCCACCCGGTCCGCGATCGCCTCGAGCGCCGGGACCGTTACCGGCCGTTTCTCGCATGCCCGCAACAGCCCGGCGATCAGTTTCTGTCTCTCGAAGCGCTCGCGGCGGCCATCCTTCTTGATCACCATGTACGGCACTTCGTCGATGCGCTCGTAGCTGGTGAAGCGGCGCCCGCACTCCAGACACTCGCGCCGGCGGCGAATCACATCGCCTTCCTTGCTCTCGCGCGAATCCACGACCTTGTCACCCATGTGGCCGCAGTAGGAGCACTTCACAGCGCCTCCTGGGCGGGACCACGGGCGGCGATCCGGCTGACACGGCCGAGGTTCAAGCCCGCCTGCAGCATGAGCGCGACACCGACAATCGCCACTAGGACAAAGGAGATGGCGTGCAGCACAATCGCGGCACCCACGGCCTTGTCGTTCGGCGTGTGGAAGAACACCGTCACGCCGATGCGGTAGGCTTCGTGGAAGCCCCCGACCGCGCCAGGTGTGGGGACGGCCACCCCCACCACCAGGATGGCCAGCATCAGGAACGATCCGGTAAAGGGCATCTCGATATGAAAGGCCCGGCTCGTGGCCCAGATGCCGGCGGCAATCGACAGCCAGAGCGGCAGCGACAACGCGGCGCTCGTCGCCATTCGGGAGGGCTGGCGCACCACCGCCAGGCCTTCAACGAACAGCCGTACCAGTCGCGCCACGGCTACTGCAACTCGACTCGGCAGCACCCGCTCGGCTCGCAGTGCCCAGGCCGCCAGCCGTTCCGGATGTCCGGCCAGCACCATCATCACGATCAGCACCGCCACGGCCAGCACGCCGGCCGCCATGCCGCCGGCCTGGAGCGCACGGAAAATGGCCGGATCAAGGGAAGCCATGCCGGTGTCGAACACGATCAGGTACATCGCGAACAGCACGAACACCGTCAGCAGATCCAATAGGCGTTCGACGATGATGGTGGCGAAGGCGGCAGTGGCGCTCAGCCCCACTTCTTTGGCGAGCAGGTAGGGCCGCACCACTTCGCCGGCGCGGGCCGGCAGGAGGGCCGAGGCGGCAAACCCGATCACGGTAGTCCGAAAGCACGGCCACAGTCGCGCGTCGCCAAGCGGGAGCAGCAGGTAGCGCCAGCGCACGGCTCGCAGGACGTAGGTCGCCACGATGGTGCCGATCGCCAAGGCCAGCATACCGGGGCTTCCGTGACGGATCTCGTCCCACACCAGGCCCAGGTTCGCATTTCGGAGGAACCACGCCAGCAGCGCCGCCGCCAGCGCGACGACCGCCACGGTCCGGAGGTGAGCTCGCATCCGCCTCGAACTCTACTACATCGGACACGGCAAGTCTATGGTAACTAGAGAGTTATCGGCCTCCTTGCGATCGACAGGAGCGGCCGGTAAGATGAGTCATCTCGCTGGAGGAGGACCGGTCGATGGCCAATCCGTTGCTCGAATCCGCGCTCTCCGGGCTGACGCTTGTTCGACGAGGCAAGGTCCGCGACTTGTGGGAGGTCGGCGGCGATCTCCTCATTGTGGCTACCGATCGCATCTCGGCCTTCGACTACGTGCTGGCGTCGGGCATCCCCGACAAGGGACCCGTGCTGAACCAGCTCTCGGCATTCTGGTTCGCCCTGATGAGCGACATCGTGCCGAACCACGTGGTGGCCACCGACGCGCAGTGCTATCCTGAAGCCGCCCGCCGCCACGCGGCGGTGCTTCAGGGCCGCTCGATGCTCGTGCGCCGCACACGACCGCTGCCGGTCGAGTGCGTGGTGCGCGGCTACCTGTCGGGGTCTGGTTGGAAGCAGTATCAGCGCACCGGTCAGATCTGCGGTATTCCGCTGCCGGCTGGGCTTCGCGAGTCGGATCGCCTGCCCGCTCCGATTTTTACGCCGTCCACCAAGGCTGACAGCGGTCACGACGTGAACATCACGGAAGCCGAGGCGGGCGCGCTGGTCGGACACGATCGTATGGCCGCCGTGCGCGATCTGTCCGTGCGGGTATACCAGCGCGGCGCCAGCCACGCAGAAGCGCGCGGCATCATCGTGGCGGACACGAAGTTCGAGTTCGGCGTGGTCGACCAGCCGGGGGGCGACGAACAGTTGATCTTGATTGACGAGGTCCTGACGCCGGATTCGTCCCGATTCTGGCCGATTGACACGTATGCCCCCGGCCGAAGCCAACCCAGCTACGACAAGCAGTACGTCCGCGACTACCTGGAATCGATCGGCTGGAACAAGCAACCGCCGGCCCCGGCCTTGCCTGCCGACGTGGCCGCACGCACCCGGGAAAAATACGTGGAGGCCTTCCGGCGTCTGACCGGCCACGACCTGCACTAGTGTCCCGTCCCAGTAGTCTGTCGCCCAATTCCCGGGCGGGGCATCCCGCCGG
>ERZ1292640.338-Hain-H43-02um-R1-338-length-37606-cov-7_pt1 | contig 37606 bp, 31 predicted proteins | sample MGYA00564404_ERZ1292640 | MGnify/ENA primary metagenome ERZ1292640 (study PRJEB36523, sample SAMEA6512636) | groundwater metagenome | collected 2019-01-08 | study: AquaDiva: Metagenomics assemblies of 32 groundwater samples | reverse complement strand
CCTCGAGTGTCGTGCCCGGTGTCTGAGGGGTCAACGCGTGCAAGGACTCGCTGATGCGCGAGGCATCCGCCATGGATGACACGCGCACGTCGATGACCGCTTCGGCTTGGGCCGCCACCACGTTTGTGCGGGTTCCGCCCCGAACCACGCCAACATTCAACGTCAGCCCGCGTGCGGGTTCGGCAAGCGCCTCGATGGCCAGGATCTGCCGGGCCAGCTCGTGGATGGCGCTCGCGCCGCGCTCCGGCTCGATGCCGGCGTGGGTGGGTCGGCCGGCGATCCTGAGCACGAATTCGCCGCAGCCCTTTCTCATGGTTTTCAGCGCGCCGCCCGGCAGCGGCGGTTCCAGCACGAGTACCGCCACGCTTCGCCGGGCTTCGTCCTCAATCAAGGTACGCGAGGTGGCGCTGCCGGTCTCTTCGTCGCTGGTTAGCAGCCACGTGACGCGCCCCGGCAGTCCGGCGCACGATGCCGCCAGCGCGCGAACGGCCTGCATGGCGAGTGCCAGGCCCGCTTTCATGTCAAAGACACCCGGGCCGTACAGCAGATGCCCCTCCCGTCGCAGCGGTCGTCTCGCAAGCTCACCCAGCGGCCAGACCGTGTCGAGGTGGCCGAGCAACAGGATCTGCCTGGTGCCGCAGCCGAATTCGGCCAGCAGGTGATCCCCTGCATTGGCGCGCGGGAACCACTCGATGCGGCCGCCCAAGCTGGACAATCGCCGGGCCAGCTGCCGGCCGCAGGCGTCGACGGCCGTCTTGTCGGTGGTGGGCGACTCACACGCCACCAATTCCTCGATGGCGTCGACCATCCACCCCAGCTCCGCGTCACAGCATGCAAGAAGGGATTTCATGTCTATATAATGCTGACATGTTCCAGGCTTTGATCGTCGGCGTGCCGGTCGTGGTTCTGTTTCTGGCGGGCGCTCAGGTGGCATCATCAGCGCAGCCTCCTGTGGCTCGGCCGCAACCTCCGCCGCCAGTCGCTGGAGCCAAGCCGGCTCAACCAGCGACACCGCCGCCGGCACAGAACCCTCCGGCACCGGCCGTCGCGTCCGCCGAAGCGGCTCCGACGGCAGCCACGCTGGGCATGCCCGTCTTTCCGACCGCGCAGTACCTTGGCTCGTATGACGCCGGCCGCGGCCAGCGTTTCTACTTGTTTGGCGCACGCCAGAGCTTTGCGGAGCTCGTGGCGTACTACCGAACCGTCTTGGCCAACAAAGGCGAACTGGTCTTCGAGGAGCCACCCACGCATACGTTTGACGTGGGCAAGTACAAAGACACGGACGTGGCGTTTCCGCCAGGCGTCACCATCAAGGACTACATGTGGGGTGGCGGCATCGGCTATGCCAACCCGAAGCCGGGCGCCTCACCTGCCAGCTTTCCCACCGTGATCCAGATTGTGGCCGCGCCCGGCCGCGTAGCCAGTCCCCCGCGCTAGCCCATTTTCCGGAGAATGAAACACTTCAGGTAGTACGACTCCGGCATGCCCAGCAGCACGGGATGATCCCGCGCTTGCATCCGTTTCTCGACCACCATCACCCGGGTCCGCGCATCAACGGCGGCGTCGTAGACGATCTGACCGAAGGTGGCTTCATCGATGTGGTACGAACAGCTGCAGGTGACGAGGGTGCCGCCAGGCCGAAGCAACTTCAGCGCACGCAGGTTGATCTCCTTGTACCCGGCGTAGGCCTTCTCGACGGCATCCTTGTTCTTCGCGAAGGCCGGCGGGTCGAGCACCACGGTGTCGAATCGCTCGCCAGCGCGTTCGAGCGTTCGAAGCTCGTCAAACACGTTTACGCACCGCGCCTGCACGTTGGTGATGCCGTTGCGCTGCGCATTGCGGCCGATCTGAGCCACCGCCTCTTCCGACACGTCCAGGGCGATCACCTCGTCGCACAGGTCAGCCAGTTGCAGGGCGAAGGCTCCGTGGTAGCTGAAGCCGTCGAGCATCCGCCCTCGCGCATACTGACGCGCGGCGATCCGGTTTTCGCGCTGGTCGAGGAAGAGCCCCGTCTTCTGGCCCTTCCACAGGTCCACCATGTGCTCGATGCGCCCCTCGCGCACGGTCACCTGCGCGGGCACCTCGCCCGCCAGCAGCGTGACGCCCGCGTCGAGCCCCTCGAGATGGCGCACGCGCACGTCATGGCGCGCCAGGATTCCGGCCGGCGACAGTGCGGCGGTCAGCATGGCCACGATGTCGGGCAGGAGCCGCTCCACGCCCTGCGAGAGCGCCTGCACCACCACGTGCCGGTCGTACCGATCCACCACGAGCGACGGCAGCAGGTCGGCCTCGCCGTGCACCAGCCTGTACGCGGTCGCATCGATCCTCAGGCTCTCGCGAAACGCGATGGCGGCCTGCAGTCTCGTGCGCCACAGGTCCAGACCGGCGGCCGCCTCGCCAATCACGAGCAACCGTAACGCGATCTGGGACTGTTGACTGTAGAGCGCGCGCCCGATGATCCGACCGCGCGGGTTCAGCACGGCCACCGTGTCGCCGCCTGCCGCACGAATGTCGGCCACATCGGCGCGATAGATCCAGGGATGTCCGCCGCGCAGCCGTTCTTCACCCCGGCTGCTGACGACGACGTGCGGGACGTTCTGTGTGGTCACGGTCTCTGCCGCCTTCCGACCTTCCATCATGCGCAATCCGGCCGTGGAAATCGAGTAGAATCACGGATCGTGCGCGTCGCCATCGGTTCCGATCACGCCGGGTTCGACCTCAAGGAAACCATCAAGGCCCTGCTGGACCAGTTGCGCATCCCGTACGAGGACTTCGGATCGGCGTCCACCGCGTCAGTCGACTATCCCGACCTGGCCGCAGCCGTGTCGCATGCGGTGGTCGACGGCGGCGCCGATCGCGGCATCCTCGTGTGCGGCACCGGCATTGGCATGGCCATGGCCGCCAACAAGATCCGTGGCGTGCGCGCCGCGGCCGTGTGGGACGAGTCGAGCGCACGCTTCAGCCGGGCCCACAACAACGCGAACATCATGGCTCTGGGCGGACGCACGACGCCAGCCGACCGAGCCATGGATATGGTGCGCGCGTTTCTGACGACCGAGTACGAAGGCGGCCGTCACGATCGGCGTCTCGAGAAGATCGCCCGGCTCGAACGCGAGGACTCCTGATCATGGGCAGCACCGTCGCCGCCCATCGCCGCAGCCTGCGTGAGGTCGATCCCGATATCGCCGATGCCATCCGCAACGAAGTGAACCGCCAGGCGTCTGGGCTCGAGTTGATTGCCTCCGAGAACTTCGTCAGCCAGGCCGTGCTGGAAGCGGCCGGATCGGTGTTCACCAACAAGTACGCCGAAGGCTATCCGGGCCGCCGCTACTACGGCGGATGCGAGTGCACCGATGTGGTCGAACGGTTGGCCATCGACCGCGCCAAGGCGCTGTTTGGCGCAGAGCACGCCAACGTGCAACCGCACTCGGGCGCGCAGGCCAACATGGCGGTGTACTTCACGCTGCTGAAGCCGGGCGACACGGTGCTCGGCATGAATCTGTCGCACGGCGGCCATCTCACGCACGGCCATCCCCTGAATTTCTCGGGCAAGCTCTACACCATTGTCGCGTACGGTGTCCGGAAAGACGACGAGCGCCTCGACTACGACGACCTGGAACGGCTGGCGCACGAGCACAAGCCAAAGATGATCATGGTGGGCGCCAGCGCCTATTCGCGCGTGATCGACTTCGCGCGCATCCGCCAGGTGGCCTCCGCGGTGGGGGCGGCCATGGTGACCGACATGGCGCACATCGCCGGCCTGGTGGCTGCCGGCGTGCATCCAAGCCCGGTGCCCCATTCCGATTTCGTCACCACGACCACGCACAAGACCCTGCGCGGGCCTCGGGCCGGCCTGGTGCTGTGCCAGGAGCGGTACGCCAAAGACCTCGACCGCAGCGTCTTTCCCGGCGTGCAGGGTGGTCCGCTGGTGCACATCATCGCCGCCAAGGCCGTCTGTTTCAAAGAGGCGGCCGAGCCGGCCTTCGCGGCCTACCAGCAGCAGATTGTCGACAACGCCGCCCGGCTGGCGTCGGTGATCGCGTCGCACAGCTTCCGGCTGGTGTCGGGCGGGACCGACAACCACTTGATGCTGGTCGATGTGTTCTCGAAGGGCGTCACCGGCAAGGCCGCCACAACCGCGCTGGGCAAGGCCGGCATCACGGTGAACCAGAACACCATTCCGTTCGATCAGAACCCGCCTCTTGTCGCAAGCGGTATCCGCATCGGTACCCCGGCCGTCACCACGCGTGGCATGCGGGAACCGGAGATGGAGATCATCGGCGGCCTCATCGCGCGCGTGCTGGCCGCTCCCGATGACGATCGGGTCCAGGCCATGGTGCGGACCGAAGTGGAAGCTCTGTGCAGGACGTTCCCGCTCTATCCGGACAAGCTGATCTAGCGGCGGCCGTCGACCTCGTGTTCGAGGACGAAGGCCCTCTGGCCCGGGCCGTACCCGAGTTCGAGCCGAGGCCCGGGCAGCGCGACATGGCTGCGGCCGTGGCTCGCGTCTTCATCCGCAGCGGGGTGTTGCTGGCCGAAGCCGGCACCGGCACGGGCAAGACGCTGGCGTACCTGGTCCCGGCGATTTTGAGCCGTCAGCGCGTCCTGGTCTCGACCGGCACGAAGAATCTCCAGGAACAGATCTACTTCAAAGACCTGCCCGTGTTGCGCGAGGCGCTTGGTGTGCCCTTCACCGCCACCTACATGAAGGGCCGCAGCAACTATCTGTGCCTCCATCGCTTCGACGCGCTGAAGGACAATCCTGACGCCGGATCGCCTGCCGATCGCGTGTACCTCCGCATGGTGGAGGACTGGGTGGCTGGCACGAGCACCGGCGATCGGGCCGAACTGGAGGATCTTCCGGAGGACGTGCCGCTCTGGAACGACATGTCGGCCTCGGCCGACACCTGCCTCGGCGCCCAGTGTCCCGACTACGACGCGTGTTTCGTCACGCAGATGCGCCAGCGCGCGGCCCAGTCGGACATTGTGATTGTGAACCACCATCTCATGTGCGCCGACGCGGCCGTTCGCCAGAGCACGTACGGCGAGGTGATTCCCGAATGTGCCTCTGCGGTGATCGATGAGGCGCACCAGCTCGAGGATGTCGCCACGCAGTACTTTGGCTTCTCGGTCAGCAACTACCGGATCGATGAACTGGTCCGCGATTTCGACCGTGTGATGGCCGCCGAGCCTCCTGCAGACCACACGGCCGAGCTTCGCCGGGCCGCCAGCCGGGTTGACGATCACGGGGACCTGTTTTTCGCGAACCTCATCCTGGCGAGACACACGCCGGGCGCGCTGGCGGCCTCGGCCGCCGGCGTCGGCGAAGAGCGGGTGCGTCTTCAGCCCGGCATGCTGGAGCCGGCCATTGAATCAGGCGGCCATCTGATCGACGCCGTCGATGCACTGGAGGCCACCATCGCGCTCATCACCGAGGCGCCAGAGGATCTGCGTGCCATCGGACGGCGGGCTGGTGAACTACGCGACGACCTGCGCTTCCTGTTGTCGGCCGGCGACCGCGACTACGTGTTTTTCCTCGAATGGCGTGGTCGCGGGGTGTTCCTGCGGGCCGCACCAATCGATGTGTCGACGCTGGTCCGGCATCTGTTGCTCGACCGGTTTTCGGCCACAGTGCTGACGTCGGCCACGCTGGCCGTCGAAGGATCGTTCGAGTACATTCGCGGGCGGCTGGGCATCGAGCGGGCCGTCGAAATCCAGCTGCCGTCCGAGTTCAACTACGCCGAGCAGGCCATCCTGTATCTGCCGCCGCGCATGCCGTCGCCCAAGACGCCGGCGTTTCCCGGCGCCGCCGCCCGCGAGATCGTGGAGATCCTGACACGCACGAAGGGCCGCGCGTTTGTTCTGTTTACCAGCTACGCCGTGATGCGCGCGGTCCTGCCCGTGGTGGAGGCGGCGCTCGACTACCCGATCCTGGTGCAGGGCACCGCGCCCCGGTCGACGCTGGTGAAGCAGTTCCGGTCGACCCCGCACGCCGTCCTGTTCGCCACGTCCAGTTTTTGGCAGGGTGTGGACGTGGTGGGCGAGGCGCTCAGTTGCGTCATCATCGACCGCTTGCCGTTTGCTTCGCCGGGCGATCCGGTGATAGCGGCTCGCATCGAGGCCCTGACCGCCCGTGGCGAGGACGCGTTCGCCGGCCTGCAGGTGCCGCTGGCCGTGCTGAGCCTGCTTCAGGGCCTGGGCCGGCTGCTGCGCCATCGGCGCGATCGGGGCGTGCTGGCGATCCTGGATCCTCGCCTGCGCACGATGCCCTACGGACGCAGGTTTCTGGCCTCGTTGCCGCCGGCGCCGATCACCCACGATATCAACGAAATCGGACTGTTTTTCAACCGGGAGTAAGGCGCCTCTGTCGGGGCTCATCCAGGACATGCCGTTCGCGTCTGCCAGAGGTTTGGGTGTAAACTGAACGCCGATCGGCGTGTGGTCGGTCGAGTTCTTTTCACCTGTATTCATCGTTTATCTGTTACCGAGGAGCGCCAATGCTTCGCCTCTTCTTCGGCCGCCGCCTGCTGGTCGTCAGCCTGCTCGCGTGTGCAGCCTTCGCGATCGCGTCCCCTGCGTCCGCCCAGACGGGTTCGGTCAAAGGCAAAGTCGTTGATGGTGCCGCCAAGCCGATTGACAAGGCCGCGGTCGTCATCGAGTACGCCGATGGCATCAACCGCAAGTACGACGTCAAGACCAACAAGAAGGGCGAGTTCATCCAGATTGGACTGCAGCCCGGCAGCTACAAGGTGACGGCGTCGTTCGAAGCGCTGGGCAGCCAGACATTCACGGTCCGCATCCGTCTTGGTGACCCGGCCGTGGTGAACTTCGTGCTGGGGGGCGGTGCCGCCGGCGCGCCCGGCATCAGCAAGGAGGAAGCCGCCAAGGCGGTCGCGTTGAAGAAGGCATTCGACGATGGCGTGGCGGCGAGCAAGGCCGGCAATTTCGATGAGGCGATCGCGAAGTTTACCGAAGCGGTCGGCCTGGTACCGAGCTGCTACGACTGCTACTACAACATCGGCTACGCGCAGAGCCAGAAGAAGGAGTACGACCTGGCTGAGGCGGCGTTCAACAAGGCCATCGAGTTGAAGCCGACCTACGTGGACGCCTACAACGGCCTCGCCACGGTCTACAACGCCCAGAAGAAATTCGACAAGGCGGGCGAGATGGGCGCCAAAGCGGCGGAGCTGGCCGCGGCGAGCGGCGCGGCGCCAGGTGGATCTGGAGGCGTGGATGCCGAGTACAACCAGGGCGTCATCCACTGGAACGCCGGGCAGATCGCCGACGCCAAGCAGCACTTCCTAAAGGTGATCGAGTTGAAGCCGGATCATGCCGACGCGCATTACCAGCTCGGCATGGCGCTGCTCAACGAGGGCAAGATGCCGGAAGCCGCTGCCATGTTCGAGAAGTACCTGCAGCTGGCTCCCGAAGGCCAGTTTGCGGCGGTGGCCAAGAGTATCCTGACGCAGATCAAAAAGTAGGGCGCCGTGGAGTCCTTGACGCTCCAGGACACCATTGCCGCCAATCTCGCTGCTGTTCGTTCCCGGCTGGGTCTCGCTGCGGCGCGGGCCGGCCGGGAACCATCGTCCATTCGCCTGATTGCGGTTTCCAAGACTTTCCCGATCGCATATGTCCGGGCCGCCCGCGCGGCCGGCCAGACCGAGTTTGGCGAAAACCGGCTGCAGGAAGCCCTGGAGAAGATCGGCCTATCATCCGATATGTCGATCAAGTGGCATCTGGTCGGCCACCTGCAGTCGAACAAAGCCCGACGGGCGGCTGAATCGTTTGCGTGCATTCACTCGGTGACCAGCAGCGACCTGCTGCGCCGGGTGGATTCCGCTGCAGTCCAGGGCGATCATCACCCCGAGGTGCTGATTCAAGTCGATCTGGCGGGTGAACCGACCAAGTTCGGCGCCACGGCCGAGGCGTTGCCGTCGATCTTCGAGGAGGCAGCGGCCTGCCGGGCCGTGCGGGTGGTCGGACTCATGGTGCTGCCGCCGTTCACGCCGGATCCAGAAGGGGCCCGCCCGTTTTTCAGGGGTCTCCGGAACATCCGTGACGAACTGGCCGGCCGTGGCATTCCGTCGTCGATGCTCCGGGAGCTGTCGATGGGCATGAGCCACGACTTCGAGGTGGCGGTCGAAGAAGGCGCCACGCTGGTGCGCGTGGGCACCGCCCTGTTCGGCACGCGCTAGGAACGTTCGCCCGCCTTCGCTCACTGGAACGTGGCCATGAGCTTCGGCGAGGCTTACCCGCCTTCGCTCAAGGGGACGTAGACACGTCACGTGGCCATGAGCTTCGGCGAGGCGTACAGGAGCAGCGATGAATATCACCCCACTGGATCTGCGTCAACAGCACTTCCGCACCGTGATGCGCGGATTCGACAAGTCCGAGGTCGTGGCGTTCCTGACCGAGGTGTCCGAGGAATACGAGGGGGCGCTGCGCGAAGCCGACCGTCTGCGTCAGGAGGTGGCGCGGCTGGAAGGCCAGGTGAACGAACACCGCGAGCACGAGCGGAACCTGCGTAACACGCTGCTGACGGCCCAGCGCCTGGCCGACGAGATCAAGGACAACGCCCAGAAGCACGCCGGCTCGATCGTGAAGGAAGCCGAAGGACGGGCGGGCCTGGTTCTCGAGAAGGCCCAGTGTCGCCTCGAGGATGTGCAGCGGGAGATCGACGGATTGCGCATGAAGCGCCGCGACGTCGAAACGTCGGTCGAGTCGGTCATGGGAACGCTCCGAAACGCGCTCGAGTTCGTCCGCGAGCAGGACGCGCGCGAACGGGAAGAGAAAATCGTGCTGCACCGCCCGCGCCACTCCGACACGCGGGAACCCGCTCAGCTGTGGGGGCAGGACCGAACCGAGCGCGACGCCTCCCCCCATGTGGTGGCGGTCGAACGGCGCGCCTGATCGGCCGTTGCTCGCCCGAGCGATGCGCGAGACCATCATCATTCGCAACGCCCGTCTGCTGCTGACCTGCGCCGGCACCGCGCCCAGGTGCGGCTCGGCGCAAGGCGATGTCGGACCCATCCAGCACGCCTCGGTCGTGGCCGTCGACGGCAGAATCGTGTTTGCCGGGCCGGCCGGCGAAGGCGATCGGCGTTACCCTCCCGATCTCGCTTTTCGCGTGATTGACGCGGCGGGTTGCACGGTGATTCCCGGGCTGGTCGATCCCCACACACACGTGGTGTTCGGCGGCGACCGCCGCGACGAGTTACAAAGGCGGCTGGCAGGGGCCAGCTACGCGGAGATCGCGGCCCAGGGCGGTGGCATCCTGTCGACGGTACGCGCGACGCGCGCGGCCAGCGAAGATGAGCTGGTGGACGCCACGCGTGCCCGCCTCGACGGCATGCTGCACTGTGGCACGACCACCTGCGAAGCCAAGAGCGGCTACGGCCTCGATACCGAGACCGAGCTGAAGATGCTGCGTGTGATCCGGCGCGTGCACGACGAGCACCCGATCGACCTGGTCTCCACCTTCATGGGTGCTCATGAGGTGCCAGCCGAGCATCGGGCCAACCGGCGCTTCTACATCGACCAGTTGGTGCGCCAGATGATTCCCGCCGCCGCGCGCGACGGCCTGGCCCAGTGGTGCGACGTGTTCTGCGAGACCGGCGTCTATACACCTGAGGAGTCCGAGGAGATCTTGGAAGCCGGCAAGCGGCATGGGCTGAAAGCCCGGATCCACGCCGACGAATTGGGCGAAAGCGGCGGGTCGCTCGTCGCAGCCAGGGTCAAGGCGCGTTCGGCCGACCACCTCTTGTACGTCTCACCGCGCGGCATTCAAGCCCTGAGGGAAGCGGGCGTGGTGGCGACGCTGCTGCCGATTGCGGCGTTTTACCTGAAAATCGGTCGGTACGCCCCGGCGCGCGATCTGATTGCCGGCGCCGTGCCCGTGGCGCTTGGCACCGATCTCAATCCAGGCGGCGGCTTTTCGCCCTCGATGCCGTTTGCCATGGCCCTTGCCTGTTTCGCCATGCAGATGACGCTGGAAGAGGCCCTGGTGGCCGCGACCATCAACGCCGCCTACGCCATCGACCGTCACACCTGCGTCGGCAGTCTCGAGGTGGGGAAACAGTTGGACGCGGTGATCATCGACGGTGACGCCGTGGACCTGCTGAAGGTCGGGACGCCGGCGATTCGCACGGTCGTCAAGAACGGCGTCCCTATTTCCTGATTTGCCCGCCTGGCACGAACCAGCCGTGAGCGTTCACCGTGAAGGTCCAGGGGTAGGTGTAGCGCGGCAGGACCTCGACCGGGCGCGTGTAGACCACGTCGATGTACAGGTGGTCGCTCTCTTTGCGGACGGCCACCCGTTCGGGGGTGACGGGGATGCGCAGTTTGGTCCCCGCGCTCAGCACCGACGCGCGGATGTCGTCCGGGTCCTTGTCCACGCCGAATTGCGCGATCTGGTCGACCGCGTCCTTGAACTGCAGGTACTCCCATTGTGCGGACACCGCGTGCCAGCAGGCGTAGAGCACGAGAGCGACGACAACAATGCGAATCACTCGGCCCATAGTCAGTGGATCTGATGCAACAGGCGTGACCAGCGGGTCCGCGTCAGGAAGTTGAAGGCGCCTGGCTGGTCGGCTTCGTACGACCAGTAGATCATCAGGGCTTTTCCCTTGATGTTGTCGTGCGGCAGGAAGCCCCAGTACCGGGAATCCTGCGAGTTGTCGCGGTTGTCCCCCATCATGAAGTAGGACCCGGCCGGCACCGTGACCGGTCCGTACTCGTCGCGGACATCTTCGGACGCGATCTCGCGCGAGCCTGACCCGTCGGGCCGGGGCAGGTAGTGCGCGTAAGGTTCGTCGATGGCCGTGCCGTTGATGAACACCCGGTGATCGCGGAATTGGACGGTGTCGCCAGGCAGGCCGATCACGCGCTTGATGAAGTCGCGCTCCGGATCTTCCGGGAACTTGAACACCACCACATCGCCGCGGCGGACGTCGGCCACCGGCAGGAGCGCCCGTTCGACGCCCGCGGCCACCGGCGCAAACACGAACTTGTTGACGAGCAGGTGATCGCCGACGAGCAGATTCGGCTCCATCGACCCGGTTGGAATCTTGAACGCCTGCACCACGAACGTGCGAATGAACAGCGCCAGAATGACCGCGATCACGATGGACTCGAAGTACTCACGGGCCACCGACTTGCGGAGATGGGGCACCTACTCCTCCGATCCGAGCTTCAGCACCGCCAGGAACGCGTCCTGCGGAATCTCGACGCGGCCGACGCGCTTCATCCGTTTCTTGCCTTCCTTCTGTTTCTCGAGCAGCTTACGCTTGCGGCTGATGTCGCCGCCGTAGCACTTGGCGAGCACGTTCTTCCTGAGCGCCTTCACCGACTCCCGCGCGACAATCCGCCCTCCGATCGCCGCCTGGATGGCCACCTCGAACATCTGCCGGGGAATCAGCTCGCGCATCTTGCTGGCCAGCGCACGCCCACGCGTATAGGCCGCGTCGCGGTGCAGAATCACGGACAACGCATCCACCGGATCTCCGTTCACGAGGATGTCGAGCTTCACCAGCGGGGATTCCCAGTACCCGCTGACGTGGTAGTCCAACGAGGCGTACCCGCGCGAGATCGTCTTCAGCCTGTCGTAGAAATCGAGCACCACCTCGGCAAAGGGCAGCTCGTAGGTGATCAGCACGCGGTTGGTCGAGACGTACTCCAGCTTCTTCTGCACCCCGCGCTTGTCCTGGCACAGCTGGAGGATGCCTCCGACATGTTCGGACGGCGTCAGAATCATCGCGGTGATGACCGGCTCTTCAAAGATCGTGATGCGCCCGGTGTCGGGCAGCTTGGCGGGGCTGTCGACTTCCTGCACCACCCCATCGGTCGTCGTGATGCGGTAGAGCACGCCGGGCGCGGTCGTCACCAGGTCCATGTCGAACTCGCGCTCGAGACGCTCCTGGACAATCTCCATGTGCAGCAGGCCCAGGAACCCGCAGCGGAACCCGAATCCCAGCGCGGCGGAGGTCTCGGGCTCGTAGAAAAACGAGGCGTCGTTCAGCCGCAGCTTCTCGAGCGCGTCACGCAACTCCGGGTACTCGTGCCCTTCCACCGGATAGAGCCCGGCAAACACCATCGGCTTCAGCGCGCGGAAGCCGGGAAACGGTTCGATGGCCGGTCGCGCCGCCTCGGTGACCGTATCGCCGATGCGCGCGTCGCTCACCTTCTTGATGGTCGCCGTGAGGAAGCCGACCTCGCCGACGCCCAGTTCGTCCATCTGCTGCGGCTTCGGCGTAAACACCCCGACCTGCTCGACGTCGTATTCCTGGCCCTCGGCCATCAGCCTGATCTTCATGCGCGGCCTGATGGTGCCGTCCAGCACGCGCACCACAATCACGACGCCGCGGTAGGCGTCGTACCACGAGTCGAAGATCAGGGCCTTCAGCGGTCCCGACGGATCGCCGACCGGTGGAGGCAGGCGTTCGACGATGGCTTCCAGCACCTCCAGCACGCCGGTCCCGGCCTTGGCGCTCGCCAGAATCGCGTGGGACGGATCCAGTCCGATGATGTCGGCCAGCTGGCGGCGGGCCTCCTCCGGCTGCGCGCTGGGCAGATCGATCTTATTGATGATGGGAATGATCTCGAGGTTGTTCTCGACCGCCAGGTAGGCGTTGGCCAGGGTCTGCGCTTCGACGCCCTGGGAGGCGTCCACCAGCAGCAGCGCGCCCTCGCACGCGGCCAGCGACCGCGTGACTTCGTAGGAGAAGTCCACGTGCCCGGGCGTGTCGATCAGGTTCAGGACAAACAAGCGTCCGTCGAGCGCGGTGTAGTTCAGGCGCACCGGGTGCGCCTTGATCGTAATGCCCCGCTCTCGCTCGAGATCCATCGAGTCGAGGACCTGGGCCTCGGTCATCTCGCGCGGCTGCAGCGCGCCGGTCATTTCGAGAAACCGGTCGGCCAGCGTCGACTTGCCGTGATCGATGTGCGCGATGATCGCGAAGTTACGGATAAGCTGGTGATCCATGCGAGCCGGGACCTGCTCACACGCGCCGGGCAATGGGCTTGTAGATGAGGCCGACAATCGCGCCGTAGATGGCCATTTCGGCAATCGTGTCGACAATCCACGCCACGGCCAGGCGGGCCGAGATGGGCAGCACCACGTAGCTCCACACCACGGCGAAGCAGGCCAGCATCAGGCCCACGATCACGCCGTAGCGCAATCCTTCGATCGCGCCCCGCCCGCCTTCGTAGCCCTTCGCGTACGCGTACGAGAACACGAAGGAACCGAGAAGCGCGGCGCCAAGGCCGACGACGAGGTTTATCTCGTTCTGCGGCCGGAACACCGCGGCGTGCTGAGCATAGAGATCGGCGAGCAGCACATTGTTGACGACCGGGTTGATCACCAGGAATGCGATCCACGCAACCACCGCCGATGCCGCGACGCGACCGAAGTTCACGTCCGCCTCCCGAGGCTACTTGCCGCCGGCCACTTGCGTGCTCAGCACGGCGCCGTGTCCGCCGCCAAACTGTTGGATGACCGACAGCAGGCCTGTGTAGAGGAACCCAACCTGGAACAGCACCAGAAACGGCAGCGTGCCGTAGATGCCATTGGCCAGCGCATAGAAGACCGTCATGGTGAAGTACAGGCCGAGGGCGATCTCGACCAGCGGCTGAAGCGCCACGAATTGGTGGTACTTCTTGCCGTTCCACTCATCCGACCCCCGCTCGATCCCGTATTTCGGCGTGCGCGCGAACGCCGATTCGCGTTTCAGGAGCGCTTCGATCACGGCGCGCGTGTTGTTCACGGTCAGCCCGATGCCCAGCGCCATCAGGAACGGAATGTACCGCAGCCGCGCTTTCCAGCTGTCCGGATAGAGCTCGCGTTGGGAAACCACGTAGAAGTTGGCCACCGACGCCGTCGCCGCGAAAAACAGCGGCACGTCAATCAGCAGCATCTCGTACCAGCCCATGTTGTAGCGGATCACCATCGACGGGAACATCAGGATGCACAGCAGCGACATGAGCACGTAGTTGAAATTCGCGGTCAGGTGGAAGAACGCCTCGGCCTTGACGCCAAACGGCTGGTTCGACTGCAGGATGCGCGACAGCAGCTTCAGGCACACCTGAATCGACCCTTTGGCCCAGCGGTGCTGCTGCGACTTGAACGCGTTCATCTCAACCGGTACTTCGGCCGGGGCCACCAGGTTCGGCAGGAACAGGAATTTCCACCCCAGCAACTGGGCTCGATAGCTCAGGTCCAGATCTTCGGTGAGTGTGTCGTGTTGCCATCCACCCGCCGCCGGAATCACCTCGCGCCGCCAGATGCCGGCCGTACCGTTGAAGTTGAAGAAGTGGCCCGCGCGGTTGCGGCCGCCGTGCTCGAGCACGAAATGGCCGTCGAGCAGGATGGCTTGCGCTTTGGTCAACAGCGAGTAGTCCTGGTTGACGTGGCCCCAGCGCGCCTGCACCAGCCCGATGCGTGGATCCTGGAAATACGGCACGGTCTTGTTGAGGAAATCGGCGCTCGGGATGAAATCGGCATCGAAAATCGCCACAAACTGGCCTCGCGCCTCCTTCAGTCCCGCGTCCAGCGCGCCGGCCTTGTAGCCAGTGCGACCGGTGCGGTGGTAGTACTTGATGTCGAACCCCTGCGCCGCCAGCCGGTCCACGGCCCGGCGCGCCACCTCGGCGGTTTCGTCGGTGGAGTCGTCGAGCACCTGGATCTCGAGCAATTCGCGCGGATAGTCCATGCGGGCGGTCGCCTGAACCAGCCGGTCAATCACGTACATCTCGTTGTAGATCGGCAACTGGATCGTGACCACCGGCAACGGGCCGTCCCACACCGGCGGCGGACCCGGCACCCGGTCCTTGTTTTTCATGTAGGCGTAGACGAGGTAGTACCGATGCCACCCGTACACGCCCAGGATAACCAGGATGAAGAAGTAGAGCCCGAGGATGAGGGTCTCAAGTAGCGTCATGATTTCGGCAACCGGTCCGGTGTTGTGCGTTGAGGCACAATCCGCCATTATAGCTCCCAGTCGACCGATCTTCAACGAACCGTCGAGGGCCTGTTCATGAACTCGCCGCTTCTCCGCCACCTTCTCGAAGACCTGCAGCGCGGCGCCCTGTCGGTGGATGCCGCCCACGACCGCTTGATCGAACAGTTCAGGAGCCTGCCATTCGAAGACCTGGGGTTTGCCCGCATCGACCATCACCGGGCCCTGCGCCTCGGGTTTCCGGAAGTGATTCTCGGCCAGGGGAAAACCCCTTCCCAAATCGCCGCGATTGCCGTGCGCATCGTCAGCCACGGACAGACGTTGCTGGTGACGCGCGCGTCGGAGGAGGCGTTTACGGCTGTGCAGGCCGCCGTGCCCGAGGCGGTCTACCATCCGGGCAGCCGGTTGATTGTCCGACGCCAGAACGACCTTCCGCGCGGTGTCGGCACCATCCTGGTCGCCTCGGCCGGCACCTCCGACGTGCCGGTAGCCGAGGAGGCCGCCGTGTCGGCCGAAACGCTGAACAACCCTGTCGATCGCCTGTTTGACGTGGGCGTAGCCGGCCTGCATCGCCTGCTCGAAGCCCGAGAGCGCCTCGACGCTGCCAGGGTAGTCATCGTGGTGGCCGGCATGGAGGGTGCGCTGCCGAGCGTCGTCGGAGGCCTGGTCCGGGTTCCCGTCATCGCCGTGCCCACCAGCGTCGGCTACGGTGCCAGCTTCGGCGGCGTGGCGGCGCTGCTGGGCATGCTGAATTCCTGCGCGCCGGGCGTGTCGGTGGTGAACATCGATAATGGGTTCGGCGCAGCATGCATCGCCAGCCAAATCAATCACTTGGCGTGATTGACCCGCTTGACAGGACGCGCCGCGACGTCCATATTTAGGGTTGCCGGCCTTTCCGCTGTCGTGTTATCCTTTAAAGTTCGTCTCTGCCGGACGCGGCAGGTCGGCGAGAGGGCTTTCCCCTCCTCTCACCATCGGTTCCCAACGGACCATGCACCCATCCGTCCTGCAGACCCTCGAGTTGACGCGCATCGTGGAGGTGGTCTGCACCTTGGCGGCTACTCCGCTTGGTGCCGCCCGGCTAGCGGCGCTGCGCCCATCGTCTGACCCACGCCGTGTGGCGCAGATGCTGGCGGCCACATCGGAGGGCGTCCGGTTCAACGAGCTGGCGGGGGGATTTGCGCTCTCCGCTCAGGCCGACCTGCCGGCGGCTCTGAACCAGTTGGCCATTGAAGGGCGTGCTCTGGAACCGGTCCGGCTGCTGGCGCTCGCCGAGTACCTTGATTCGGTCGAGACCACGCGCGCCGCTATCCGGCGAACTGAAGGCGCATTCCCGACGTTGAAGACACTGGCTGAGTCGGGAGCCGCATTCCGGTCGGAGGTCGCCGAAACGCGACACAAGATTGCGCCGCCTGGCGAGGTCGTCGACGAAGCCAGCCCGGAGCTGCGTACCGTTCGCGACCGCCTCAGGCGCCAGCGGACGCGTCTGCGAGGCACCCTCGAGTCGTTCCTGCGAAACAAGGACACCTCCAAGTACCTCCAGGACCAGATCGTCACCGATCGCAACGGGCGTTTCGTCCTGGTCGTGCGCACCGAATGCCGCACCGCGATCCCGGGCATCGTGCACGGCAGCTCGGCCAGCGGCGCCAGCCTGTTTCTGGAACCGCTCAGCACGGTGGAGATCAACAACGACATCGTGGCGCTCGAGCAACAGGAAGCGCAGGAGGTGCACCGCATTCTGCTGCAGCTGACCGACCAGTTCCGGCGGCGCGCCCTGGATCTGCAGCGCACGATCGAATCGGCCACCGAGCTGGATGTGATCCAGGCCAAGGCTCGTTTCTCGGCCGTCGTCAACGGGGTCGAACCCACGTTGTCGCCCGATGGGGCCTTCGAACTGCTGGCCGCACGCCACCCGCTGCTCATGCCGGAGGTGACGGGCCGATTGCCGGAGCGTGCTTCGGCCGCGTCCGGCCAGCCAGACAGTGGAGACGCCGGCGCCGGTGCCAGACCCGGCAGCCGACGCGCCTCCAATCCGGTGCCGGTCGACATTCGGATGCTCCCCCCGGCCAGTGTGCTGGTGATTACCGGACCGAATACCGGCGGCAAGACCGTGGCCCTGAAGACGGCCGGCCTGCTCGTGCTGATGGCGCAGTCCGGTCTGCACGTACCGGCGGCGGGAGGGTCGCGGCTGCCCGTGTTCCGATCGGTGTTTGCCGACATCGGCGACGAACAGTCCATCGCCTCGAACCTCAGCACGTTTTCGTGGCACATGTCGAACATCGTGCAGATGGACCAATCCCTGGCGCTGCCGGCCCTCGTGCTGCTCGACGAGGTGGGGGTGGGCACCGATCCGGTCGAGGGCGGCGCGCTGGGCCTGGCCGTGGTCGACCACCTGCGGGTGCGGGGCGCGCATGTCGTCGCCACCACGCATTACGAGCAACTGAAGTCGTACGCCGCGACCACCACCGGTGTGACCGGCGCGGCGTTTGGCTTCGATCCGGATTCGTACGCTCCCACATACCAGTTGCTGTACGGCACACCCGGACGGAGCCTGGCGCTGGAGATTGCGGGCCGCCTTGGCCTGAGCCCGTCCATCCTCGACGAGGCGCGCCGCAACATCAGCGTCCGGGAAGCCCAACTGGCCGAACACCTCGCCAGGATTGACAGCGAGATGCGCGGTCTGGAACACGAGCGGCGGCTGGTCGCGCGCGAGCGGGAATCGTTGGCGCAGTCCGACACCCGTCTGCGAGCGCGCGAGCAGGCATTGAAAGAGAAGGAAGACCGCTTGCGCCACCGTGTGGACGACGAGCTGGACACCCGTCTCCGGGCCGCCCGGCAGGACATCGATCGCATCGTCGACGATTTCCGGCGGCAGACCGAGCGCCTCAGCGCCGAAGCGGCCCACCGCGCCCGCATTGGCGGCGTCCTCTCCACCGGTGACGCCGGCGCGGCACGGGCGGAGGCCAAGACCAGCCTGGACGCGCTGGCACAGCGAGTGCGCGAGGGGGTCGAACCGGCGCCCGCCGCAGGGCCGTCAGAAGGCGCCCATACGCTCCCCCATGTAGGCGATCGCGTCACGGTGCGCGGCCTGGGCCTCGAAGGCCGGGTGCTGGCCCTGCAGGAGGGCGAGGCCGACATCGACGTGCGCGGGAAGCGGCTGCGCGCGCGTCTGGAGGAACTGCGGGTGGTGGGCGGGGTCGCGCCGCAGGGCGCCGCGCGCGTCAGCGTCAGCGTGCAGGTCCAGGCCCGCGAGTCGGTGGCCACCGAGATCAACGTGATCGGCTGTACGGTCGACGAGGCGCTGGGACGGGTCGAGCGATTGCTCGACGACATCTTGATGAGTGATGAGCGCACGGTTCGAATCATCCATGGCCACGGCACCGGTCAGTTGCGGCGGGCCATTGGCGAGTACCTGCAGCGACATCCGCTGGTGGCACGGCACCAGCCTGCGCCGCACGAACAGGGCGGCGGCGGGGTGACCGTGGCGGAGCTGAACGACTAGTGGCACTGTTCCCCTCGTCCTTCATCGACGACCTGCGAACCCGCGCGGACATCGTGCAGGTGGTCCAGGACCACGTCTCGTTGAAGAAGGTCGGCAGCCGCTACACGGGGCTGTGCCCGTTTCATGGCGAGAAGACGCCTTCGTTCAGCGTGAACAGCGAGAAGGGATTCTTCCACTGCTTCGGCTGCGGGGTGGGCGGAGACGTGTTCAGATTCGTGGAGATGCACGAGAAGGTGGGCTTCACCGACGCGGTGCGATTGCTCGCGCGGCGGTTTGGCATGACCGTGCCAGAATCCGGACCTGGAGAACACGAAGCCGATTCGCGCGAACGCGAAGCGCTGCTGAAGGTGCACGAACTGGCTCGCAGCTATTTCCAGTCTCAGCTCGAGGAGCCGGCCGGCGCGCGCGCCCGGAAGCAGTTAAGCGATCGGGGCATCACGCCCGACACCATCCGGGTACTGGGATTGGGCTACGCCACGCCGGCGCGTGACGGCCTGAAAACCTGGCTGATCGGACAAGGCCAGCCGCTGGCGCTGCTGGTTCGCGCCGGACTGGTGGCCGAACGAGACAGCGGACAGGTGGTCGATCGCTTCCGCAACCGGTTGATCGTTCCGATTGCCCGCGACACCGGATCGGTGATTGCGTTTGGCGGGCGAGCCATGGATGCCGACCAGGTGCCGAAGTATCTGAATTCGCCAGAAACGCCCATCTATTCGAAAAGCCGGACGGTGTACGGCCTGGACCACACCAAGCCGCTGTTGCGCAAATCCGGGTTTGTCGTACTGGTGGAAGGGTACTTCGACTTTGCCCAGGTGCTGCAGGAGTGTGCGCTGCCCGTGGTGGCGTCCTGCGGCACGGCGCTGACGGTGCAACAGGCCCAGGTGTTGCATCGATTTGTCTCGAAAGTGGTGATCAGTTTCGATCCCGATGCGGCCGGCCAGAGTGCGGCCGCCAGATCGTGCGATCTGCTGGTATCGGAGGGATTTCAGGTGAACGTGGCCGTGCTGCCGGGTGGCGACGACCCCGATGCCTTCATCCGCAAGCGGGGCGGCCGCCAGTACGCGGCGCAACTCCAGCAATCCAAGCCGTATCTGGAGTACCTGCTAGATCGGTCGGTGGCCGCCCACGATTTGCACCGGGACGACAGCCGGCGGGCGTTCCTGCAGGACATGCTCACGGTGGCCGCCAGGATTCCCGACGCGGCCGCGCGGGACCAGTTTGCCGACCGCATCGCGCACCGGGCTCGCATTACGGAATCGGTCGTCCGGGCAGAAATCCGCAAGGCCGCCGTCGAACGCCGCACCGAGATGAGCAGCCGCGACATGCCCTCGTTCGGCCAGTTGAAGCCGGCCGAACGCGGATTGATCTGGGCGCTGATGAACGAGCCGCACGAGGCGCGCTTTGCGCTCCAGCTTCTCGCATGGGACGATCTCGACGGCCTGACGTGCGCCAGGATTCTGGAACAGGCGTCGAGCCTGATCGCCGGCGGCGACGAGTGCTTACCCCCAGGGCTCCTGGAGCGTCTCAGTACTGAGGAGGCGGCGCTGGCGACTGGCATCGGCGCCGAACCGGCGCCTCCGGCACCGGCTATCGACTGTGCGCGGGCGATCAAGCGCCTGCGCTACGAACGCGAGGGCGCCGCCGTCCAGCGCGAGATCGACCGGCTGCAGGAAGCCGGCGGTGCGGATATCGACCAATTGTGGCAACAGAAACGTGAACTTCTCCAGCGCATGGCCGCGCTGGGGATCTCTGGCACCTGACGGGAGGAAGCCTTGTCGATCGAGGACAAGTTTGACGAAGTGCAGCAGCTCATTATCATCGGGAAGGAAAAGGGCTATCTGCTGTATGACGAAGTGAACGATTTGCTGCGAGCGGACATCACCTCGTCTGATGACCTGGACGACCTGTTCAGCACCTTTGGCAGCGCGGGCATCGAGGTGGTGGACTCCGACCAGAAGTTCCGGGAAGAGAAGCCGGAAGGCGACGATCTCGAGCTGGATCTGACACCCGGGGCGCTGGACAAGACCAACGACCCGGTGCGGATGTACCTGCGCGAGATGGGCACCGTGCCGCTGCTGACCCGTGAAGGCGAGGTGGAAATCGCCAAACGCATCGAACGCGGTAAGCTGGCCGTCATCAAGTCCATCTCGCGATCGCCCACCGTGTCGGCGAAGATCATCGAGATGGGCGAGCGCCTGAAGATTGGCGAACGGACGGTCCGCGAGCTCGTGATCTTCAACGACGAGGAGATCACCGAGGAGCGGCTCGACGAGCGCACCCGCGAGGTGCTTCGGCAGACCGAGGCCGTGAAGAAAGCCCGGGGCCTCTACCACAAGACAGAGGAGAAGCTCGATCAGACACCGAAGAAGGACAAGCGGAAGTACCGGCGCGCCCGCTGGAAGGCCATGCGCGCCCGCGTCCGGGTGTCGCAGCTCATCCGGGTGATCGAGTTCACCGAGGGCGTGAAGCGGCGCCTCATTGAAGACATGAAAGAGTCGGTCGAGCGGCTGCAGCGGGTCCAGCGCGACGTGGACGGCATCGAGAAACAGCTGAATCCGAAGAACAAGCGGGCGCGCCTGAAGGAGGACGACCGGAAGGTGCTGGCGTCGCGGCAGAAGGACCTGAAGAACGAGGTCAAGCGCAGGGCCGACGATCTGGGTGAAACCCCCGTCTACCTTCGCCACACGCTCGACACCATCCGCCGGGGTGAGGCGCAGGCCGAACAAGCCAAGAAGGAACTGGTCGAAGCCAACCTGCGCCTGGTCGTCTCGATCGCCAAGAAATACACGAATCGAGGGCTGCAGTTCCTGGATCTCATCCAGGAAGGCAACATCGGCTTGATGAAAGCGGTCGACAAGTTCGAGTACCGGCGCGGCTACAAGTTCTCGACGTACGCCACGTGGTGGATCCGGCAGGCGATCACACGGGCCATCGCCGATCAGGCTCGCACGATCCGCATTCCCGTGCACATGATCGAGACGATCAACAAGCTGATCCGGACCTCGCGCTCGCTCGTGCAGGAACTGGGCCGGGAGCCGACCTCCGAGGAGATCGCTCTGCGGATGGACATCCCGGTGTCCAAGGTGCGCAAGGTCCTAAAAATCGCTCAGGAGCCGATCTCGCTGGAAACGCCCATCGGCGAGGAGGAAGATTCGCATCTGGGCGACTTCATCGAGGACCGCAACGTGGTCTCGCCCTCCGAGGCGGTGATCAACTTGAACCTCAAGGAGCAGACCGATTCGGTCCTGAAGACGCTGACGCCGCGCGAGGAGAAGGTGATCAAGATGCGCTTTGGCGTGGGCGACGGCTCGGAGCACACCCTCGAGGAGGTGGGCCAGAACTTCGCGGTGACGCGCGAACGGATCCGGCAGATCGAAGCCAAGGCGCTGCGCAAGCTGCGCCACCCGTCGCGCAGCCGGAAGCTACGCGCATTTCTCGAAGGGCGCTCCGAGTAGGCCGCGCCGAGGCGGGCTTCGCCGGCCCGGCCTCTGGCAGTAAGCTAGTACGGGCCCATAGCTCAGCGGTAAGAGCCGCCGGCTCATAACCGGCCTGTCCCAGGTTCGAATCCTGGTGGGCCCACCAACAATCATGCACCCTGACATCGAACATCTGATCCGCCTGCAGCAACTCGAGGACATCCTCGAGCAGGCTCGCCGGACCGTCGCCGACGAGCCTGCCCGCCAGGAGGCGCTGGATGCCAAACTGGCCGCCGCCCGCCAGGCATTCGAGAACGAGCGGCAGTTGCTGACCGCGAACCAGGCGGCGCGTCGGGACATCGAGAAGGACCTGGCCGCCCAGCAGGCCAGGCTCTCCAAGTTCCGCAGCCAACTGATGGACGTCAAGACCAACCGCGAATACCAGGCGATGCAAAAGGAGATCGAGGTCGCGCAGCACGAGGTCCGGAAGTTCGAGGACCGGCTGCTCGAACGAATGCTCGAACACGACGAAGTGGAAGGGCACCTGAAAGCGGCCGAACGGGCGCTGACAGCCGAGCAGGCCGTCATCGAGGAGGAGCGCCGGGGCCTGGCCGCTCAGCTGGCCGAAGCCCAGGCCTCGTTGGTGCGCGTGGCCGCCGAGCGAGAAACCGTGGCGGCCAGAATCAGCCCGCCGGTGGCGGCCATCTTCGAGCGGGTGATGAAGTCGCGCAGGATCTCGGCGGTGGCGCCGCTACAGGATGGACGCTGCTCCGCGTGCCAGGTCCGCGTCAGACCGCAGGTGTACAACGAACTGAGACGCAACGAGATCGTCTTCCAGTGCGAAAGCTGCCAGCGCATCCTGTACCATCCCGGACCGCCGGCGCCGCCGGCCGCGTGAACGCTCCCATGGTGTTGTCCATTGATGGCGGCTCCCGGGGCAATCCCGGCCCTGCCGGATATGGCGTCCGCATCGTCGACGCGAACGACCAGCTCGTGGATGAACTGCACGCGGCCATCGGCACGGCTACCAACAATGTGGCCGAGTACCGAGGCTTGCTGGCTGCCCTTCAGTACGCGCGCGACCACGGTCTGACCGACATCACGATCCGATCGGATTCGCTCCTGCTGGTCTGCCAGATGCGCGGCGAGTACCGCGTGAAGCATCCGGGCCTGCAGCCGCTTCATGCCGAAGCCAGACGCCTGGCTGCCCAGGTGGGCAAGGTCCGGTTTGAACACGTGCGGCGCGAGCACAATGTCGAAGCCGACGCGCTGGCCAACAAGGCCATGGACCTGGGGTAAGGATCGGTCAGGTTCCCGACCTCTGGCCGCGCGCCCGAATCGCCGCCACTATTCGGCCCGACGCCGCGCCATCGACACGGTACGAGTGGAACACGTCGCTCGCCTTGGTTTCGGGCATACTGAAGTCCTATGCATATCATCGGCATCGGGCTGGACGCCACCGACATTCCACGCATCGAGCAGTCGATCGCGAGATTCGGCGACCGCTTCCTGCAACGGGTGTTTACCGACGCCGAGGTCGCGTATTGCTCGCGCAAGCACCATCCCGCACCACACTACGCAGGCCGGTTTGCGGCCAAGGAAGCAGCCATGAAGGCCTTGGGCACCGGCTGGGCGCACGACGTGCACTGGCGAGGCATCGAAGTGATCCGTGGCGGCGGCCCGCCTCGCCTGCGCTTTCATGAAGGCGCACTCCGCCGGTTCGAACAGCTCGGAGCCACTTCGTCACTGCTCACGATCACCCACTCGGATTCGCTCGCCCTGGCCCAGGTGCTGTTGCTTGGCGCCGACTGACGACCACCGCCCGCAACCCGCGTTCACCACAGCGGCCACCGCAGCGTCCGGCGGCTGGCGCGTGTCCGGGCTTCGACGCGCCAAGTGCCGTCCGGCCCGAGTGTTCCAGACGCACCAGTCCGCGCACGACTGACGGCACCGTACTTGCCCGTCACCCAGGCGGGTAGCGGGCCGGCTTCAGCCACGCCGCCATTTGCGCCTGGGGTCTTTCGACCGCCCCGGTCCGCGCCCGCATACACACACCAACACAGGCGGCCCGGCGCACGGCTGGCAGACGCGGAGCACACAATGATCGTCAAGTTCGCACCCAACGACCGCGGCAATCCGCCCGGGAAACTCGCCGACGCCGAACTGCATTTCGCAGAAGGTGTGCTCGACGGCCTCAAGCTGATTGGCTTCGGCATCTGGCAACGGCGGAACGGATCTGGGCGCAACGTCACCTTCCCTGCCCGCCAGTACTCGGTGAATGGCGAGCGGCGCAGTTTTTCCTTGCTGCGACCGGTCGTCGATTCAACCAGCCAGGACCGCGTGCGGGAGTTCATCCTGCAGGCCTACGCCGAATACGAGCAGCAACTGGCGACCGCCGAATAGAGGCGGAGGCTTCCGCTTTGTTGCACGGACAGCAACACGGCATGCGGGGAACGCTGTTGACTCACATACGTGCCGGCCGCGCGATCGCGTTCTTCGAGTGCCCGCAGGTCGAACGCCACGCCAGCCAGTCCGGACACCGCCAAGCACGCGCGGCGGGCAATGCGGTACCGGTCAGGTTCGGCCGTGGGCACAGGGCACCGGAGGAATCAGGGAATGGCCGGCAGCAACTGGACGTGCTCGGCTGCGCGCTTGGGCGGCAGCGTCCATTCGGCGCGCAGGCTCTTATCGAACTCGGCTCGGAAGAAGGCGGCCTTCATGCCGCCGTCGATGATATCCCAGGGCAGCGTCCGATCCTGGCTGCGATCGCGGAACACGTAAAAGGCAGGGTCGATCCCGGTCTCGGCCAACGCGCTTCGCCAGTTCCCGCCATGACGCTCGGCCGCGACGATGGCCGGTGCCACGCGGCGATCGCCCAGCGAGAGCAGGGCCTGGTGAAAGGACTGCCGTTCGGACTTGATGCTGAAGTACACGTTGTCGAGTCCGGCCACCAGCGATCGAAGGCGTTTAATTTTCTGCTCGACGGCGGCCGGCTCTTCCATCGGCAGCCACTGGTAGGCCGTGCCGGGCTTGGGCACCAGGGGGTTGACGCTGGCCACAATCCGGCCGATGTGTCCACGCGGGCGTGCGTACTTCAGCATCCGCTCTTTCAACTCGATGGCCAGATCCCTGATGGCCACCAGGTCGTCATCAGTTTCGGTCGGCAAGCCAATCATGAAGTAGAGCTTCAGGTTCTCGAACCCACTCGAGAAGATCAGGTCGGCTCGGTCCAGAATCTCGTCGTTGGTCACTGTCTTATTGATGACGCGCCTCAGACGATCCGATCCGGTCTCGGGAGCGATGGTGAGGGACCGCTCGCCACTCGCCTTCAACAGGCGGACAATCGCAGGGGTCAGGTCGTCGAGGCGCAGCGAGGCCGGGCTGATGGAGTAGCCCAGGCCGGCGAGCCCAGAGAGCAGCGGCTCGATCTCGGGGTGATCGCACAACGCGATCGACACCAATCCCACCCGATTTGCGTAGGGACGGGCCGCCGCGGCAATCTCGAGGATGCGAGCGGCCGGAAACGCGCGCACGGGCAGATAGTTGTAGCCAGCCCAGCAGAACCGGCACAGGTTGGCGCATCCGCGCACCACCTCAATCAGCAGACGCGACCCGAATTCGGTGTCGGGCGTGAAGATGCTGGTCGCCGGTGGGTCCGCCCCGGCCGATGCGGGCAGCGCGGCCTTTCGCACGGGCACGGGAGCCCCTGTGCCCTGGCGGGCCTCGAAAGCCTCGATTGTCCCGTTGTCGGCGTAGCGCACGTCGTAGAACGACGGCACATAGAAGCCGCGTTCGCCGGCCAGGCCCGTCAGCACGTCCGCGCGGGTCGCCGCCGACCGCAGGTGGCGGGCCAGTGCGGGTACCAGCATTTCGCCTTCGCCTGCCGCCACCACGTCGGCAAACAAGGCGAGTGGTTCCGGGTTGACAAACGTCACCGCTCCGCCAATGACGACCAGCGGATCGCGCGCACTCCGTTCGGCCGCGTACACCGGCAGGCCCGCCAGCCGCAACATCGACAGCACGTTGGTGTAGTCCCACTCGAAGGACACCGAGAAGGCGAGCACATCGAAGTCGCGTACGCGCGTCTGCGACTCGATCGTGGACAGCCAGCCAGGCGACAACAACGCCTCGGCGAGTTCCTGTTTCGGCGGCAGGAATACGCGCTCGCACACCACATCGTCGAGGCTGTTGAACAGTCGGTAGATCACCTGAAAGCCCAGGTTCGACATACCCACAAAATAGGTGTTGGGAAACGCCAGCGCCACCCGAAGCCGTTGCGCGTGCGACTTGCGGATGTATCCCACTTCGCGCGTAAGGATGTCCTGTGCCCGGGCGCGATGTGACGAATGGCGCATGTGTGTCCGGCTCTCCAGCCGCCCCGCCCGACCGGCGGCCGCCAATGGTTCTGCACGTCAGGCTTCAGCGCAGGCGCTCCAAGATGCGGTGGGTGTTTTCAGTGTACCACGCGCGGGGCGGCGAGCCGGCCGGTGGCGATCCCGGCCCTGGCATGGTGCCAGCAGCCGCGACGGTGGCAAAGCGGCACCGCCATCCCGTCATTCCCGCCCTCCCTTCGTCATTTCCGCGAAGAGCCTGCCCTCGCGAAAGCGGGGGCGGGAATCCAGGACTGGACCCCCGCTTTCGCGGGGGTGACAGACGGGGTGCGGGGGTGACGAACAACTTGCTTCACCCGTCGCGATAACACCTCGGGCGGGCTCCTATGCGTGTTTCACGCGGCGCAGGAAGGCTGGCACCTCAAGTTCCGGATAGCATCCGTCTGCCTCTGCCGTCCCGCCGGCATCCTCAGTCTCGGGATCGATGGTCAGTGCCAGCGGTGTCGCCATGGACAAGCCGACACCGTGGCGCCGGGTGATCGTGAGGGCTGGCGCGCCTGCGGCATCGCCGGTGCCTTGGCCGCGGGCGCGCAGCCACGACGTGTACGGGCTGAGATCCACCGGCGTGACGACGGCACTGCCCGGTACCACTTGTCTGGCGCCGGCGCGATCGAACCCGGTGGCGATCACGGTCATCTTGACCGTGCCTTCGAGCTTCGGATCGATGACCGCGCCGAAGATGATATTGGCCTCTTCGTGCGCGGCTTCGTAGACAATCGACGCGGCCTCGCTGACTTCGACCAGCGACAGATCGGGACCACCCGTCACGTTGATGATCACGCCACGTGCGCCGTTGATGGAGGCGTCCTCGAGCAGCGGGCTCGAAATGGCGCGCCTGGCGGCCTCGACCGCGCGGTCTGGGCCCTGCCCAACGCCGGTGCCCATCACGGCCACACCCATGCTTGTCATGATGGTCCTGACGTCCGCGAAATCGAGGTTGATCAACCCCGGCACCAGGATGAGATCCGAAATGCCTTGAATGGCCTGGCGCAGCACATCGTCGGCGGCCGCAAAGGCGTCCAGCAGCGGCGTGGTTCGCTCGATACTGGTGAGCAGACGATCGTTTGGAATCGTGATGACACTGTCGACACACTCGCGCAAGGCGGCGAGCCCCTGTTCAGCCTGCAGGGCCCGCTTGCGGCCTTCGAACTTGAATGGCTTGGTGACGACCGCGATCGTCAGCGCCCCCATTTCGGCGGCCAGCGTGGCGATGACGGGCGCCGCGCCGGTACCGGTGCCGCCGCCAAGACCGGTGGTGACAAACACCAGGTCTGCCCCGTCGAGGGCCTGAATCAGTTTTTCGGTGTCTTCGAGCGCGGCGGCCCGGCCAATGGCCGGGTCCGCTCCGGCGCCAAGGCCCTTGGTGAGCTTCTCACCCAGCTGAATCTTCACTGGCGCGGAATTGGTCCGCAACGCCTGCACGTCGGTGTTGGCGACCATGAAGTGCACGCCGTCAAACCCTTCGCGCATCATACGGTTCACGGCATTGCTGCCGCCGCCTCCGACACCAATCACCTTGATGCGCGCTCCGGCACGCTCCGAGTCGTCAATCGTCAGCCGCAGCGGCGTCGTGCCGGTTCGCTCGCTGGCAAGGGGTGTCACAGGGTTCGGGTTCGACATGAACGGCCTCCGCTCCTCGTCTCGACGCCATCAACCGCGGTGTGCCCTTCGAGGGCTCCGCGTGCTACATCAGTTCGTTGAACGCGACTTTCATGCGCCTGAAGATGTGGCGCAGCGTGGATCCACTCCCATCGTCGTCTCTCGCCAGCTTCTGCTGCCTGGCGCGCAGCAACAGGCCCACGGCCGCCGCAAACGATGGGTTGCTGACGTGATCGGCCAGACTGCCGGCGCCGGTCGGGATGCCCCTGCGCACAGGCAGATCGAAGATCTGTTCGGCAATCTCGGGCATGCCCTCCAGATTGACGGTGCCGCCGGTAAGCACGATCCCCGAGTTGAGCGCCTTCTCGTACCCGGTCCGGTTGATCTCGTCCCACACTAGGTGGAACATCTCCTCAGCCCGCGGCTGGAGCACTTCCGACAGGATTCGTCGTGCCATCACCCTGGAGGGGCGCCCGCCGACACTGGCCACGTCCATCATCTCGTCGTCGCCGACCATGGTGGACAGGACGCATCCACACTTGCGTTTCAGCTTCTCCGCTTCGGGAATCGGCATGCGCAGCCCGATGGCCATGTCGTTGGTGAAATGGTCGCCGCCAATGGGCGTCACGCTGGTGTGCCACAGGAATCCGCGCTCGTAGATCGCGACGTCGGTGGTGCCACCGCCGATGTCGACCAGTGCCACACCGAGTTCTTTCTCGTCGCTGGTCAGCACCGCGTCGGCGGCCGCCAACTGCTCGAGGACCGACTCTTTCACGTTGACGCCTGCGCGGTTCACGCAGGCCACCAGGTTCTGCATCGTGGTGGCGAGGCCCGTGACAATGTGGACGTTCACTTCAAGCCGAGATCCCGTCATGCCGACCGGAGCGCAGATGCCGTCTTCGTCATCCACCACGAAATCCTGCGGCAGCACGTGCAGAATCTCCCGGCCCACCGGCAGGCTCACCGCTCGCGCCGCCTCGATGGCGCGCCTCACATCGTCGCGTGTGATCTCCCGGTTCTTGCCGGCAACGGCCACGACGCCGCGGCTGTTGAATCCCTTGATATGCGTGCCAGACAGACCCAGAAACACATTGTCGATCTCGGCGCCAGCGGTCAGTTCGGCCTCGTCGATGGCCTTGCGAATCGAGTCGACGGCGGCGTCGAGGTCGACTACGGCTCCGCGCCGGATCCCATGCGATTCGGCCACGCCCAGTCCGATAATCTCGATCTGATTGCCGTCCACCAACTCACCGACGATGGCCGCCACCGTCGAGGTGCCGATGTCGAGACCGACCAGATGCCGTTCCTTGCGTCCCACATGTCCTCCGGACTGGTGCTACTGCTGCCGCCGCGCGCCCGCATCACGGGCTGGCGGCGGCGTGGTGTTCGTGGCGGGCGCCTGCGACGCCGCCGTGTGCGACGGGCCGACGTAGACGCGCTCGCCGAAGCGAAGATCCACGTAGTCGATGTCGGGCACACGCTCGCGCAGCGCCGCCTGCAGCTCCACGTACGAACCGAGACGCTCGGCAAACTTCATGTCGCCGAGCCGCAGGACGGCCGTGTCGCCGTCCAGGATCACGTGCACGTCGTGCGCATCGCTGACGTCTATCTGTGACACCCGCTTCGCCAGATCCGGATGCCCGCTGAGATCGGTCAACAGCCGCATCACCAACTGGCTGCGCGCGCGGTCGATCTGGGGCTTGATGGCCGACCGATCCACCACGAGACCGTCAATCATCGGCAGGTCGCAGTCGGCGTAGCGGGGCCCGAACTCGTCGATGGGTGTCGCGCCAGCGTCGATCAAGTGCAGTTCGTTGCCGATGCGGGCAATGCCGGCCGGCTGTCGTTCACGAATCTCCACGTCGATCGTGGCAGGCAACCGGCGCCGGAAGCGGGCGTCGGCTACCCAGGGCGACGCGAACAAACGGGCGCGCCAGCGATCGAGGTCGGTCGTCATCAGGCTGTCGCCGTTCAGTCCTTCCAGCAGATTGAGCACCTCCACTGTGGACACCCGCTGGTTCCCGTGCACGGTGATGTGGCGCACGCGCAGTCCGAGCATATCGACGGCCGCTTGTGCCGCCACGTAGCCGCCGGCCGCCAGCACGCACAGCCCCAGCACCGCGCGGATGACACGGACGACCGGCTTCGCGCGCAGATGGCTGCGCCGCGTGGCGTGAATCCGGCTGCGTCGAAAGTGCTTGTCCGACGGCACCGTCACGGCCATGTCAGTCCTGCCTTCCTTCCACGCGTTGGAGCGCCGCCAGCAGGCGATCGCTGACACCGCCAATCGACCCGGCTCCCAGCGTGATGACGGCGTCGCCGGGTTTCACCAGCGCGACCAGGGCCGTCACGAGATCCTCGACAGGCTTCACCAGGTGCACCGGCGCGCGAAGATGCGGGGCGATGGCGGCAGCAAGCGCCTCGATGGTGACGCCTGGTAACGGGTCTTCGCCGGCGGCGTAGATATCGGTCAGTACCACCTCGTCGGCCTTCGCCAGCGCGGGCCCGAATTGGTGCAGCAGCCTCGCAGTTCTCGAATACCGGTGGGGCTGAAACGCCACGATGAGGCGCCGGTCGAGCGACGCGCGCGCGGCCTCGAGCACGGCAGCAATCTCGGTAGGGTGATGGCCGTAATCGTCAATCACGAGCACCCCGTTGGCTTCGCCCTTTCGCTGGAAACGCCGGTCGGCGCCCCGAAACTCGGCAAGCGCCCGGCTGACGGTCTCGAAGTCGAGGCCCAGCTCCAGGCCGGTGGCTGCAGCCGCCAGCGCATTCAGCAGGTTGTGACGGCCCGGCACCGGCAGCCGCAATGCTCCGAGCGGGCACGCGGGTTGATCGGTCAGCCCGACGGCGTCCTTCAAGCCAGGACCCGCCTCGACGCGGCACACCCAGTACGCGCCCTCCTGGCGAACATCGCAACCGCGCAGATCCGCACCTGGTGCGTCGATGCCGTAGGTCACCACACGACGCGTCATGCGTGGCAGCAACCGTTGCACGTGCCCGTCATCCAGGCACGCGACCACGGCACCATAGAACGGCACCTTGTTGGCGAAGTCGAGGAACGCCTGGCAGAGGTCATCGAAATCCCGGTACGCCTCCAGGTGTTCGTAGTCGATATTCGTCACGATCGCGACCGTGGGCGTCAGGCGCAAGAACGAGCGATCGCTCTCATCGGCTTCAACCACCATGTACTCGCCACGGCCCAGGCGCGCGTTGCTGCCAAAGGCGCTGAGCCTGCCGCCGATCACCGCCGTCGGATCCAGCCCGGCGCGCTCCAGGACCAGGGCGATCATCGACGTCGTAGTCGTCTTGCCGTGGGCGCCGGCCACGGCGATGCCCAATCGCAGCCGCATCAACTCGGCCAGCATCTCGGCGCGCGGAATCACGGGAATCCGACGCCGCTGCGCCTCGGCGATCTCGGGGTTGCCTGGACGCACCGCCGAGGACACCACCACGACATCGGCGTCGCCGACATGTCGCGCGTCGTGACCGATCTCGACGCGCACGCCCAACTGGCGGAGCCGTGCGGTCACCTCCGACGCCGTCAGATCGGACCCGCTGACGCCGTACCCGAGGTTGACCAGCAGTTCGGCGATCCCGCTCATGCCGATGCCGCCGATGCCGGCGAAATGCACGCGTCTCGTTCGACCCAGCATCGATGGCGCCTCAGCCTTCCGCCGAAGCGTGCTGCGAAATATTGAGCAGCATGCCCATGCCGAACAGGCTCGCGACGAGCGACGACCCTCCGGCACTGACAAATGGCAGCGGAATGCCCTTGGTCGGCACCAGACCCAGCACCACGCTGATGTTCACAAACGCCTGCAGCGCGACCATCACCGTCAGCCCCAACGCGAGCAGCGAGGCGAAGGCGTCTGGCGCATGCGACGCGATGCGAAGACCGCGCCAGGCAATCACACAAAAGCACAACAGCACGACGGTCGCACCGATCAGGCCCAGTTCCTCCGCAATGACGGCATAGATGAAGTCCGTGTGTGCGTACGGCAGGTACCACAGTTTCTGCACGCCTTCACTCAGACCGCGGCCTGTCACGCCGCCGGTCCCCACGGCGATGAGCGATTGCATCACCTGGAAGCTGTCCCCGCGCGGATCCAGTTCGGGATTCCAGAACGCGGTCCACCGGCGTAGCCGGTACGGCTCATAGAGCACCAGCGCTGTCACCAGCGGGATCGTGCAGAGGACGATTCCCGCCAGGTACCGGTACGAGAGGCCGGCGGCGAACATCATCACGCCTACGATGGCCAGCACGGCCAATGCGCTGCCGAAGTCCGGCTGGCTCGTGATCAGGGCAATGACGATGATGAGCGGGATCCCGATGGGCAGCAGGGTCTGGCGGATGCTGTCGATGCGATCCATGCGGCGTTCGAGCATGAAGGCGGCGAAGATCGCCGTCGCCAGCTTGGCCAGTTCCGACGGTTGCAGGCTGATACCCGCCACGACATACCATCGGTGCGTGTTGTTGATCCTCGGACCCAGGAAGAGCACGCCCACCAGCGCCAGCAATGTGACAACCAGCAGCGGCTTGAGAACCGCCGGCAGCTTATACACGCGGTAGTTGACGTGCATGGCCAGCGCCATGGCCGCCAGACCCAGGCAGGCGAAGACACATTGTTTGACCAGAAACCAGCTGGGCCGGCCGTACTGATCCAGCGCCACCACGTTCGACGCGCTATAGACCATCACGACGCTGGTGGCGACCAGGCCAATCGTGGTGAAGAACAGCACGCGATCCGACTTCAGTTTCCTTGCCATCGTCCCTACCTGCGGGCTACAGTCTTAGCCCGCTGCTGCCGACAACTCTAGAGGCGTCAGCGACCTGGACCTCTGTTGGAGGTCCGGGTGTGAGCCGTCAGCAGTCATCAGTCAGCCCGAGAGGCACGGACACCAGCTTCCCGCGCCGGGGCGGCGCGGGTTCCCAGCAGCCAGTTCCATGCCGTCTTGAGCCGACTGACGACTGCTCACGGCTCACGCCGTTGTCACGATGCGGCCTCCCTCTCCACGCTCCACCCGCAGCCGCGCCACCTCTGCCTTGAACGCCAGGCCGCGCGCCGCGTAGTTCTCGAACATGTCGAAACTGGCGCACGCCGGGGCCAGCAGTACGCTGGCACCAGGCGACGCCGCGGCGAAGGCGGCCCGCACGGCGTCGGCCATCGTGGTGGCGTCGACCACCGTCACACCGCCGTCAAAGGCGTCGTGAATCAGTGGCCGGGCTTCTCCAATCGCGACCACCGTGGCCATCCGCGACGCCAGGCGCGGTCGAAGCGTGCGCAGGTCGCCCCCCTTGAACTTGCCGCCCATGATCACCACCAGCCCTGGCTCGAACGTCTCAATCGCCTGCGCCGCCGCGTCCACGTTGGTGGCCTTCGAGTCGTTCACGAACCGCACGCCGCGGATGTCGTCCACCCATTCCATGGCGTGTTCGAGGCCGCGAAACGACGAGACGGCCTGCGCGATCGCCTCGGCAGACACCCCGGCCAGCCGCGCGATGGCGGCCGCCGCCAGCACATCCGACAACAGGTGCTGTCCGATCAGGCGCACATCCGATGTGTGCACCAGATGCGTCGATGTGCCACCGGCCACCTCCACGACCCAATCGTGATCGACCGTGACGCCGGCGTCGATCGCGGCATGTCTGGCAAAGGCGGTCTGCCGTGCGCGCCCCTGGCTGGCCAGGGCCAGCGTCTGCGGATCGTCGGCATTCACTACGGCCCAGTCCGCTTCGGTCTGCTGTGCAAAGATTCGGGCCTTGGCACGCGCGTACTCCTGCAGATTCGCGTAACGGTCGAGATGGTCGGCCGTCACATTGAGCAGCGCCGCAATCCAGGGGTGAAACGTGTCGGTCGTTTCCAGTTGGAAGCTGCTCACCTCCACCACGTGGATCGTGTCGGGGCGAGAGGCGCTCACGTACGACGACAGCGGCGTGCCGATGTTGCCGCCAACTGGTGCGTCGAATCCGGCCTGCTCCAGGATGCGACCCGTCAAGGCGGTCGTCGTCGATTTCCCCTTGGTCCCGGTAATCGCCACCATGCGGCCTCGAAGCCAGCGTGATGCCAGTTCGATTTCGCCCAGCACGGGCACGCCGCACTGTCGGGCGGCTTGGATGGCCGGGTGTGTGAGGGGCACTCCGGGGCTCACGATCACCAGACCGGCGTGGGCTAACAGGTCGGGCGGATTGGCGCCAAGCACCAGATCGACGCCGATCAGCCGCAGGGCATCCTGGCCGTCGATGGCCGGCCGCACGTCCGTCAGCGTGACGCGCGCGCCGCGCTCGGCGAGCAGGCGGGCGGCGGCCGTGCCGCTGGCGGCGCCGCCCACCACCACGACTCGCGTTCCACGCACGCTGAACTCGCTCATGCCGATTGGCTCCTGCACGCCGTCCTCATGAGGCCCGTTCTGCTTTCACCCGGTCCGCCACAAGGTCCGTACGGATCGCTCGCGACCCCTTCACCAACACGATGTCTCCTGCCCGCAGCAGATGCGCGACATGGGCGGCCGCTTCTTCACTGGTCTCCACGTGCAGAACGGCGGCCGGATCCATCCCAGCCTCGGTGGCGGCCGTCGCCATGGCCCGCGCCGCCAGTCCGCCAACCGCAACCAGCACCGACACGCCGGCGCGGGCCGCCGCGGCGCCACACGCTTGGTGCCACGCAACGGACTGCGCACCCAGTTCGAGCATCTCGCCCAGCACGGCCACACGGCGTCGAGCGAGATCGCTTGCACCCAGAACGTCGAGCATGCGTTCCAGCGCGACCGGATTCGAGTTGTACGAATCGTCGACGAGCACCACGTCGTCTCGCAGCCGCCACACCTCGCCGCGCCGCGGGGCCGGGGTGAGCCCGGAGACTCGCGCGGCGATGTCTTCAATCGGCACGCCGAACTGCAGCGCGACCGCCGTCGCCGCCAGGACGTTGGACAGATGCCCGCGGCCGACCAGCGGCACGCGGAATTCGGCCCGGCCAGCCGGCGTGGACACGGTGGCCGTCGTGCCTCCGATGCCGGCATCGACAACGCCGCTGGCCGACACGTCGGCGTCCACCTCCACGCCGAACGTCACGATCCGAGCGGCACACCCGCGCACGCGAACCATCACCCGCGCGTCGGCGGCGTTGGCGACCACCACCGTGTCGGATGTGGCGCCGTCCAGGATTTCGGCCTTCGCGTCCGCGATGGCGTCGATGGAGCTGAAATACGCGGCGTGCACCTCGGCGACGTTGGTCCACACGCGCACGTCTGGCTCGGCCAGTCCAACCAGCATCCGAATCTCGCCGGCGTGGCTCATGCCCAGTTCCACCACGGCGATGTCGGGGCCGTCGCGCAACTCCAGCAGCGACAACGGCAGCCCGATGTGGTTATTGAAGTTGCCCTTGGTCCGGAACACCCGGTAGCGCGTGGCGAGCAACTCAGCCGCGACCTCCTTGGTCGTGGTCTTGCCTGCGCTCCCGGTGACAGCCACGACCTTGGCGCCAGACCTGCGGCGCACCGATTGTGAGAGCGCCTGCAACGCGCGCGTCGTGTCGGCCACGTGAATCACGATGGCCGTCTGTGTCGCGGCGGGCGGCACCGCCGACAGCTCCGACACCACCACACCGCAGGCGCCCGATCCCAGCGCCGCGCCGACGAAGCGGTGCCCATCGAACCGCTCGCCCAAAATGGCGACAAAGAGACTGCCAGGACCGAGCGTGCGTGAATCAATCGAGACGTCGCCAATCGGCGCCGATGGCGATCCGGACAGCAACGCGCCCGACATGGCTGCGGCCACCGAGGCGGCGGTCAGTTCTACACGGGCGCTCACCGTGCGACCTCCACACGACGCCGGGACAGCTCCTCGCGCGCAACCGCCACGTCGTCGAACGGCAGCACCCGATCGCGCAGAACCTGGGACTGCTCGTGACCCTTGCCGGCTATCACCACCAGATCGCCTGTGCCGGCGTCACCGATCGCTCGCGCGATCGCCGCCCGCCGATCGGTCACGCGCAACCGCGGCGTGCCTGCCCGGTCGCGCGCCGACGGCGGCGCGCCGGCTGATGGCCGGGTTCGATCGGGTGCAGGCGCGATGCCCCGTTCGATGTCGTCGATGATCAGATCCGGATCTTCCGATCGTGGATTGTCGGACGTCAGCACCACCAGGTCGCTCAGCCGCGCGGCTACCGCACCCATCAGCGGCCGCTTGGTGCGATCGCGGTCGCCGCCACAGCCAAACACGGTGATCAGCCGAGCGGCGGCCAGCGGCCGCGCCGCCTCCAGCAGGTTTTTCAAGGCATCGTCGGTGTGGGCGTAGTCGACGATGACGGCGATGTCATCGCCGGCTGACGACACCACCTGAAACCGGCCAGGCACGTCGGTGAGGGCCGCCAGCCCGGCCTCGATCGCGGGAAGCGGCAGACCCAGGCCGACGCCCGTCGCCGCGGCGGCCAGTAGGTTGTAGACGTTGAAGAGGCCCGCCAGGCGAGACCGGATCGCCAAGATGCCGGCCGGTGTTCGCACGTCGAACGACAGGGCCATCAGTGAGTCGGGTAAGGACACCGGCCGGAGGTCGGCCGTCTGACTGATGCCATACGTGATCGCTGCCGACCGTTCGGTCGCCAGCGCGGCGACGCGCGGGTCGTCGGCATTGAGGATGGCGGGGGCGCCAGGCGGCAGCAGATCGAACAACCGGCGTTTGGCGGCGAAGTAGCGCTCCAGATCCTGATGGAAATCGAGGTGGTCGCGCGTCAAGTTGGTGAAGACGCCGGCGGCAAACCGGGTCTGGTCCACCCGTCTCAACGCGAGCGCGTGCGAGGAGACTTCCATCGCGCAGGCGCGGCAGCCGGCGTCGGCCATGTCGCGCAGCATCTGCTGCAGGTCGACCGCCTCGGGTGTCGTGCGCGACGCCTCGCGCACCTCTGAACCAATGCGGTACTGCACGGTGCCGAGCAGCCCGCATCGAAGCCCGCCGGCCTCGAGCACGTCGCGGACCAGGTACGCGGTCGTGGTCTTGCCGTTGGTCCCCGTGATGCCCACCACCTGCATCGCGCGGCTGGGATGACCGTAGAAACCCGCTGCCAGGCGGGCCAACGCCAGCCGCCCGTCTCGTACGCGCACCCATGGGACGGCGGTAGCCGCGGGGGGCGCCTGCTCGGAGACCACCGCGATCGCGCCGCTGGCGATGGCCTGGCCGGCGAAGGTCGATCCGTCGGCATGCTGGCCCCGCAATCCGACAAAGAGCGTGGCCGGCCTGACGTTTCGAGAATCGTAGGCCACGCCGGCGACCTCTTGCGACCAGACGGCGCTGCTGTCCATCGAGACGGGTGTGCCGGTGTCCGTATCGCACGGCTCGAGCGCGCTGAGGAGGTCGCGTAGCGTCATGGCTGGATGGACGCCGGCGGCGGAATCATCACGACACGATCGAGCCACAGCCGACACGCGGCTCCTGGTTGCAGCGGGGCGCCGGCGGCCGGATCCTGATCGATCACCACGCCGTCGCCCGTCACGCGCGCGAACAGGCCCAGCCGCGCCAGGCGCACGATCGCCTCGCGCGCGCCAAGGCCGCGCACATCGGGCACCGTTGGCGGGCCGGTCACCACGTCCCTGCCGGTGCTCCGGACCGGCACCGACGCGGCGGCGACCGCTCGGGTGACCTGGCCGGGACCAGACGAGGCGGTCACGATGACGGGCGGCGCGGGATTCAAGGTGGGCGCGATCCCAAGATGGCGGAGGGCCGCCTCGGCGATGCGCTTGAAGATGGGTGCG